>ERZ837380.3303-NODE-3303-length-15246-cov-5.358370_pt1 | contig 15246 bp, 13 predicted proteins | sample MGYA00519685_ERZ837380 | MGnify/ENA primary metagenome ERZ837380 (study PRJEB31850, sample SAMEA3708817) | human gut metagenome | biome: human gut; feature: human-associated habitat; material: faeces | place: China | collected 2014 ...
AATCCAAAGGGAAATTTTGGCTGGCGCAGGGGCCGCTTTTCGTTGTAAACGTTCACGCGGTATGGTATCTTTGTAACAACAACATAGGGGGGGACTGCGTATGCTGGCTTTGGACTTTATCAACATAGGCAACGGAGACTGTATTCTCATTCGGGAGATGGAGGGGACGCGGCAGAAGTTTGCCTTGATGGTGGATTTTGGCCATGACTGTCTGATACGGGACGATCATCCGGGAGAACTGGATCCCAGGTCTCAGCGGATCTATGCAGGAGATTTTCTCCGGGAGCTGGGCGTGACCCATCTGGACGTGGCTCTGGCCACGCATTTCCACCGGGATCACATCGGTGGCCTCAGCCGGGTGCTGGATGCCGTGACCATCGACCGGTTTTACACCACCTATCTGCCTCCGGAAAATGCCCCGGAGCTGGCCCCCTTCCATCCGGATAACAACTTGCCCAAGGCTGCGAGAAGCGCCCTTCTCTGCCTCCAGATCTTTACCGAGGCGCTGCAAAGCCACCCCGGCCGTATCAAGCAGTTTGAATTGGTGCCGGGGACGGAAACGATTTCCCTCCAGCTGACGCCGGACCTGAAAATGGATATCCTCTGCGGCGAACCGGCCCTGTACCGGCGGCAGAAGGAGATCTATGACGCGGCCTTCAACGGAGAGCGGAACGGATATGAACTGGTGCGCTGGGCCAAATCCATGAACGTGTGCTCTTTGCGCCAGCGGCTGTATTACCACGGCAAGGAGATCGTTCTGGGCGGCGACGCCTACGCCCATGTGTGGGAGACCGTGAATCTGACCCCCTGTGACATTCTGAAGGTGCCCCACCATGCCTCCTTCGATTCCACCTCCCGGAAGCTGCTGGAAAAGCTCCAGCCCAAAACGGCGGTGGTGACGGTGGCGGCCCGGCGGCCTGACGAACGGCCCCATCCCTATGTGGTGTCCCTGCTGCAAGAGTATGTCGAGAATCTGTATTTTACCGATGCCGTGGAGATTCCCGGTCTGGTGGAGCCTCAGTTTCATAAGTCCGTTCACTTAGAAGTGGAGTGAGAAAGCTGTTTGAACGCTGAACCGCGTTTGTATCGAAAAAGCAAAAGCGCCGGAGAAAACTCCGGCACTTGCGAAAAAGCATAAAACACGGAGCCTGACCATTGGCCAGGCTCCGTGTTTTATATTGGATGGGGTGAGATTACTTGTACATCTCGGGCTTTTCCATGGTCTCCACCTTCATGAACTGAGAGGTGCCGCGGGAGGCGTTCAGAGCATCGCCAGCCACGCAGGCCACATAGCCGTCCCAAGAGGAGGGGCCGGTGAGCTTGCCGGCGTGGACGGACTCCACCCACTTGCAGAACTCGATATCATAGGCCTCAATGAAGCGCTCCTTCCAGTCGGTCATGATGGGCATGGACTCGGCGGGCTGGACGCTGTCCCAACCGGCGGGACGAGAGCGGCGGACCACAGCGTAGGGATCGGGCAGCTTCACGGTGCCGTTCTCGCAGACGACCTCGCACTGGATGTCATAGCCGTAGCCGTCAGCAACCTGAACTTCCACGTCGATAAAGCAGCCGTTCTTGGTACGCATCAGCATGACCTGAGGGTTGTCATAGCCCTTGTTGGAGTTGGAGCTCTGACGGACCTTGACGCACTGCACGTCCTCATACTCGTCGCCCAGCAGCCAGCGGCAGATGTCCAGCTCGTGGATGGCCACGTTGGTGACGCCGTTCTCGGTCTTGAAGCCCGGGCCCTGAGCAACGTTGCGGTGGCAGCACTTGATCAGCAGGGGCTTTCCGATCTCACCGGAGTCGATGATGCGCTTCATCTCGGCGTAGCCGCGGTCATAGTGACGCATGAAGCCCACCTGCACCAGACGCTTGCCGATCTCCTGCTCGCGCTTGATGATATCCTCACAGTCAGCGGCGTTCTGGCTCAGGGGCTTCTCGCAGAAGCACCACTTCTCCTCAGCCAGAGTCTTCATGACATAGTCATGATGGGTGGGGTCGATGGAGGTGATGACCACGGCCTCAACCTCGGGATCCTTGATCATGCCGTCGCAGTCATTGCCGTAGGACTTGATGCCGTACTTGGCGGCGGTGTCGTCAGCGGCGGCGGCCACATAGTCGGACACGGCCACAACGGTAGCACCGGGGACGGTCTCAATGATGCGGCGGCAGTGATCCTTGCCGATAGCGCCGCAGCCGATAATGCCGATCTTCAATACGTTTTCCATGTTAGTAACCTTCCTTTTTTATAGTTTGGATGGGTTTTCGTAAGCAAAAATGATCTTAGTACTTCCGGACTTCCTTCAGGTGAGCCTGCAGATCGGCATAAGCCGCCAGGTTCTCCTTGCGTTCGGACACCTCGGTGTCACCCACGCGCCACCAGGAGGAATAGCCGTCGGTCATGGTCTTGGGCAGGACCTTGATGTCGAAGAGGACGGGGATGTTCTTTACCTTCTTGGCATCCTCGAAGGCGGCCACCAGCTCTTCCATGGTGCGGACGGTGTAGCTCTTGCAGCCGTAAGCCTCCGCCACCTTGGCGTAGTCGATGTTCATGAAGTTGCCGAACAGACCGTCCTTATTGCGATAGCGCAGCTCGGTGCACAGCGTAACGTTGCCGTGGCCAACCTGCAGGTTGTTGATGCAGCCGAAGGAGGCGTTGTCAAACAGGCAGATGTTGATCTTCTTGTGCTCCTGGCAGGCGGTGATCAGCTCACCGTGGAGCATATTGAAACTGCCATCACCGCAGAAGGAATAGACCTCGTGCTTGTCGCCGATGGCCAGCTTCACGCCCAGAGCGCCGGCCACCTCGTAGCCCATGGTGGAATAGCCGTACTCCATGTTGTAGGTGTCAATGCCAGTGGGACGCCACATCCGCTGCATATCGCCGGGCAGAGAGCCGGCGGCGCCGATGGCAACGTCGCCCTCGCTCATCATGGCGTTGATGGCGCCCAGAGCAGAGGTCTGGGTCAGCTGGGCATTGACGTCCTGCGCGAAGCGCTTGGCGGAATCGGCGTTGGCGTCATTGATCTCCGGCTTCCAGCTCTTCTTGTCGGAGAAGGTGATATGATCCAGACGGTTCAGCTCATCGATCCACTTCTCCTTGGCGACCTTGACCTCATCCTTATAGGCGGTCTGATAGCCCTCCAGCAGCTTTTCCAGACGGGGCAGAGCTTCCTTGGCGTCAGCCACCACGGGGACAGCCTCCATCTTCAGGCTCTGGAACTCAGAGACATTGATGTTGACGAATTTGCAGGTATCCTTGAACAGCCACTTGGAAGCGGTGGTGAAGTCGGTGTAGCGGGTGCCCACGCCGATGACCAGATCGGCCTTCCGGGCGATCTCGTTGGCCGCGGAGCAGCCGGTGGTGCCCACGCCGCCCAAGTTCAGGGGGTGCAGCCAGTCGGTAGCGGACTTGCCCGCCTGGGTCTCGCCGTAGGGGATGCCGAAGGTCTCGGCAAAGTGCAGGAACTCGGCGTGCGCCTCGGAATAGCGGACGCCGCCGCCGCAGATCATCATGGGGCGCTTGGCCTTGCGGATGGCCTCGGCAGCGTCAGCCAGAGCGGCCTCGGTGGCGGGGCGGCGCTCCAGACGCCAGACACGCTTGGCGAAGAAGCTCACGGGATAATCATAGGCCTCACCCTCAACGTCCTGAGGCATGGCGATGCAGACCGCGCCGGTGTTGGCGGGATCGGTCAGCACCCGGAAGGCGTTGATCATAGCGCTCATCAGCTGCTCGGGACGGACAACGCGGTCCCAGTAGCGGCACACGGCCTTGAAAGCGTCGTTGGTGGTGGTGGCCAGGGAGTTGGTGTGCTCCACCTGCTGCAGAACGGGGTCGGGCTGACGGCAGGCGTAGGTGTCGCCGGGCAGCACCAGCAGGGGAATGTTGTTGGCGGTGGCGGTGCCGCAGGCGGTGACCATGTTGGCGGCGCCGGGGCCCACGGAGGAGGTGGCAACGCAGATCTGCTTACGTTTCATCTGCTTGGCGAAGGCCACGGCGGCCTGGGCCATGCCCTGCTCGTTCTTACCCTGATAGACCTCCAGGTGCTTGGCCTCCTGGCTCAGCGCCTGACCGAGACCCACCACGTTGCCGTGGCCGGGAATGATGAACACGCCGCGGACGAAGCGGTGCTGGGCACCGTCAACCTCCATGTACTGATTTTCCAGAAAACGGACCAAAGCCTGCGCCATGGTCAAACGGACAGTTTTCATGCTTTTGTTACCTCCGATCAATGATTGGGATAGATGTGGTCATTGGCATCGGGCTTCCACAGCCACTCGTGCTCCTTGTCGTCGATGCGGGTCTTCAGCCAGGGATCGCCCTCCAGATGCCGGATACCCCAGGCGTAGCACATGGCGTAGCCGGGAGCCACCACCTGAGAGTGGAAGCCGTGGTTGATGACGGCGCAGCCGTTCTGCTCGGTCTTGTAAACATCGCCGTTGGCAAAACCGGCGCCGAAGCCGTGAGGATAGTCGAAACGGTAGAAATAGACCTCCGGCTGGGGATGATGATGAGGAGGATAGGAGGACCACTTGCCGGGACGGTTCAGCACCTCACCCAGCACCATGTTGGAGAAGGGGGCGTTGTCATAGTCGAAGAAGGTCTTGATCTCACGCTCCATAGCACCCATCAGCTCGCCCTTGGAACCGGCGTGCTGGGTCTGGACGGTCTCCGGGGTGTACATGACCGGCTCATAATCCTTCTCGTTCAGGGTGTCCTGCATGTAAAGCTCGCTGTGGCTGTGAGCCGTCAGGGTGATCTTGGTGCCCTTGGGAGCCAGCAGGCAGTAGGCTTCGTGATGGAAGCAGTTGGGGCGGTCGGCCTCAACGGTCTTGCCGGCGTATTCATAGGTGACCTTGCCCTCGAAAAGCAGGATGGCAACCTCGCGGTCGGCGCTTTCGTAGGTATAGGTGTCGCCGTCCTCCATCACCAGCAGGCCCACGTTCATCAGGGTGCCCATGTAGTTGGTGGATTCGTCGATATAGGCGTTGTAGCCCCGCTTGAGTTCCTTGTTCTTATTGAAATAAGTCATTGGAAACATCTCCTGTTTGATGTCAAAAAGTGGTGTGGAAACGCGGTGGGGAGGACCGGGGCCCTCCCATCGCGCGATTTACAGACCGGTGTGCTCCCGGATGTAGGTACGGCCCTTGATGGCGTATTCCAGAGGATTGGCCTTGGCGGGATCCTGCTCAGCCTCCACCAGCAGCCAGCCCTGATAGCCGGCATCGGAGAGCACCTTGAACACGGGATCGAAGTCCACGTTGCCGTCACCGGGGACGGTGAAAGCGCCATTGCGGACGGACTGCAGGAAGGACCAGTTGTTCTTACGGGCTTCCTCCACCACGGGCAGACGCATATCCTTCAGATGGACATGGCCCACGCGGTCCACATACTTCTTCAGCATGGCCAGGGGATCCTCGCCGGCGAAGGTGAAGTGGCCGGTATCATAGCAGAGGAACACATACCGGGGATCGGTGTTGGACATCATGCGGTCGGTCTCCTCGCTGGTCTGGACCACGGTGCCCATGTGATGATGGAAGCACAGCTTGAAGCCACGCTCGGAAGCGATCTGGCCCAGACGGTTCAGACCCTTGCAGAAGCGATCCCACTCCTCATCGTTCATGACATGCTTGTGGCCGCCGGTGAGGATGGGCACGTCCACCTTGCCCTGGATGGAGTAGCTCTGCTCGGAGACGTTGATGTGATTTGCGCCGACAGCCTCCAGGAAGTCCAGGTTGGCGATGAAGTCCTTCTCCTCTTCCTCCATGGAACGGGTCAGGATGAAGGAAGAATACCAGCGGCTGGCGATGCGCATACCGCGCAGGTCCAGAGCCTTCTTCAGCTCAGCGGGGTCGGTGGGATACTTGTTGCCGATCTCGCAGCCGGTGAAGCCGGCCAGAGCCATCTCGCTGACGGTCTGCTGGAAGGTGTTCTCAGCACCCAGCTCCGGCATATCGTCATTGCACCAGCCGATGGGAGCAATACCCAGGGAAACAGTTTTCGGATCAAACATAAAACGTCCTCCTTATGAATATTTAGGATCATTATTTGGATAAGCGTACAAATAGAAAATGGTTTGCGGGGAAAAGGTTAGCGAAAGCGCAAACGGATTTTTCTGTGTCCGTTAACAGACGTGCGGAAACTACATCCGCAAGAAAACGATTTCGCTTGTTATCAAGATAGCACGGTTCCCGAAAAAAATCAACGCTTTCCCACGGCAAAACCAGATTTTTTCCGAAAGTGCCAAAGGTGGGCTGTTTTTTTTATTGCTTTTAGAGAATGGCGGGGGACCGTGTGCTGTTCCGGCGCATAGAATGGAACGCGCAGACGCGCGAATCTGAGCGATTTTAAGGAGGCTTGTTTTATGCCCTCATCCTTTCAGAATATGGCGACCCTCACCTATACCGGCGGTACCGTCAATTCCAATATTGTCACCGGGGAGCTGAGGGAGGTCCTGACCGCCGCAAAAACGGCGGTGCGGGAGAATTACGAGCCGGGCGGGACGGTCACGTATGTGGTCAGCCTTACCAACAGCGGCATCACGCCCCTGACGGGCCTGACCATTTCCGACAATCTGGGCGGCTACGCCTTTGGCGGAGCGACCCTGTATCCTCTGGCCTATTTGCCGGGCAGCGTTCGGTACTATGTAAACGGCGCACTGCAAGCCGCTCCGGCCGTCAACGCCGGACCGCCCATGACCGTTACCGGCATCACGGTCCCTGCCGGGGGCAGTGCCCTTGTGATCTACGAGACGGAGGTGACCCGCTACGCGCCGCTGGCAGCGGAGTCCAGTATTGTCAACACCGTCACCGTGACCGGCGGTGGACTGGCCGCACCTGTGACGGCGGAGGAGACAGTTGGCGCGGTGAGCAGCCCGAGACTGTCCATCACCAAGGGACTGAATCCCACGGTGGTAGCGGAGAACGGCCGGATCACCTACACCTTTACCATCCAGAACACCGGCAATACCCCCGTCACCGCGACGGACGATGTGATCCTCCGGGATACCTTCGATCCGGTTCTCAACGGTCTCACGGTGACCTATAACGGCGCACCCTGGACTGCCGGTACGCAGTACACCTATGACGGGACCACTGGACTGTTCGCCACAACAGCGGGGCAGATCACCGTCCCTGCGGCCACGTATACGCAGGACCCGGTGACCGGGGCGTGGACTGTGACCCCCGGCGTCAGCGAGCTGATCGTCACCGGCACGGTATAAGAGGCAGCCAAGGACAAAAGGAAGGGCGCAGGCCCTCCTTTTTGCACCGTGTTCGACAGAAAAATGATTGACAAGCGCAGACGCACATGGTACGATTTAATCTAATTTGTTGAATCAGGTCTTTTTTGAATACAAAATGAGCAAAGGCGTTCATTTTCAGCGGGAGCATGGGCTCCCGTTGGAAGTGGACGCCTTTTTTGTTGCAGCATGGCCTGAACGGGCATGCGGTTTGAAAAGGATCGCCGCAAAGCGCAAAACAGGACAGGTGACCAGACCGGCAGCGGTAGCCCCCAATGTGTGAGCATGACGGAGAATAAGTCCCGGAAAACCATGATTTTTTTCTGTTTTACATATTGTAAATTTATAAAAAGGTGTGCTATAACAGTTGCATCAAAAAGTGAGGGGGCCTGGATCGCCGGGCATGCATACGGAAACCATAACGGAAAGGCGGAGACAATATGCAGTATTCGGTTGAGGAGATCAAGCAGTATGCGGCGGAGGAGGACGTGAAGTTCATCCGCATGGCCTTCTGCGACGCGGCGGGCCGCCAGAAAAATATCGCCATTATGCCGGAGGAACTGGACCGGGCCTTCCAGTACGGTATTGCCATCGACGGCTCCGCCATTCCCGGCTTCGGCGGGGAGGTCCACTCTGATCTGCTGCTGCGCCCGGACCCGTCCACCCTCTGTGTGCTGCCCTGGCGGCCGGAGCATGGACGGGTGGTGCGGATGTTCTGCGCCGTGACCCAGCCGGACGGCACCGTCATCGGCGCGGACGCCCGGAGCCTGTTGAAAAAAACGGTAGAGGACGCCAAAAAGGCCGGATTGACCTTTGCCTTCGGAACGGAGATGGAATTCTATCTGTTCCGGCTGGACGAGGACGGCGAGCCTACCAAAATTCCCTATGACCGTGCCGGTTACATGGACATTGCCCCGGCAGACAAGGGGGAGAATGTCCGCCGGGAGGCCTGCCTGACGCTGGAGCGCATGGGCATCCGGCCGGAAAGCTCTCACCATGAGGAGGGCCCCGGCCAGAACGAAATTGATTTCCGCTATGCAGACCCGGTCACTGCGGCGGATAACGCCGTGACCTTCCGGGCGGCTGTGGATACGGTGGCGGCCCGGAACGGGCTGTATGCCGATTTCGGACCCAAGCCTCTGGCAGACAAGGCGGGCAACGGAATGCACATCAACTTCTCTGCTGTCAGCGAGGATAAGCGGGACGTGATGCCCCAGGTCCTTGCCGGGGTGCTGGCCCATGTGGAGGCCATGACGGCGTTCCTGAACCCCACGGAGGAATCCTACCGCCGCTTTGGAAGCTGGAAGGCACCCGGCTATCTTTCCTGGTCCGCTGAGAACCGCTCTCAGCTCATCCGGGTCCCGGCGGCGGTGGGGGAATACCGGCGGGCGGAACTGCGGTCTCCGGACCCGCTGTGCAACCCGTATCTGGCCTTTGTCCTGCTGATTCGGGCGGGAATGGAGGGCGTTGCTCACAACATGCAGCTGCCGCCTGCGGCGGATCTGAACCTCTACACGGCGCCGGAGGAGATCCGGGCCCGGTACCGCAGACTGCCGGAGACCTGGGCGGAGGCCAAGGCAGCTGCCGCCGCCAGTGATTTTATCAAAGAACATCTTCCTGCAGCGATCATCCAATACTATACCTGACCGCTCAGAAAGCACGCGGTAAAAAACATAGAAAAGGAGGGGGACAACGATGGAGCTTGGCCATGCGTACAGCGTTCTGGTGGTGTCCGCCTCCGCAAAATTCAATGAATCTGTCCGGAGCCTTCTGCCGGAGCGGTTCTATTGGCCGGTCACGGTGCTGACGGACGCCGCCGGTGCCCGCCGGGAGCTGCTGGAAAACAGCTACGATCTGGTGGTGATCAACACGCCGCTGCCGGATGAGTTCGGCACCCGACTGGCGCAGGATATCTGCCAGCACAGCGCCGCCGGGGTACTGCTGCTGGTGAAGGCAGAGCATTTTCCGGATATTGACGGACGGCTGACGCCACAGGGCGTTCTGGTGCTGTCCAAGCCTATGTCGACCCAGCTGTTTACCCAATCCCTGCGGCTGCTGTGCGGTACCCGGGAGCGTTTGCGGGGGCTGGAAAAGAAGAATGCCACCATTGAGGAAAAGATGGAGGAGATCCGCCTGGTGAACAGGGCCAAGTGGCTGCTGATCGGGGAACTGAATATGACGGAGCAGGAGGCCCACCGATACATCGAAAAGCAGGCGATGGATCGCTGTGTGACGAAGCGGGCCGTGGCGGAGCAGATCTTGTCGACTTATAAATAAAAACTGCCAAAGCGGGACTGCGTAGACAGAACGTGAAATTTTCGGAGGAGGACGTATGACGAAATACATTTTTGTGACCGGCGGCGTGGTATCCGGGTTGGGTAAGGGCATTACTGCGGCGTCTCTGGGCCGCCTTTTAAAGACAAGAGGGCTGAAGGTGGCCGCTCAGAAGCTGGACCCCTACATCAATGTGGACCCCGGCACCATGAGCCCCTATCAGCACGGCGAGGTCTACGTCACCGAGGACGGCGCGGAAACGGATCTGGATCTGGGTCACTATGAGCGCTTCATCGACGAGGATCTGAACAAATACTCCAACCTCACCACCGGTAAGGTGTACTGGAACGTTCTGAACAAGGAGCGCCGGGGGGAGTATCTGGGCTCCACCGTGCAGGTGATCCCCCACATCACCAATGAGATCAAGGAATTTGTCTATCGGGTGGGTAAGCAGACGGACGCCGACGTGGTCATCACCGAGATCGGCGGCACCATCGGCGATATTGAGTCCCAGCCCTTCCTGGAGGCTGTCCGGCAGATCTCTCTGGAGGTGGGCCGGGAGAACAGCCTCTTTATCCATGTGACGTTGGTGCCCTTCCTCCGGGGCTCCGATGAGCACAAGTCCAAGCCCACCCAGCATTCCGTCAAGGAGCTTCAGGGCATGGGGATCAATCCCAACCTCATCGTCCTCCGGTGCGACGAGCCGCTGGAGCCTTCTATTTTCCAGAAAATCTCCATGTTCTGCAATGTAAAGCCCGACTGCGTCATTGAGAACATCACGCTGCCCTGCCTGTATGAGGCGCCGCTGATGCTGGAGCAGTCCCACTTTTCCTCTGTGGTCTGCCGGGAGTTGGGCATCGACGCCCCGGCACCGGAGCTGACGGAGTGGGAACACATGGTGGAGCGGATCAAACATGCGGACAGACGTGTGACCATCGGTCTGGTGGGCAAATACGTTCAGCTTCATGACGCCTATCTCTCCGTGGCAGAGGCGCTGCGCCATGCGGGCTATGCTCTGGGGGCTGAGGTGGACATCCAGTGGATTGACTCCGAAACCATTACGGAAAGCGATGCGGAGGAGGTTTTGGGTACGTTGGACGGCATCATCGTCCCCGGCGGCTTCGGTCAGCGGGGGATCAACGGCATGATCCTGACGGCGAAATACGCCCGGGAGCACCATGTTCCCTATTTCGGCATCTGCCTGGGAATGCAGATCGCTGTGATCGAATATGCACGCCACGCCGCCGGGATCACCGATGCGGATTCCGGCGAGTTCAACGAGCTGTGCGAAAACAAGGTCATCGACTTCATGCCGGGACAGAGCGACGAGATCGACAAGGGCGGCACGCTGCGGCTGGGGGCTTATCCCTGCGTGATCCGGCCTGGCACCACCATGGAGCGGTGCTACGGCATGCTGGAGATCTCCGAGCGTCACCGCCACCGCTACGAATTCAACAACGACTACCGGGAGGCCCTCACCTCCGCGGGACTGGTCCTCTCCGGGCTGTCCCCCGATGGGCGGCTGGTGGAGACGGTGGAGCTGACGGACCAGCCGTTCTTTGTGGGCGTTCAGTATCACCCGGAATTCAAATCCCGCCCCAACCATGCCCATCCGCTGTTCAAGGGCTTTGTCCAGGCGGCGCTGGAGCGTGAAAACGCATAAAGCCGCAATATCTGAATCGTTATTTTTCAGGAGGTCTCTATGGCATCACAAACCGTTTTAGTTCTCGATTTCGGAGGTCAGTATAATCAGCTTATCGCCCGGCGGGTCCGGGAATGCAGCGTATACTGCGAGGTCAGGCCCTATACCACCCCGGTGGCGGAGATCAAGGCGATGGCCCCCATCGGCATTATCTTTACCGGTGGGCCCAACAGTGTGTACGATCCCGCGTCCCCGCAGGCAGACCCGGAGATCTTCAAGCTGGGGATCCCCATTCTGGGCATTTGCTACGGCTGTCAGCTCATCGCCCACAATCTGGGCGGCCGGGTGACGGCGGCTACGGCGGATTCCGCCCGGGAGTACGGCAAGACGGAGACCTATTTCCGCACCGACTGCAAGCTGTTCAAGGGCCTGCCTGCCGAGAGTGTTACCTGGATGAGCCACGGCGACTATATGGAGAAGGTGCCGGAGGGCTTTGAACTGGTGGCCCATTCCGACGCCTGTCCCAATGTAGCCATCTGTGACGAGCGCCGGGGCTTTTATGGCGTCCAGTTCCACCCGGAGGTGAATCACACCGCCTACGGCACCGCCATGCTCCGCAACTTCCTCTATGAGGTCTGCGGCGCAAAGGGGCAGTGGACCATGGGGGATTATAAGGATGTTGCCATCCGTCAGATCCGGGAAAAGGTGGGGGCCGGCAAGGTGCTGCTGGCCCTCTCCGGCGGCGTGGATTCCTCTGTGGCGGCAGCGCTGATAGCGGAGGCCGTAGGCAATCAGCTGACCTGCGTATTTGTAGACCACGGCCTCATGCGTCTCAACGAGGGAGACGAGGTAGAGGAGGCCTTCAGAAAGTGGGACATCAACTTCGTCCGGGTCAACGCGGAGGAACTGTTTTTGAGCAAGCTGGCCGGCGTCAGCGAGCCGGAGCGCAAACGGAAGATCATCGGCGAGGAATTCATCCGGGTCTTTGAGGCGGAAGCCAAAAAAATCGGCCAGGTGGATTACTTGGCTCAGGGTACGATTTACCCGGATGTGATCGAGTCCGGCGCAGGTGACGCTGCTGTGATCAAGAGCCATCACAATGTGGGCGGTCTGCCGGATTATGTGGATTTTAAGGAGATCATCGAGCCTCTGCGGATGCTCTTTAAGGACGAGGTGCGGCAGTTGGGCCGTGAGTTGGGTCTGCCGGAGTATCTGGTGATGCGTCAGCCCTTCCCCGGCCCCGGCCTTGCCATCCGCTGCCTGGGGGATGTGACGAAGGAAAAGTTGGATATTCTGCGCCTGGCGGATTTTATCTTCCGGGACGAGGTCGCCAAGGCACATCTGGAGAGCGCCATGAGCCAGTATTTCGCGGTGCTGACCAATATGCGCTCCGTAGGTGTGCAGGGCGATGGCCGGACCTATGATTATACTCTGGCCCTCCGCAGTGTCACCACCACGGACTTCATGACCGCCGATTGGACCCGGATCCCCTACGATGTGCTGGACCGGGTCTCTGTCCGTATCGTCAACGAGGTGCCCCACATCAACCGCATCGTCTATGACATTACCTCCAAGCCCCCCGCGACTATTGAGTGGGAATGAGTTTTTGAAACTTTGAACCCGTTGCGGCACAACGGATAGACGGTTTTGTGCCTCTCTTTTGATAACGATTTGATAACGCTCCCCATAGGCCGTATCATTCTGTATCCCCGGTGGATTACAGGTGAAAAGTGTTCCTTTGCGGCTTGTGGGTGACAGAAACCATATTACAAAGCCCTTACCGATGGCAACATCGGTAAGGGCTTTTGCTGTCTGTCAATCCTTTCCCAGCCTGTCCTTGAACGCTTCCACAAGGAAGTCGCTCAATTCCTTGGAGGGGACTTTGACCCATTTCCGGGTGGTGTCGTACTTGGGGTAGTTGTAGCGCCAGCGGTCGTAGTCCTCTCTGGTGATCTCCCCGGCCTCCAGCTTCTTGGCCTGCTCCGCCCAGGCGGACAGCATTTCAAGCATATCAACATAGGTCTTGCCTTTGGACTTGTCCAGCTTCAAACAGATTTCGCCGTCAATCTCTCCGATGGTAAGTCCCCGAATGTCCTCCAGGGCAAAGAGGGTGTGCATGAGGCCAATGTCGCTGTCTATGTCAGGGACGGTCAAGGCATCGGTGGACACTTCAAAGAAGCCCGCCAGCGTTCTGGTCAGGTCGGCCTTGGGGGTGCGGCTCCCGGTTTCATACTGCGCCATACGCACATCGGCAGAGCGTTCCGGGAACCCCACCACCTGACCGAGATACTTTTGCGTAACACCTTTCTTATTGCGGAAGAAGCGAATACGTTCACCAATCGCCATAACTGCCAACTCCAATCTATGTAATGGGGGACACTTGGAGTATAACAGATATGTTTAGAACTGTCAAGCAAAATATAAATAAATTTGTTTATATTTTCTTCTTGGAAAGCCTTGACATAACGGAATATAGTTAGTATAATAGAGCCGGCATTAAACAAATAGCGTTATCATTCAAGAAAGGAGGAACCAGCATGGAGAACAAGTTTATCCGGGTGGACGAGGTAGCGGACGAGCTGGGCGTGTCGAGGCCCTACGCCTACAAGCTCATTCGCCAGCTCAACGAGGAACTGAAAGGAAAGGGCTTCATCACCATTGCAGGGCGGGTCAACCGCCAGTATTTCAACGAACGGCTTTACGGAGCCAGAAAGGAAGTGAACGAAAATGCCGGTATTTAAGGACGAAAAGCGGGGCACATGGTACGTCATGGCGTGGTATCGGGACTGGACGGGGGAGCGTAAGCAGAAGTGCAAGCGGGGCTTTCCCACCAAGCGGGAGGCCCAGGACTGGGAGCGCAGCTTTCAAATGCAGACCGCCGCCGACATGGATATGACCTTTGAAGCCTTTGTCGAGCTTTACACCAAGGACGTGCGGCCCCGGCTGAAAGAAAACACCTGGCTGACAAAGGAGAACATCATCCAGAAGAAGATTCTGCCCTACTTCGGCAAGCGGAAGATCAGCGAGATCACCACCAAGGACGTGATCGCATGGCAGAATGAGCTGCTGGCCTATCGGGACGAACAGCGCAAGCCCTACTCCCAGACCTACCTCAAGACCCTGCACAACCAGCTCAGCGCCATTTTCAACCACGCTGTCCGCTTCTATGAGCTTCGTTCCAACCCCGCCGCCAAAGCTGGGAACATGGGGACGGAGGAGCGAAAGGAAATGCTGTTCTGGACAAAGGCGGAGTATCAGCGGTTTGCGGAGGCCATGATGGACAAGCCCCTCTCCTACTACGCCTTTGAAATGCTCTACTGGTGCGGTATTCGGGAGGGGGAGCTGCTGGCCCTCACCCCGGCGGACTTCGACTTTGAGGCCGGGACGGTGAAGATCAACAAGTCCTACCAGCGGCTCCACGGCGAGGATGTGATTACCACTCCGAAAACCAAGAAAAGCAATCGTACCATTAAAATGCCCAATTTCCTCTGTGACGAAATGCGGGACTACCTGGGAATGCTCTACGGGGTCAAGAAGAAAGACCGCATTTTCACCGTTACAAAAAGCTATCTCCACCATGAGATGGACAGAGGGGCGAAAGAGGCTGGTGTGAAGCGTATCAGAATCCATGACCTCAGACATTCGCACATTTCGCTTCTGATTGATATGGGCTTCTCTGCTGTGGCGATTGCTGACCGGGTAGGCCATGAGAGTATTGAGATCACATACCGCTATGCCCACCTGTTTCCGTCCAAGCAGACGGAAATGGCGGACAAGCTGGACTTTGAAAGGACGGGAGCATAATGTCGGCTAAAAATTTGGACAATCACAACCGCTGGCGGAACAAGACCGTGGCATTCCGGGTGTCCCCGGAGGAGGACGAACAGCTTGAGATTGCCGTCCGCCTGTCCGGGCTGACCAAGCAGGACTACATCACCCGGCGGCTGCTCAACCGGGACATTGTGGTGCAGGGCAATCCCAGGGTCTACAAGGCCCTGCGTGACCAGCTCGCCGCCGTCCTGGGGGAGCTGCGGCGCATGGAGGCCGGGGGCGGGGTGGATGATGAACTGCTCGCCACCATCCGCC
>ERZ837380.3328-NODE-3328-length-15126-cov-4.853626_pt1 | contig 15126 bp, 14 predicted proteins | sample MGYA00519685_ERZ837380 | MGnify/ENA primary metagenome ERZ837380 (study PRJEB31850, sample SAMEA3708817) | human gut metagenome | biome: human gut; feature: human-associated habitat; material: faeces | place: China | collected 2014 ...
TAAGAATAAATATAATCAATATATAATATTAGATTCAGAAAATGAATATTTTGCTAAGATATATTCATTATTATACAATAAAACGGCTGATTATGAAGAAGATAAGTCAGAACTAATGCAAGAAAATATCAGTTTTATAGAGTGTACATATATTGTTAGAAAACCGTCTAAAGAAGAAAAAAATTATATTTTCATATTAGAAAATGAGAATAGTGAATTAGAGAAAAAAATACAATTTTATACAGAAGATATTAAGGCTTATGAATTTGAAAAAGCCCAAAGTTATACATCAAAAAAACAAGTTTCAAAAGTTCCAACTGATGCAGGCTTTTGGAAACAAGAAGAGGGTATATACAAAAAAAATGTAAATTATAATAGTACAGAATATAAATCTATTTTGCAAGAACTAAGCTTTAATGAAGATATTCCAGAGATTAATGATAATTATAATGAAAATGTGATAATTACAATATCAAAATATGAGATAAAAAATGTAGAGGCAAATATAGGTAGTATTAAGTACGAATTAGGTGAAAAAAGCGATAAATATTTTGTAAATTGCCTTATTTATAGTAAAGTAGTGAATGATAGTTGTATTTATTACAATAAAGAGGGAGATTAAATATGATTAATTTATTATACATAGGCATAGGTTTTGGAATTTTGGTGGCTCCAATAGTGTTAACATTAGCCAATATTATAAATTTATTTAAAAAGAAGCAAATAAAAGAAAATATGATAGACATATTAACATTTGTACTTGGAATTGGACTATCAGGATTTTTATATTTAGTATCAGACTTTAAAGATTATACAGAAGCATTAAGGCTTGGAGGATTTGAGGTTGATAAACATGCACCAATAGCTTCTTGGAGTATGCCAACAGTAATCGCTATTTTTATATTTGGGTTTGTATCATACTTTTTAATAAGAAAAAGAAAATTAAACTTACCACCACTTATTATTGTGTGTTCGATATCAGGAATAATAGTATGCTCGATTTATATGATAATTTTTATAATTCAAATTACTAATACTGAATTATTCCCTAGATATCTATTTTACGGAATACCATATTTAGCATTATTTCCAATAAATTATATTTTGTGCAGTATAAGAGCAATAATTGAAGTTGTAAGAAGATATAAAGAAAAAAATCTGAAAGCAAAAGAATTTGACAATAAGTTTTTGAATAAATGTAGTCAAATAATATATAACACAGATAATTGGCCAATATTAGCAGTAGTTTTAACAGTTCCACTAACAGCAATATTAATATGTATACTAGTATTATTTGGACAAAGACCAGATGAGGCAATAAGAGCATTCTTAGAAACTAGTGATTGGAATTTGTCTCAAAAAGTTTCTCCACCATCTGTTGAATATGATGCACATTATTTGTGCACAGTAGCAGTAAGTGGACATAAAAAAATAGTGAAGCCAACAAGAGTTGGAATTAGAAGAGGACAAAAGATAATTGTAAATAGGCAATTGTGTGTTGCTAATGCTTTTGAAGATTTAATTCAAGAGAAGACACCAAGATTTCATCATTTTGTTAGATATATTTATGATAAATATGGTTTTCCATTAGCAAAATGTATAAAAACTGCTTGGGAAGCAGATATTACATATATTTTGATGAAACCACTGGAATGGATATTTTTAATAGTTTTATATAGTTGCGATTCTAACCCTGAGAATAGAATTTCTACACAATATATTGGAAAAAAGATAAAGAATGTGATATAATAAGTATAGTTAAGCAAATGCTTAATGAATAAGTTGAAAGGAGGACTTCCAGTTATTGGGGCTCATTTGTCCTAATAACAACAATGTAACTAAGAAAAAATTGCAAGAAGAAGAAAGGACGGACAAAAGAAATGCTAAAAAAAATCAAATCATGGAAAGCAAAGATAACGAATTACATCAAAGGAAATGAGACAGAAGAAATTTTCTTTGTAGAAACAAGATTTGAAGACAGAATCATACGTTGCCGCATGAAATATGGAGAAGTAATTTCCATGCCGGTTGGCGGCATAAAGATTCAAAAAAAAGCAGAATAACTTAGTAAAAAACTCTCACTCATTTGTGAGAGTTTTTTTTAAAGCATTATAATATAATACAAATTAATCCACCAGAACCTTCGTTAACAATACGTTCTAAAGTCTCCTGAAGTTTAATTTGAGCTTCTTCAGGCATTTTTGCAAGTTTTGCCTGTAAGCCCTCATTAACAAGTTCATGCAAGCTCTTACCGAAAATATTTGACTGCCAAATACTGATTGGATTATTTTCGAAGCCAGAAAGTAAATAATCAACAAGCTCTTCAGATTGTTTTTCAGAGCCAACAATAGGAGAAACTTCGGTCTCAATATTTGCACGAATCATGTGCATTGTTCGTTCTAAACAGATAAAAATCTTTTCCATAAAATGTCGAAAAAAGTATTGAAAAAAAAACTTATTGATATAATGAATTTGTGATATTGCGTTTTAAGTATATTGATTGAAGAGAAAAATAGTATTAAAAAGGATGGAAAAAGTGAAAATAGTAAAGAAAATATTAACAAGTATAATTATGATAATTTTATGCAGTATTTTATTTGTAAGTGGAGTAATACTAATAAATTCTTATGCTAAACCTAATGAAGTACCATCTTTTTTTGGATGGAAACCATTTATAGTGTTATCAGGATCTATGGAAACACAGATTATGACAGGAGATGTTGTTGTTGTAAAAGAAATTGATGCAAAGAAACTAAAAGAAAATGATATTATAGCATTTAAGGAAGATAACAATATAGTAATAACCCATAGAATAATTGAAATTATAAAAGATGAGAACGGAGATACAAAATATAAAACAAAAGGTGATAATAATAATGAAGAGGACGATGGAGTTGTAAGTCCAGAACAAATAGAAGGAATATATAAATTTAGAATAGGAAAACTTGGAAATTTAGCATTATTTATACAAACACCAGTAGGAATGGTTGTTTGTATATCAATACCATTATTATTGCTTTTATTATTACAATGGAAGGAATCACTAAAAGAAGGAAAAGTAAAAAAAGATACACAAAAAGAAATAGAAGAATTAAGAAAACAAAATGAGGAACTTCGTAAAAAACAATAGATGAATTAGGTATTAACATTATAATAAAGAAACCTTTATTATATATAAATATAAATACGAAAGAAAGGGGGAAAAAACATGGAAAAAAATAAAACAATGAAAATGATTTTAATAACATTGTTAATTGCAATGATAGCATTAGTTTTAGTATCAGGAACTTATGCAAAATATACAAGTAGTGCATCTGGAAGTGATACTGCTAGAGTTGCAAAATGGAGCTTTACTGTTGGAGGAACTGATATAGTAGCAGAAAACACATTTACATTCGATTTGTTTAAAACAATAAAAGATACAGATGGAAAAACAGAAACAGATGTAGTATCTGCAAATGCTGACAAAGTTATAGCACCTGGAACAAGTGGAAGTTTTGATTTAGTTTTAGAAAATAAATCAGAAACATCAGCTAAATATGGAATTACATATACTGTAACAAATACAGCATCAATACCAGTTCAATTTTCAGTAAATGGAAAAGATTGGACAGATAACTTAGCAAATGTAGTAGAAAGTGATACAGATACAAAACTTGCTGCAAACAATGGAACAAAAACAATAACAATTCAATGGAAATGGGCTTACGATGGAGATGACACAACAGATGTAAACTTAGGAAAAGTTGGAACAGCAAAACTAATTGTACAAGCAGATGTAACAGCAACACAAATAGACTAATAATATTTTTGAAAGCTCTATGAAAGTATTTTTAGTAGGGCTTTCATTATCTTAATATATTGGTAAAAGTATTTTTGAAAATATTTTTACGAATATATTAAAAAAATATATAATGAAAGGAGAAAGTACTTGAAAAAAGATAAAAAATTAGAAGAAAGAATAGACATTATTGAAAATGAAAGAAACAAAAGCAAAAGAAAAAACAGAATATTTATTATAATTATTATATTATTGATATTAGTTTTACTTGCATCATGCTTACTAGGATATAAATTAGGAAAAATAGGTTATTCATCAATTAATACATCAGGAACGATGGAAAATGATATAGATTTGATAAGAATCACAGATAATGATGGGATTACATGGGAAAATAATGAATTGCAGGTTTTTAAAAATGCGAATTATAATGGAGAAAAAATTATAGCACCACATTCGAGTGGAATATATAAATTTTACGTGAAAAATGAAACTGAAAATAACATAGCATATAACATAAGATTAGTTGATGAAATGAGCCATTTCGTAAATATGAAGTATAAATTAAAAATAGATAATGTATATATATGTGGAAATACAAATAATTACGTAGAAATAGATAAATTGAATATAGATAATATTGCATTAATGAAAAATTCTACTACATTATATAGTTTAGAATGGTACTGGGAAGACAATGATAAATTAGATACATACGTTGGAGGATTGAAAACAGATGAATATTATACTCTTAAATTTAATATTCAAGCTACTAATATTACAAATGAATAGAAGAGAATATCAAGTTTATTGAATAGCTGGAAAAGGAGAAACTGCAAATGAAAAAAACAAATTTTTTAATATTAATTGGAATATTAGAATTATTAATTGTAATTATTATGATTACATTTGAAGGAACATATGCAAGATATAGTACATCAGTAAAAGGTAGTGACTCAGCAAGAGTTGCACACTGGAATATTAATACAACTAATAATATAAAAGATTTATTTGCAGCTTCATATACAAATATTATTGATGGTACAGAAGAGCAGGGAGTTATTGCGCCTGGAACATCAGGAACATATTTTTTTACAATAAGTGGAGATGTTGAAACATCATATACACTAAGAATCGTTGCTTCTGGGACAGATGATGTAAATGGAGCTATTAAGGAATACAATCCTATAAAATATTCATTTACAAAACCCAATACTGGTAATGATAAAGATAAAAAACCGACGATTACAATAGATGGAATGACATTTGAAGAATTAAAAAAAGCAATTAATGATATTGATGATGGAAGCCAAATACATGAAGCTGGAGTTTTGAATGGAGATATCTATACTATTGGATGGAAATGGGAGACAGATGGAGATAATGAAAAAGATACATTACTGGGAAATCTAGTTTCTACTGAAAATAAAACAATTAATTTATCAGTTGATATAATTGCAACACAAGTGGATTAAGAATTAGGTTTTCTATATATTTATAGTAAAGCAATATGTTAAAAGAGGAGATTTTAATGAATGTTAAAAGTAAAATGATTTTTTTAAAACGAATATTTAATATATGTATTTTGATTATTTTTACAACAATAGTTTTTGCAGCAACATCACTGATAATTCAAAAGTTTGTACTAAAAGAAGAAATACCAAATGTTTTTGGATATAAAATACTACAGGTAATGTCAGGATCAATGTCTGGGGAATTTGAAACAGGTGATACAATTTTGATAAAAGAAATAAAAAATGAAAGTGATTTGAAGATTGGCGACATCATAACATATCGAATAGAAAAAGATACAATAGTAACTCATAGAATAGTAGATATAATAAAAATAGGAGAAAAATTAAACTACACATTAAAAGGAGATGTAAATAATACAGAAGATAGTGAAAAAGTAACCTTTTCAAATATAGAAGGAATCTATATAAAAAAGTTAAACTTAATAGGAAAACTAATTAATTTTATGCAAAAACCATATGGGATGGTTATAATATTTATGACACCAATACTTTTGATTTTGTATGTTATAAACAATGAAAAAGTAAAAGAGGAAAAAAGAAATAAGAGAAGGGAAAAAAGATTGCTTTACGAAATGCAATGCACAAAAGAACAATTAGGAGATAAGTAAAATGAAGAAAAATAGAATAAAAATATTGGGAATAATATTAATTTTTATTGTAGAGATAAGTTTGTATGTAGTAGCAGGTACATATTCTAGATATGTAAGTACAGCAAAATCTGATACTTCAACTAGAATTGCTAAATGGACTGTAAAGCTAGGAAATGTTGATATAGCAGGAGGTAGAAAAGATTTTTCATCAGAATTAGTTCTGGAAACGACGAATACGACTAAAGTAAAAACAGGAACAATTGCGCCTGATACATCTGTTAAAGGTGATTTTACTATAGATCCAAATGGAACAGAAGTTGCAATGAAATATAAAATAACACTAGGGACAGTATATTTTAAAAATCTGAAAACGGGAGAAATTATTACAGATAATACACCAAATATAGCAGTAAATAATGTAACAACAAATGTAGGAAATTTAACACAAAACATAGATGGAACATATCAAGGCCAAATTGGGCTAGATGAAAGTCCTGTTACAATAACAATTACAGCTGAATGGATAAGCGCAAATGATGAGATAGATACACTTAATGGATATTCTCAATTAAATGTAATTATACCTGTAACAGTAACAGTTGAACAAGATATATAAGAAGGGAATAGATAATGAAGAAAAAAAAGAAGAGAAGTTTAAAAATAATATTTTTATATTATGCTATTGCTGTAATTTTATTGATGTATGGAATTACATTTTCTCAATATAGAACGACTGCAAGTGGAGAGGCAAAAATTAATACTTCCAAATTTTCTTTTAAAATAACTGATGAATTATCAAGTGCAAATTTAGAACTTTCGGATACTTTAACAGATAATTTATATTCAAAAAACAAGTTAGTACCTCGGAAGTAAAGGAGTAATACAGTTGGAAATGAACTTTTCAGACATTGAAACAGCTACAAGATATTCAATTTCATTAGACACATTAAATTCTCAAATTCCAGAAAATATGAAATTATATACTGATAGTGCGTATAATGTAGAATTTTCAGGGTACACAGGAATAACAGAACTTGGAACTGATAAAGTCACAAGAAATATTTATTGGAAATGGAATTATACTACTGTTGATGAAACAAATAAATGGATGAAAAGTGATATAAAAATTGTTTTAAATATTGTAGCTCAACAAAGGACAAATTAAAGTATATCAGAAAGGAAAGAAATGAATGAGAAAAATATTATGTTATAAGAAGCATGTAATTATATTTTTTATGATAGTAATAATATTAATTTTTGCAAATATTGTATATGCAGCATATATAAATAATATTTCTGTAAAATATAGTGCAATTTCAGGAGAAATGATTTGTAATATAGATATAGATAAAAATGATTCTTATGTTGTAAATGGTATTCCATATGTAATAATCACAGTAAAGAATTATGATACAGACAATAATATAACAGCAGTAGATGTTGATTATAGTTTAACTATAAAAAACAAAGATGGATATAACGGAACATATATTTGGCAAAAAATAAATGATGTAGATATCACAAAATATGATGAGGGAACCAATTCGTATTCAGAACAAGTAATTACCAATACATACTCTTTAGGAAATAAAAATAAAGAGGAAAAAAAATTTAAAGTATTTATAAAATCATCTTTAGAATCATATGAAGATTTGGGATTTAATATTGAACTTAACTCTATTCAAAAAAATATGCAATAGGAGAAGAAAAAATGAAATTAAAAAACAAAATAAAGTATATAGTTATTTTTAGTATTTTAATGATGTCAATTTTAACAGTATCTTATGCAAGATATGTATTAAACAAATCAGTTGATGTAAATATTTATGCACCGCCATTAGATGCAGGTTCTTTAGATTACTCAATCAAAAATAAGGAGAATACATATAATGTTTCAACAAATGATGATAAAATTACATTATCAAGCAAAGTAACTATATCAAATAAATATAATATTCAAATAAAATCATATTATGCTTGGACAACATTAGATACAGCACCAAGTGATGCTGATTATAAGGAGTTTAATTTCGAAAATAATGAATATAATGTAACTAGAGAAGATACAGGAATAGGAACTTATTATTTATGGGTAAAAATTGAATACATTTCTGAAATAGGTGAAAAAAAGGCTATTATAAAACGTTCAAAAATGATAAATGTGGTTTTGGGAGACATAAAGATTACGATTGATAATGATTCAGAATTTCTAACAGGAGATATAACTGCTAAAATAAGTTATGTTGGAGAGTATAAATATAATACAAAAGCTGGTTATGGGAAAACAGAGGAAGAGGCAATATTAAATGCTAATTCAAATACTGCTGAGTGTATAACAATAACAAAGGAAGAAGTTGATACAATATACTATATATATGCTATAGCCGAAAATTCAGAAGGAAACAAAATAACTAGTATATTTAAAATAGACAATATAGATAATATTAAACCAACAATAAATGAAATAACACCAAGCTTTGCAAGAACAAAAATAAATTTGTCTGATAACAAATCAGGTATAAAAGAATATGCTGTAACTACAACAAATAATGAACCTAAAATATACAATAATATATTAGATGAAGCAGCACAGAATTTAGAAACATATATAGACAATCTACAAACTAATACTATGTATTATTTGTGGGTAAAAGATAGAGTAGGAAATGTAGTATCACAAGAATTTAAAACATTAAATTTATCTTATGAAGCGACTCCAAATTTAAATGAGTGGACAAATATAAAAACAACAATAAATTTTTGTGATTTAGCTGATGCCACACTCACTTACAATTTAGGAGAAGAAACAAATTACCCTTATGACAAAAATAAAGGAATTGAGATTTATGAAAATAAAGTTATAAACTATATATTGCAAGACGGAAGTAATCAAATTACCGGAAGAATTAATGTAAATAATATTGATAAAATTGCACCAACAGTAAGCACAATATCGGATTATGACAAAATAACAATTACAGGAGTAGATACAGAATCTGGAATAATTGGATATTTTGTAACAGATACAGAAGTGGAAGATATTACAAAAGTTAATTTTACACCTGTTCCAAATACTAAGAGCTTAAAGTGTGATGTAACAAAAGATTACTTAGGGAAAGATCTATTATATAATAAACAATATTTTGTGTATGTAAAAGACAAAGTTGGAAATATATCTAGAGGAGATGTAATTTCTAAGATTGATGTAACAAAACCAACAATTGAAATAACAAAAGTGACTAGCAATTCAAACTCTATAACGGTTATGATTGAAGGAGAAGACACAGAATCAGGATTAGTAGGAAACTATAAATATTATATAAGTACAGAAGAAGGGACTTATAATGAAGCACCTGTTGAAACAATAAATACTAAGTATACTTTTTCTAATTTAGAACATAACAAAACATACTACATAAAAGTTGAAACGCAAGATATTGCAGGAAGAATAGGGATTGCTGAAACATTAATAAAAACAAATGAATTAGTAATTAATAATGATAATTCTGAAATTACTTTTGTGAATGCACTTTGGAGTAAAAATATCCAAACAGTAGAATTAAAAACAACAACAAATTATAAAATGAGATATCAGATTGTAAAGAAGGGTGGAACATTAGAACTTGCAAATTCATATTGGAGTGGAGCTGTGGAAAGTGGCTCTAAAGTAACAGGACTAGAAGATGGAGACATATTATATGTCAGATTATACGATGGAACAAACAATTCAAGTAACTGGGCAACTTATAATGTTTTAAATTCTATGATGGAAAATTATCCAACATTAACAGAAGAACAAATGCAGAAAATCATAGTTGCTAATTTTAACATATTAACATATTCGATAAATAAAGATGAAATACAAGTTGCAACATCAACATATAATTCTAATACATTAACATACAATTATTATATGAAAAATGTTAAAAATGATGAATATGATTTAGTCATGACATCAAGTACATATGACGAAAAAGTAACGATTACCCAACCGCAAGAATACCAAATATATAGCACTATTTGTGTTCAATTAAGTAATAATGAGCAAGGAACACTGACAAGAAGCAAAAACAAGACTATAACAATAGCAAATGAAACAATTGAGACTGATATAATAGCAGATGCAAACAAAACATATATTGATAGCGAATTTTTTACTGCAATAATACCTAAAGGATTTAAAGTATCAAGAGATTCAGGAGAGGATGTAATATCAAATGGACTTGTATTGCAAGATGAAAATAATAACGAATTTGTATGGATACCTGTTCAAAATGCAATTTATAATGAAAATGCCACTTCTTTATCGACTTCAAAATATTATACACCAATGGTAAGAAGTCAAAAAGACAATTGTAATTATTTTGAAAAAATATATTATTCTTTTAACGGGACTACAGGGAATGGAAATATTACAGATACTGGATATCGCCTAGGAGGAGCAAAAGATATAGAACCAGCACTGATTACTGGTAATAGTAATGATAAATATACATGGAATATTAGTAAAAATCCATTTGGTTCATCATTTGATGCTGATAAATCAAAATATAATGACATTTTGGGATTCAATTCCGCATATGAATTTGGCAACTATTTAAATTCTGAATATACAAATATGATAAAATCAGTTGATAAATATGGAGGATTTTTAGTAGGAAGATATGAAACAACTCAAAATAGTTTTGGAAAAATTGGTTCGAAAGCAAGTGAAAGTGTTATTAATAACAAAAATTGGTATGAATTATATAAAGAACAAAACAACAGATTAAATGATGCCAACGTATATTATGGTTCTAAAATCGTAAATTCTTCTATGATAACAGGAAGTCAATATGATGCTATGTTAAACTTTGCATTACAGGGAAGTGATAAGTCAAAAGTAACATCAACAGATTTATCATATGGAAATAAAACTGGAAATATTGCTAAGTCTGGAAGTTACGAAAATGATAAAATTAGTAACATATATGATTTGATTTCAAATGTTTATGAAGAAACGGTTGAGTCAAAAAAAACATCGCAAAGATTGATTAGAGGAGGAGCATATTTCTCTAATGTTACTGGAAAATCGGCAGCTACAAAAACAGAAAAAATTTCAACAGATACGGCAGAATCATATGGTTCAAGAATGGCATTATACTTATTAGACGCTACTGATATGACACCTCCAACATTTGACGTAGAATTTACAACAGGTGTAAATAGTATAACGGTTAATGTAACAAATGTAAAAGATGAATCTAATATTGGACAATATTATTATTCAATTTCATCAGCAGGAGATGGCACTACATGGGAAGAAGAAATAAATACTAATACAGATACTTATACTTTTGAAAATTTACGACAATCAAGACAATATTATATAAGAGTTAAAGTATCAGATGAGGTTGGAAATAAAAGTGATTATATTATAAAAACTGTAAATACAAAATCTATGAATATTTCAAATGATGATTTATACATTAGGAGTTTTTATGGAACAAATCCTAATTGTGTGGCTATACTTGCAATGGGAGAAAATTATGAAAATGCAGGATTCAAAATTAAATATAAAGTGCTAGAAAGCGAAAAAGAATTAGATAATACAACTAATTTTGATTCAGCTACTTGGAATATAGGAAATGTAATTAGTGATTTATCTGATACTAATATAATACTTGCCAAACTTGCTGATAGTAATGGTAATGAGCAAGGTGATTATTCGGTATTTTACTTAGATGGATATTCAGAAGAATTTTCGAATCAATATTTAAAAACGAGTAAATATACAGATACAAATGGAGAAAGTGCATATATTCCAGCTGGCTTTAGTGTTGGAGTTTCTGGTTGGATAAATACAATAGAAAAAGGATTAGTGATACAAGATGAAAATGGGAATCAATTTGTATGGGTTCCAGTAGAAAATGCAATAAAAAATACATCTACAAGCATAACAAAACAATATACACCAATGGCCATGAATCAAAGTGGAAATAATAGCAAGTATTATGAGGGAATTTATTATGCAATATCAGATAAAGGCATATTCTCATATAATTTAAACTGTAAGATAGGTACAAATGTTTATAGAGAACCATCTCTAGTAACGATTAATGTTAATGGATCTAAGATTTATACTTGGGATATAGAAAATACAATAATTAAAACTGGCAATAGAGATACAAATAAAATATTCTATAAAGTGGCAGCAGGATATAATTCAGCAGAAGAATTTGGAAAATATATAAATGAAGAATATTATAATATGATAAATTCAGTTGATAAATATGGTGGATTTTATATAGCAAGATATGAAGCAAGTATAACAGGTACAGATAAAACAGGAATAGTTGTTAATTCAGTTCCAGATAAAAAGCCATACTCAAATGCTACTTGGTATTATATGAATTACTATCTTGATGGTAATAGATATCAATCAAATCCATACTATAACTCAAAAAGCGTAGTATCTAATATGATATGGAATTCACAATATAGTGCAGTATTAAATTGGATAAATAGAGGAAAAAATAGTAATTTATTAGTAGATACAAAATTTGGATATCATACAGAGATCACTAATACTGGAAAAACAAAAAATGATATTATAAATAATATATTTGACTTAGCAGGGAATGTTGGAGAAACTTGTATGGGAGTTTATTCAAATAATTCTAAAATAGTTAGAGGAGGATATTACAATCAAAATAGTAATGCAGTTAAATATACTAACCAAGATGCAGGAACTGCTAACATACGATATGGAACAAGAACTACTCTTTATATTGTTGATGAGGAAGATGATACTGATCCTTATTTAGCCAAAAGAGAAGAAGGAATAGATAAAGATGGAAATAAAACATATGCCAAGCCATATGCAGAATCTAATACTATTAGTGTAAAAGTTACAGCATATGATCCTGATAATACAAATGGTACATCAGGCTCTGGAATAGCAAAATATGTATATAGTATAAGTGGAACTACAGACGAAAATGGAAATTACATTAATTATAAAGATTATACAAATTTTGGAAATACTTATACTTATAAAGAATTAAGCCAAGGTACAACATATGACATGAAAGTCACAGTATATGATCATAGTGGAAAAACAGCACAAATTGATTTAGGAACAGCAACAACTACACAATATAAAATAGATAAATCTGAAGTTTTCGTGGATGCAATATATGGAAAAGATGGGAATGGAACAATATATGTAGATTTTGATGAATCCTTTAAAGAAGTAGATAATTATTATATAGAATATCAAATAGGAAAAAATGGAGCAAATTACAATGAAAATGGAAAATGGCTAAAGACTAATTTGAAAAATCCTCAAACTAGTGTGCAAGTAAACGGATTGTCAGTTGGAGATATTGTATATGCAAGAGTAACAGATGGTACAAATGTCTTAAATATACAAGAAAAAACAATAGACACAGAAGAAAATGAAAATATAACAGATTTAGGAACATCAATATATAGTTTTAATATAATGAAATTAGAAGATTATTCTAAAGTTTATGAGACAAAAACAAGAATTAAGGATGCAAATGAAGAAAAGGCAACAATACCTGCTGGTTTTGCAGTAAACGACTTACATAATGAAGTTAAAGATGGATTAGTTATAAAAAGAATGAAAGATAATGAAGGAAACAATATAGAAGACGGAGATGAGTTTGTTTGGGTACCTGTAAAAGATGCTATATATGACAAGAAGAAAGCTGATGAATTAGCAAATAGTCAAACAAGTGATAATACATATAAACCAATGGCAAGAAACCAAGAAAATCATGCTACGACAAATTCGAATTACTATGAAGGAATATTGTACAATTATTCGGTAAATTCTAAAACAGGTTCTTATGTACAAGATACCAAAAGTGTATTAGGAATTTCTAAAAGTAATAGAGAAGTAAGTTTAATTACTAATAGTGAAACACAATTAGGATGGAAATATATAAATAGTGGAACATCATATGATGCTTCTGAAACTTATTATAATAAAATACTACACTTTAATTCTGCAAATGCATTTGGAGAATATATGAATGAAAGGTATAATGAAATGGTAAAATCAGTAGCTAATTATGGAGGATTTTGGGTAGCAAGATATGAAACATCATTAAGAACAACAACTAAAGGTATAATACAAATACAATCTACTAGTGGAAAAAAAGTAATGACAGCAGACTGGTATAATATGTATTATAATCAAGAAAGTATGATAAATAGTGAAAATCCATATCATAATAGTAATGATGTTGTTTCAACAATGATTTTTGGTAGCCAATGGGATGCAATGCTTAACTGGATGCTTACAGGAAGTGACTCAAGTAAGATTTTTAAAGTAATTGGAAATCATGAAGATGTTGTAGCTACAACTGGAAAATATGGAAGTGACTATATAAATAATATATTTGATACAAGTTCAAATGTTAGAGATATGACACAAGAAGCAAACAACAAATCATTTAGGGTATATAGAGGAGGAACTTATGGTATAAATGGTAATACTGTATCAAGTGAACGTAATAATGCTGGAACAACAAGTCCATCAAGTATTATAGGTACAAGATTTACGCTTTATTTGAAATAAAAATATTGCTAATAGTGAGGTGAGAAATTGAGATTGAAAAGACAAAATAATAAAAAACAACATAAATTGAAATTTATTATTCCTGGAATTATTATAATAATTTGTATAGTTCTAGTTTTGACAGTAAAAATTAATAAGAAAAAAGATAAATTAAATGATAATTCAAAAGAAGATAATGAAGGAATATCACTATATGATACTTCTATAAGTGAGTATGTTAAAGAAACCGAAGATGGGATAAAACTGAATACAAGTTCACTTATAAATTCAGATAAAATGCTTGACAATCTAACAATTACAAATATTCAATTGATATATAATTCAGGAATGACGAGTTTAACTGCGGATGTAACTAATAATTCTAATGTTGAAACACCAATCACAACAATAACAGCGATACTTAAAGATGAAAAAGAACAAGAAATTTGTAAAGTTAAAGGGGTTATAAGAGCATTAAAGATTGGAGAAACAGGTAGATTAAATATTTCTATGTCAGGAAATTTTATAACTGCATATAATATAGAATTTTCTAAGTAAAAATATACTAAAAATTTTATATGGTAGTATAACCTACTATAAATTTTTACAAAATTAATAGAAACGGAAGAAAAATATCTTTCGTTTCTATTT
>ERZ837380.3330-NODE-3330-length-15116-cov-20.350906_pt1 | contig 15116 bp, 8 predicted proteins | sample MGYA00519685_ERZ837380 | MGnify/ENA primary metagenome ERZ837380 (study PRJEB31850, sample SAMEA3708817) | human gut metagenome | biome: human gut; feature: human-associated habitat; material: faeces | place: China | collected 2014 ...
AGCATTTTTTCTTCGATCGTTTTCTCAACAGTTGCCTTTGCATTCCTGATGTTCTCGACATCTGCATCCAAAACGCCCTTCATCTTTCCCATGTCCATATTCCCACCATTTGGGTCAATGGTATTGGCAAGATCATTGATTAATTTTATGATGTCACTTCCACATACAGTCTGGCTGCCTGTAATACTGATATATCTGGTATCCACTGCCTGTACATTCGAAAAAATCTCTTCAATCTGTCTTTTTGTGGAATTATTTTTATCGAGGATTTTCTTATAATAGCATTCCACACTATTTACATATTTTTGAATATCAAGCCGTCCAAGCCAACTCTGAACATTCGGTTCTATGTTACTAAACCATTCTTTTACCTTGTCCCATGTTCCATTTGCCGTCACTTCATCAACATAATTTAAAAGCTTTTGTTTTGCTGCATCTGAAAAATCTCTTAGCATTGGTATCTTCTATCCTTTCTTTCTCTTTTCTGTTTTTCAAATAAAGATTCATCTAAATAAACATATAAGACATTTTTTCTATCCCACTCAACTGTGCAAGCTGTCTTGTGGTCACCAACGGTGTACTCACTTCATCGATATATTCCCGGATGGAAAATTCTGCCTGCAGCCCCGACTGAAAGTACTGATTTTCTCTTGTTTCGCTGTATTTATTACAGATCACCATATATTTCTCATGATCTCCAAAATCAAGGCACTCTGTGATATAGCGCATTTTGTTCGTTGAGACATCATCCTGTAACGTAATAAGCATCACTTTATCAGAATCCTGCAGAAGCTGGATTCTCCACCTGCTGTATCCGGCTTCCACATCCACAATGATAAAATCATAATCCCCACTGTCTTTGGCTGACTGTATTAATTTTCGATAGATCGTGAAATCAAGATTTCTTGCATCCAGCGTCGATGCAAACGGCGGTAAATATGTAAATCCTTCTTTCCGCAATGTAAAACGGACATCCTGATACATGTGCCCGGATTCATTTTTCATCGCCCGATATCCCTCATTGGGCATACCCGTCTTACTTTCAAGATAATAAGAAAAATCCTGCACAGACTCCGTATTTACATAGAGCACGCGCTTATGTTTTTCTGCCAGACATCTTGCAAGCCCGACAGATAAGGCCGTTTTTCCGGTTCCTCCGATTGCCGAATAGAAGGAAATGATCTGCGTCTTATGCTCCTGAACCTGTGAGTTTGTCAACCGGTCTCTGCTCTGATAGGTCAGTTCATTGAACAATTCCCTGATTCCCAGATATTTATACACTCTGTTTACAGACAGATCCTCCGTACTTCCACTCTCATGTTCTTCTGCCAGCACACACAGATTGGAAATGTTATGTCTTTGAAGTCCTGCCGAATATAACGCCTCTGAGACAGCCAGAATTTCTACTGAGACAGGTGTCTCAAAACGTTGTTCAAAATAAACCGGATCGGATATGATCTCCAACTCTATCTGATCATCAAATTCTTCCAAAAATTTTCTTTCCAGATTTTGCAGATACAGTTCATTCGTATCCGCGATAATGATTAATGGTTTGCTCATTTTTTTATCCTCGTACTATAAATTCTGCATTAGCAATTCTGAGCTGGCATCCTTCGAAAATAGGTTCTGGAACGCCCGGCTTGATTTTCTTTCCATTGACATATGTTCCATTGGAACTTTCCATATCCACCACATAAAAATTCCCGTTTTTTCTTACAATTTTGCAATGCACCCTGCTGACCGCACTATTTCCTGTTATCACTCCCTGAACTTTTTCCCTGCTCTTTCCGATCAGAAATTCGTTTTCCTGAATATCAAAGTGAAATTGTCCATTCATAGACTGTATTGATATTTGATTTGTCAATGGTTTTTCTATCATGTTTCTCTGCACCTCGGTTTTCTCAGACTGTATCCGCACACTGACATCATGAAGTTTTAATGTTCCTTCTCCCAATGCATCCATGATCTGACGTATCTGAGGATGATCCGCAGCCTGTGTCTGCTCTATCTTCTGCACAAGCTGTGCCTTTATTTCATTGTCAAATTCATTTTTATTTTTATGTACACCCGCCAGATTTACCGGCAAATATATGATTTTCACATTTTGAGTGCCAGGCTCCACAAATATATGACTCAGACGATTGTCAATGCATGCCATATTTAAAAATCCCAGATTTTCAATCTGAAGCATTGCTTCGATCAGGCGGTGAATCAGATTCAAAACTCCATCTATATCAGACTTTGCAAGGCAGTCTGCCAGTGATGTATCATCACGTGTAAAATAAACAAGTTTTATTTTTCCGTTATACTTTAATCTATGACACTTCAACAGGTTTACATTTTCCTGATTCTGCATTACCTTATAGCCGATATCGTAAAATATTTCATTATTTTCCAATAAGTATGCCGTATCTTCTGTCTCCTGAATCTCTGTCAATTTTCCTGCAAAATAATCTTCCATAGTTCTTTCCGCTTCCTAATTATAATAAAATGTAAATTCTTCATCTGCGATTCGAATACTGTCCTGATCTGAAAGTTCATAAGATCTTTCCGCATCCATCATCTCTCCATTCAGATATGTATGGTTCGTTGAACCTTTATCCATGAGATAATAAGTTCCATTTATCCGCTCAATTACCGCATGTCTGCGGCTGACCGCCTTATTATTTATTATTGTAAAATCATTTTCTTTTTCCTTACCGATATTAAAAATATTTTTTCTGACAGTCACGCTCTCCCCTGTGCTGATTCTCTCTAAGATTGGATATCTTTCCTCCTGCTGCAAAAGAGTTGTGTCTGCCTCGTCATACTCCTGCTGTGTCAAAAGGGTTGTACCGCTTTCATCCTCCTCCATCAGTAATGTCGTTCCACCTTCATCGTTACTGTCACTGTGATAATGTCTTTCATAGGATGAACGGTCATTTGTGATGTAACCGCTTTTTCCCGTCTCTGCTTTTACGATTTTCCGGAATGCCTGTGGACATTTTTCGCGGATATATCTCTCAATGTCCTCTATTTTATAATTCTTTGTATCATTGAGGAATGCCTGGAATTCCTTCAGAAACTGCTCTGGCTCTTTGCCATATCTGCCTGCATACTGTACGGTATCTGCAAGAAACGCATAAACATTTCCACTCGTAATTCTGCTATTGATCGGCTGATATACAAAGAACACTTCCCTGGTTCTTTCACATACAAACACCATTTCCGGCTGTAACATGAGATTATGCAGATACAACCCATTCATTTCAATTTTTTTAGTCATCTCAATTGTCTGCGCCACAAGCAGAAAAAACGTTTCTTCCTCCACACCCTTTTTCAGATATGATATAAGAGGTACCACATCTGGTGCTGTGTAGATAATCATCTTTTTTCCTTCCTGCCTCGGTCTGAAACAGCCGCGGAAAATCTGTTGTTCAAAAATATTGATTTCCCGCTCATTAATCTGTTCCCCAAATGATAACTTACTTTTAATCGTAACTATATTTCCCTTTGATACTATGCGATACTTTGCCATATCTCTCAGTCCTTTTTTATTTTCTCTTACGTCTTATTTTGATACGTCCGCTTCGCAGTGCAATTGCTGCGCCAACGCCACCGCCTGTTACTACTGCTGCACCCGCAATAGAACCTGCAAACAATGGCTTATTGTTATACCAACGGATGAATGTGTTGGTTGTTACAAGAATTCCATTTAAGACATAGTTTGTTTTATTGCCAGCTGCATCCACAGCCATAATTGTGACATCCTGTTTTTTCGTATTGTTTGGGATATTGAACTGATAGTTTTCACCATCCACTGTATAATCACATTTTTTATCACCAATATAAATCTCAACACTATCTAATACCAGGTTGTCGTTGACTGTCACATTCGCTGCTTTCGTATCCACAGGATACTGGGCATTGCTCTCAACATCAATCGGAATAACGACAGGAGCTGTTTTGTCAACACCGAATGAAATCTCTGCTTCTTTGGATTCATCAATGTTCTCATTGACATTTCCTGCAATATCCTCTGAATACAGTGTCACAATGTAGCGTCCATCCCCTGCAAAAAGAGACTTGTCGATGGTGTAATCATACTGATACCACTGTCCGTTTCCACCGGATTCCTGTACCTGATAATCGATACCTTCTTCTAATGTTCTCGGTGTTCCATTTGTATCTACTACTACTTTGATTTTGTCATGTTCCAGACTGTCTACGTTCACTTCTTTTAACTTGACATCAATCTCGTTCTGAATATAAGTTCCTTCAATATCCTTTAAGGTCTGATCGAACACGTAAACCGATCCAAAGCGATTTACGGAGAACGTAACTGTTGCATTGCTCTCATTTCCAGCCATATCGGTCAATGTGGCATTTATCGTATAGATGTCGTCATAGCTTTGCTCTTTCGGGAAGTTCTGGAATGTAAATGTCTCTCCATTTCCCTGATTCGTATAAGAGCCTTCCGGTGCCACACTTCCCTGATTTGCACCAACCAGTTCAATGTTCACACCATTGGTATCAAAGTTTGTATCTGACATTACGATCTGCGGAATAACATCTCCATTATTTGCCGAATAATCTTCGACACCAACAATTTCAATTTCCGGTTCAGTGAGATCCACATAGTATTCTTCCCCTGTATAGGTTTCAGCTATGTTTCCTGCCATGTCCGTGTATTCCACATTAAAATTGTATAAACCATCTGTACCACATGTAATGGTTGCGGTATGAACATCTCCATTTCCAGTAAATCCGCTAGACTGTGGGAATGAGATTCCTGCTCCGTTATCAGTTGCTGTTCCTGTTATCCTTACTCTGTTTTCAGAGAAATTATGTTCTTCAATCTGAATCGTTGCTGTACGCACTGCTGCATAATAATTGCCATTTACTGCATTATTGTTGTCATAAGTAACCGTAATCACCGGACGGGTTTTATCAATGGTAAAATCATCTGCTTTTACTGTCTCTGCCTGATTTGCTGCCTTATCCTTTCCACTGACAGAAAGCGTATAATCACCATCTTCTGCAAATGTAATGGTTGCAGTACTTACACTCTGATCCGGATTTTCTGTATTTTCAGTTGTCTGCCATGCTGACAACTCAGGAATTACACCATCTGTATTGGTAATATCTGCCTTAAAATCTGCCACCTCAAAGTTGCGTTCTGTAACTGTAATGGTAGCAACTCTGTTCTCTTTGAACATGGTTGTATTTTCAGCATCCGGTGTCTCATTATCAAATGCAATTTTGATTTCCGGTTTTGTCTTATCAATACTGAATATCTGTTCGTCTTCTGATGTATTTCCTGCACGGTCTGTCATTTTGATATGCATTTTTATCTCATTGCTGTTATTTTTTACAGTGAATGACTTTTTCAGTTCTGTAACAAGGTTTTTGTCTTTTTTTGTCTGACTCCAGCCATCCGCATTTCCACTGGAAAATGCACCCTGATTACTGATCTCCACATTTCCTGACTGATTGTTTTCTTTATCATAAGGCGATTCCACTGTCCATTCCACAGAACGGATTCCCGAAAATGTATCTGTCACTGTAACATCTACCGTTACATCTTTTTCATACAGTTCATTTCCCTTTGCATCCTTGCTTGCAGCTGCCGCCTTGTTAAAATCAATATGTTTCTCACGGGCATGCTGCTCGGCTGTTTCAATGATCAGACTGCTCGGTGTCACATATCTTTCTTCGTGATTATTTAACATATCGTAAGCGCAGGCATAAATCTGTCCTTTAAATCCTGCCTGAACCACAAATGTCACTTTTCCTTCTGCATCTGCCTGTACAATCTGCTCACTGCTTTTTGTTCCATTGGCATCTACCGTATAATAGTGGATTTCCTTTACACCGGAATCCCCTTCTTTGGAGCCGTCCGTAGCCGTTACAGTCACCTTTGTATTTTCCACAAAATAATAACCATAATCCGTCTCTGTATAAGAAACACTTCCATCTGCTTCTTTATTTCCTGCTGCTTCCATATCAATGCTTAAAATTTCCGGAGCTGTAATATCCTTGTAGACACGCTGTGTTTTGGAATATTCATTTCCAGCATTGTCAATGGCTGTAATTACCATATCATAGCTGTTGGTATCTGCATTAATGACAGCATCCTTCGTGTTGATCTCATAGCTTTCCGTAACCGTTTTCTGATCCGGATAAGAAACGTTCACTAACTCCTTGTTATTAACGGAGACTTTCACATTATAAATTCCAGAATCTTTATCTTCTACTTTAATGCTGACTCCAGTATCACTGTTGTTATAGATGATTCCATTTTTTCCAACATATCCTTCTGCAGATAAAACAGATGTAATGGTCGGTTTCACTGTTTCAATCATTAAATTGCTGTTTTTCACATTCGAATTTGCTGTCGTCACAAGTGTCTTTTCAGACTGGTTGCCAACGTTATCCGTAACTGTTGCACTAATTTTTTTATCTAAATATACTTTCTGTTCATTTAAAACAGTCTCTGCCGGGAGTTCAAATACCGCTGTATTATCGCTTCCGACTGCCTTTGTCTGATAAGCTTCTTCACCTACATATAATGTAATTTCGTTCAGTCCGGCTGACGGTACTTCTGAACCATCGTCACTGTGTAAATCATCTGCTGTTACAGTAACTTTGATCACACCATTTCCATAGTTACCAAAGGTAAAAATATTTAAAATTTTTAATGCATCTTTCTTTTCAATGTTAAATCTTGTAACATCCGGCTTATGTGTATCAAGACAGATTGTTTTTGTGTCAATTGTTTTATTTCCTGCGATGTCTGTATAGGTGGTGACAACTGTATTTTCGCCTTCCCGCACATTCTTCAAATCGTTTGCTGAAAGTGTAAGAGAATCCTCCTGCACAATCTGATCACTACTTGTAATTCTTTCCACAAAGCTCTTTCTCTTCGAAGTAAGTTCATTTCCGTTTACGGTCAAAGTTCTCGCCGCAAGACCACTTCCGTTAGTCTGATCTTTTTGATCTGTAACCCCGCATGCAATCGCTGGGATCTCTTTGTACCAATACTCTGTCTTTCCATCTTTTGCATTTTCATATTTGCCATCTGCCTGTGGTGTCACCTTTACTACAGGTGCATCTTTTTCCAGCATTAAATCATCCGATAAAATATCATTATGATTCTTAATTTCTGTTAATTTATATGCCTTACTCTCATTGCCTAATGCATCCACTGCTTTGATATGAACCTTTTTCAGGCTTGCAAATGTACCAGCTTCTTCCAATGGAACCGTAACTTCTATCGTTGCATCACTTGTTCCACTTACTTGTGTACTTACAGTTCCGGTATACACTTTTGTATCATCATCACTGTATACGCGAATTTCTTTCACACCAACTGCCGGATAATCCGCTTTGCCGTCTTTTACATTCACATCTTTCGCAGTAACGCTTACTCTAATGTTTGTATTGTAATAATTACCAAAATCGTATTTTTTTATTGTATCAGCAGGAATCAGAGACACTTCCTTAATTTCAGGGGCTGCACTGTCCCGATATACAGTAATAACTCCGGCTTCTGAACACTGTTTTGCTTTGTCAATGGCATAAATATAGATTTTATCAATGTTCTGATTTTTTGCTAATTGAATGCCACTTATTTCAAACTTTCCATTTTCATTTAATGCTGCTTCCTGTGCCCCATTCAACACATCATCCGGTGTAAGTTCTGTTTCTGACCAGACAACCTTTTTCAAATTTTCATCCACGGCTGTACCTGTGATATCCACTGTTGTGTCTGCTTCAGTTTTCCAAATTGTTTTCTCATCGTCACTCAGTTCAATTTTGGGTTTTGTTGTATCAATCACAATTTTCACAGACGGATTGAGACTTATTTGTTTTCTGCCAATAATTCCACCTTTATACACTGATGAAATGATAGTTGTTTCTGTTAAGTTGAGTTGCGTTTTGCCCACTCCCCATTGCGAAAGACTGATTTTAGTTTTACCATCAAATTTTAAAATGGCTGATGATGAATAATAGTTTCCATCCTCATCCGCTGTTATTTGATTATTTCCACTATCTAACAGATTCAGACCTGCAAGAGCCAACGAATCTTTATTTTCATTTTGAATATCTTCAAATTCAGCAGTTACATTCTGGTCACCATTTACGTTTTCAATCTTATAGACTGCTGTTCCATCTTTATCTTCTGTTATGCCATTTTCTGGTATAGGATTATCATTAACTGAAAACTTTTTTACTGTCTTACCCTCATTAGGTTTTACAGCAATTTTCACATCAGCCCCGGAATTTACAGAAACACTTTTTTCACTGAAACCATTTATTTCAACAATTCCTCCATCATTAAATGTCGCAGAAACTGTATATGTATCAATTTCTGCCGTCACCTCTATACGATGTTCCTGTGTTATTCCATCTGTGAATACATATTCTTTTTCTTTTAATGCATTATCTATTTCACTTGTATTAAGTATTTCACTGCCATCTACCATAAAGCTTTTGAGATGATACTTGCTGTCTGTAACAGCTGCTTTTATTTTGTACGCATCATTTGTATATGGAACCTTCTGGTTGCCATCTATACTTTCTTGCTCAGCTTTAATTTCAACTTTATCAGTATCATCCTGCGCCCCACTATTTAAAATTAGCTTTCCATTCTGACTGATTTTATAGATGATTGTGAACTGTTTCTTTGCGAATGTGATTGTAAATGTGTAATTTGCATCTAATGTTTTATCCTTAAATTCTTCATATACAAATGCACCGCTCGCATTTATATTCTTGTTCCACCAATTATCGTTGGTTTCTCCATCCGGTTTCCAATCTGCAGTTTCTTTTTTTACTGTTACAGCAGTGATTTCATAACCTTCCTTTGGTATTGCTGTTACTACATTATTTTTTACTGCTACATTTCCTGCATCACTTGTTGCTGAATTATCAGAAGTTTCTACATTTGCAGTAACTGAATATGGAACAGACTTTTCTTTAAGTGTAATTGCACCTAACTCAATCTTTTTAGTGTTTACCTGATCTTCTGTGACCGCTTCCTCTTCAGAATAACTGTCATATGTACCTTTATCCACATCTGCTGGCTCAACTTTAACCGTATACTTATTATCCGTATTTAATGTCCAATTACCAATAGAAATATTAAATTTTCCATCGTCTGTTGTAGTCGCTTCATTCGTTACAGGAGTCGAACCGCTTTGTGGGTATGTTACCGTCACCTTTGCACCTGCATATGGAGTTCCATTATTCGTATCTGTGTTTTCATCATCATTACCTGGAACCATCACCTGTCCTGTGATTGTGACTGCATCACTTTCATCTGTTGTAGTATCATCTGCTGATGCACTGATACTTCCAAATGGTATCGTTGTTGCCATAATTAACGCAATCATTAACCATGCTGCAATTCTTTTTCCTTTTGTTCTCCAAAACATTTCCATTTTCTAAATTATCTCCTGCGTATGTATGATGATTTCATTCAAAACCAGTTCATACCTTTTATCTGTGTTTTTTATATTTTCATCCAGCACAACTGTTTCATCTTCCTGTAATACAGTTGTAGTTTCTTCTAAAACAGTTGTTTCCTCCTCAACCATCTGAAGCGGCATAGTGGCTTCTTCCCGCAGCAATGCTGTCTTTTCCTCATCTTTTTTCGGAAGAACCTCCGTTTTTTCATCATTTTTCAATTCCACTGTTGTGCGTTCCATCAGACTGCTTTTCCTTGTTTCAGATGATTTGGCACTTCTTTTAGACAATGGATTTTTCTGTCTGTTATTCTCCTCCCGCATTGCCATAATCTGACGTTCTGCCGATTTACCACTAAGATCATCTATGATTCCCCGTACATCCATTTTAAAAAAAAGATAAATGGATATCAGTGTTAAAACTCCTGCTAATGAAAATGCAATGATGGATATGAGTTGTAAAGTACCTGCATTCATGATGCTTTCACCTCCGTATCTTTTGCATATGCATTTTCCACTGCTGCCTCTGCATCCTGTAAACGCTTTAGAATATCATTTTTCATTTCTTCTGTTTTGTCTGTTGTCGTATCAACCTGCTCCGTACCAGCTTTTACCTGTTCCAGCAACGCTTTCATATCTTCCTGTGCTACGTCATCTGCCTTAAATTTTCTTGCATAAGTTTCCACAGCATTCATTGCCAGTTTGTATACTTCCAGATTTACAATTTCATTCTCATCCTGACTCTCAGATACGGTTGCTACGAGTTTTGTTATATTCTCCCAATATGGAAGATAGGTTCCTTTATCAGATGCTTCCTGCACATTCAGTGTGATATCGCGGTTAAACTGTCCTATATCACGGTACATTTCAGCCATCGTATAATAACTGCTGTCTTCACCGCCATAAGTACATGCCGCCTCAAACCACTGAATCGCACTTTTCATTCTGGTTATCTGATTGTCTGAATTTTCTGTTTTTCCATAATCGTAGTAATACCAGTATAATTTTCCTATCTCAAAAGCAAGATCCCCATAATCGCTATTCTGCTGCAAAACAGTCAGATTACTGTTTATTTTCTTTTTGAATAATTCCTCTTCTTCCAATGAAAAGACCGCGTCATCCTTAAATGCCTCGATTATTCCAAAATACGCTTCCGAATTGCCCGGCAGAATATCTATTGCTTTGGCATAATAATCGATTTTTTCCTCATCTGTCGCAGATAATTCTGCCTGCTTGATGTTATTATCATAATCGCTGTTGTTCACATGAACCCTCATTCCTGTGCATACACACCCTGCAATCAGAAAAAATACAGCTGAACCTGCTGTAATAAAAAAAACTTTCAGCTTATTTTTCTGTTTCTTTCGATACCCCTCGTCCATCTCATCATAATGATCCAACGCATATAACAATTCTGCACATGATTGATAACGGTCTTCCGGGTTTAACTGGGTACATTTTTGAATGATTGCTTCTAATCCACTGGACAACTGCGGATTCCAATATCGGATTGGATATATCTCATAAGGAGGTTCACATGGATTCTGTCCTGTGAGTAAATGGTATAGCGTCACGCCAAGACAATATACGTCTGTTCTGGCATCCGTCTGACCTTTTCCTCCAAACTGCTCCGGCGCAGCATATCCTTTTGTTCCAAGACTGACTGTATCTGCCAGATTCTGTTCTTTGTATTCCCTCGCAATACCAAAATCAATTAACTTGATATTTCCATTCGGCTGCAGCATAATGTTTGCCGGTTTCATATCCCGGTAGATAATTGGCGGATTCTGCGTATGCAGATAATCCAATACCCTGCATAGTTCCTTTGCCCACTCAATTACAACTTCCTGTGGCTGTGCACCTTCTTTACTCAATACACTGCTTAAGGTTTCTCCCTCAATGTAATCCATGACAACATAGATTACATTTTCTTTTTCGATAATGTCTACAATTCTTGGCAGTGACGGATAATCCAGTTTTTTCATCATGTTTGCTTCCGCCATTGCACTTGCAACTACAACTTCATTGTTCTTATCATAAGCTTTTCTCTCGATTTCTTTGATTGCCCACTGCTTATTCAGGTTTTTGTCCATCGCCAGGTAAACTTTTGACATTCCACCTTTTCCGATCAGCTTTAAAACCTCGTATTTTCCCTCAATAATTGTTCCTCTCTCAGCCAACTTTCATTTCCTCTTTTGCCTTATTTGAGTTTGATATAAATTGCAGAAATGTTATCCGTTTCCATCCGTTGTTTATTCCATTCGATCATTTCTCTCAATTTTTCTTTTATCTGCGCTTCATCAAGATTTTTATGCGGATTCAGTGACTCAGAAATTTCGTCTTCTGATAACATATGACGGAATCCATCTGAGCATAACAAAAGGGCTGTGCCATGCGCCAGCCTTCCATTCTCATATTGTGGTTCAAAAAATTCATTCACACCGATACACTGAAGAAGCACGTTTCTGCGATTATCCTTTTTAGCTTCCTCTATTGTCATATTCCCACGTTTTATTTCTCGCGCAATGAATGTATGATCCTCGGTCAGCTGCTGCAACGTATCCGATAATGTATAAATTCTGGTGTCTCCAACATGACAAAGCATATATTGTCCATCACTGTTTAATAAAACCGCACTTATTGTTGTTCCAAGCTGAATCTGGTTTTCTTTTCCATACCTGATCAGTCTGCCATTTATTTCTTCCAAAAGACTCTGCCACTGTTGTCTTATTCCTTCATCCCCAACATGCATTTCGTTCTTTATGTAAACCTGTTCAAACCAGTCTGAAAAAGCCCTGACGACCGTTGCACTGGCAAGCTCCCCTTTTTCCATGCCACCCATGCCATCACAAATTGCGATCAGAAGTGTCTCTCCATGTTCCTCAGAACATCCTTTTAATAACAGACTGTCCTGATTGGTCTTCTTTTTTATCCCAACGTCTGTATCATATGCAATATAAAATTTCTTCAACTTTTTCCCCCTGTTTTTCTTTACAATTATTCTTTTTATTATATTATTCACCTACAATTCACACCATATAATCTGATGTAATTTGGGTAAAATATTTACATTTTTTCTACACGCAAAAAAGACACCATTTCAATAAATGATGTCCTTTTATCTTATTTAAGTATGATTATTAATTATTTGCCTTGTTTCTTCTCTTTAAAATGATCCGGTTCTGCTGCAACACAGGTTATAAGTAAAAAACTAATAAAGTTAAGTAAGCATGTCATACCTAAGATAATATACCACATGCATCTTCCACTATTTTTTTGTCCTCCTGTCATTTCTACTAATATTGCTCCCCTGCGTCCAAAAAACATCCTCCCTGTTGAACATATAAAAATAATTAAAAATCCTAATATAGTACAACCCACATGTAACATTTCTTTTACAAATTTATTCTTCACAATAATCTTCCTTGTTGCATATAATCCTACAAGAAAGCCAACTACAAGTGTCGTCACATAACCAGCAATACACATTTTTACTCTGCTCTCAACAGGTATATTTCCTTGTATCACTGTCTGCAACATAAGTCCCAAGGAAATTAATAAATAGATATACCCTAAATATTTTCTGGAATCATATTCTTTTTTGATTATAAATATAAATATTCCACCCCACATAAGTAACAATACACAGCCTGCAATTCTCGCTGTAAGTTTTAAATCGGCTCCCCGATAGTAGCTCTCATATGCACCACCTAAACATAATATCAAATACATAAAACTCATTACGCCTGCCTGTTTTAATATTTCTTTATTCTTTTTCACCATTTTCTCCACTTACTAATCCATAAACAATATCTTTTATATCATCTCTTAGAGATTTTCCATTTCCATCTAAATCTGAATCATCTACATATGCTACAAATAAACCTATTCCAAATCCAACTATAGCACCAGCAATATTTCCAAGACCCGGAACTGCACTGCCTGCAAGTGCTCCAGTTAATGCAGCAGACGCTGCTGAAGCCACTGCCGTAGCTGCCAATGTTTCCCCTGTAGACATCACAATATCTACCGATGCATCACTTATAAACTCTATAACAGATGCACCAGACTGACAATTATCGTATATTCCAACTCCAACATCCAGTCCAATTCCTAATATATCTCCTTTTCCCAATTTGCATGAAAATTTTGCTGTTTCACCTATATTTCCCATAAGTGCTGCACCATCTGTAATTCGTGCCTTTGTTGTTCGTCGATATCTGCCTAAACTTATTCCCTCTAACGCTGCCATTTTTTCCGCTGACTGTGATGTTTTTAATGTGTTTTGCAGATTCTTATTAGTTGCATACTGCACTCCCCAGTCAATTCCATACTTTCCCAATTCTCCAGCTCTGCACAAATTGTCTCCCATAGTATATAAATCTGAAGCTATGTGCACTGGATCAGACTCATCCAGTTCTTCTGATTTTGTATCCATTCCCGCCAAATCACTTGTCACAACTGCCGTTGGCCACATGCCATTCAGATCCACCATATCCATCGGTCTGTTGAAGCAGTAGCTGTAATGGTTCATCGTGTATGGCACTGCGATGTGTCCTTTTATGAAGTCCTCGCTTATGAAACGACCCACTCCGGCATCATATCTTCTTGCCTGTGCAAAATACAGTCCTCCTGCTTCATCCATTTGATATCCATTAAATCCAAATGGCTGGGCACTTCCGGCAAATAATCCAGATACCTTATTCTCCCTATAGACGCATGGCATTCCGAATTCATCATAAGCATATCGCTCTATACTCTGCCCATCCTGATTCACAAGATTGACTGGACTTCCCAGGTCATCCTGTAAATAAAAATCCTGTATTCCGTCTGCTCCCATGGATACTACATTTCTGTCCCAGTAAAAACTTTGTATTCCAGATTCTGGTGTTTTATCTGTCACCGTTTCCGTATAACTGTCCTCTTTTTGTAACAAATTGTAATACTGTCTGGTCAGATCTAATGTATACTGAATCTGATGTTCTGGATTTTCTGGCTGAATCTGTTCATACTTCCATATTTTTTGATTCATTCTGTGTCCCAGACCATTATATTGATATTCTGCCTTTTTTACGATTCCACCATACTCTCCCATAGAGCTGCTCATCTGGTTAGCCTCATCAAACTCATATGCCCTTAAGACCTCTCCCCCGCTTGTAACGGATAACAGGTTTCCCCTGTGGTCGTATGCATAGTCTTTGGTTGCATTTGCAGTTTTCTCCTGTACCAGCTGATTTTTGGTATTGTAGTGGTACGTTGTTGTCAGTTCTCCTGCCGTCTGATACTCGGTCTTGCTGCTCCGGTTTCCAAAGGCATCATAGGTGTAGTTCCTTAATAACTTTCCATCTTTTCTTACCTGAATCAAACGATTCACGCCATCATATGCATAGTCAAAGCAACCATTATCTTCTATTATATCGTTACGCTCTTTGACAGTCCTTACCTTATTGCCAAGCTTGTCATATTCATATTGATAACCTATCTGAACGTCTTTTCCACTATGCCTGAGTTCTGAAATCCTTCCAAGCGAATTATATTTGTAATCTGTGCTGCCGCCCGGGAACTGCTTTCCTGCCAGCCTTCCGGCTTCATCATAACTGTAACGAATTGTCTTCTCCCGCATTTCCCCGGAAAAGATTTTCATGGCTGACATCTGCATGGCTTCAT
>ERZ837380.3338-NODE-3338-length-15087-cov-6.915979_pt1 | contig 15087 bp, 10 predicted proteins | sample MGYA00519685_ERZ837380 | MGnify/ENA primary metagenome ERZ837380 (study PRJEB31850, sample SAMEA3708817) | human gut metagenome | biome: human gut; feature: human-associated habitat; material: faeces | place: China | collected 2014 ...
GGATCGAATATTAAGTGTGTGCCAACAATACGACTTATAAGCAATGATGAGACTGGAGGATACCGGGCTGTTCCTTTCGTGTTTTTTGCTAATCTTGATGCTGAGGTGACTGATCGACTATACGGTATTATTTGTTATAAAATTGTGGAGAGATATAGAGGTTATAAGAAGTATTTATCATTTTTGGATTTTTTGTACAATATAGATGGGAAAAGGAGCTTTAATGAAATTTTTACATTTATAATGAGCAATACTCTCTTGAAAGAATTGAACGAAAAATATGATATTAATCCTGATTTTAGCAGTAATAAGATACGAGCTGAAATTGATAAGCTTGCAAGAAATTATTGCAGAGGCGATATGGATGAAGCACGTGATATTATAAGGACCTTTGTGAAAGAGCCCTTATTTGATTCTGTTGAGGAGTTAATGATATACTTTGAGAAGTTAGTTCCGAAAAGGAATGCTTTTATAAAATGTAGGAACTTTTCAGATAATGTAAGTGAGAAAAAAATAAGGCAACGTTTGGAAGATGAGTTTTATAAAAGTGGTTGGGACGAGGAAAGGGAAGCGTGTCTCTTTTTCAGAAATCCGATATTTTCACGGGAAAACAGATTTCAAAGAAAAACAAAGGAGTGCGCCGTTGTTATAGGTCAAATGATCGATGAGTTAGAACTCGGTTATACGAATATCAAAAAGCTTTTTGGTTATTTTATGCAGATGATGGATACGGGGGTATTAGCAATATCATCTAACCCTGGACAAAATTGCGTTGTGAGTGGATTGTCGCAATTTGTCAAGACGGGTGAATTGGCATTGTTGATACTGGAATTAAGATACTATAAGTATTTGTGGATGTTAGATGAGGTTGACGAATTTTGCGAACAGTATGGTGTTGATGCAGAATACATCCTGGAAAAGATCATTATGAATAATCCAGAAAGTTTTATAAAATCAAATTCGGAAAGAATTACAGCGGCTGAATTAGCTGACGTTCTAAAGAAATTACATGACATTGATCAAAGGCCAAAAGATTGGTTAAGCAATTATGTGAGTAGACTGGATGTTTCGAAATCTGATAATATTATGGAACAGATTGGTGCAGTACTCAAATATTTGGATGAACGAGATACTATTGAGGAGAGGGCAAAGTGGGTTTTAAATTCAATGATAATTTAAAAATGGATTAAAGGAGGTTGTTATATGGAAAATAAGAGAGGTAAAATTGATTCTGATTGTAAAGTTATAAGCATTATTCAAGGGGAAGAATACAAAGAAAAATTAGAATGTGAGATAAGGAAAAACAATTTTTTTTATGAGTCATATAATGAGGCTAATAGCATTTTGCACTCTATTATAAAGCAACAAGACGAAGAAGAAAATGCATATCATCAAATTGGAAATAATTATGATATGCATATGAGAGAAAATGATAGATTTATTGATAGGATGCATATAAATAATATTATTACATTTAATGCAGATAGAGGGCAGGGAAAGACAAGTGCATTGTATACATTTGCACAATATTTAAATAATTGTTGTAGTACTGAAGATGTTTATTTAAAAGGATCGTTTGATGAGAAAATTAAGAATGAATTTGAAATATTGCCTATAATAGATCCAACTGAATTAAATGGTGGGGAATCGATAATTCGTATTTTTGTTGCACAATTATTTAAGGTTTATCAGGATATATCTGAAAATTTGCAGACTGATATGGACATGAAGCTAAAGCGTTATGATATTGTTGAGTTGTTTCAAAGATGTTACGACAACATAAATTATATTCAAGGTAAAAGAGATAACACTGAATGGACAAATGATTTGGAAAATCTTATGAAATTGGGAAATGTATCTGAAATAAAAAGAAATTTAAAGCGACTTATTGATAAGGTGTTGTTATTGCAGAGTATAAAGAGTCCTGAAAAAAAACATAAGAAATTAGTGGTAAGGATTGATGATACCGATTTGTGTATGTGTGATGCGTTCAGTATATGTGAGGATATAAGGGAATATCTGTCTCTGTCTAACGTTGTTATTTTAATGGCATTAGATATAAGACAATTAAAGTATTCGATTTTTCAAAGATATCTTATGAAATATGAAGGAATATTGAAATTTGACAACGATTACTATTATAAAAAGAGTGTTTTGGAAAAATGTGACTATATGGCGTCGAGATACATAGAAAAAATGTTCCCAAGCGGTTATGTTGTTGATCTTCCTAGAATTGATGAATTGGTTAAAAAGAATTACTCAAATATAAAAGTTGATTATAAATTAAGAAAAAATGATGAATTGCTTCCTGTAGAGACAAACAATGCCTATAAGGAGAGCAAGGATTTACATGAACAACTTTTAAATTTGTTATACGCAAAAACGGGTATCATCATAAACAGAAAGAAAGACAAGGTACATTTTATATTGCCTGTTTCCATGAGGGAATTAAACCATTTTCTTAGACTTTTGTCTGATATGAAACCGGTTGATTTTAATGAATTGTACGCTATACAGGATGGGACTTCTTTAATAGATGCGGATGATATAGAAGAGAGGGTGCGGGTACAGAAAGAAAATCTGATTGATAATCTGCATCGGTTAAAGAGATATTATTTAAATTACTGTAATCCAAATAGATTAGGAGAAGAATTGAGTAGTGAATTTATTCGAATCGCAGATTCTGAAGATGTTTATTATAATTTGGGCGAGTTAATAAAAAGGGAGTTGGTAACAGATGAAAAAGATGAAAGAAAATGGGGCTATTCAGATATAGTACATTTTTTATATAAACAGTCACATAGTTTGTTATTGACGGAATCAATAGAGATCTTTCTCGACATTATCCTGCATGAAACATTGTTAAGTACATTAAATGAAAAGGATGAAAGAAAAAAATTTTCATCTCAATTTAGATATGTTATTGATTGGAAAGAAGAAAATAATGTTATTAAAAAAACTAATAGGGAACGTGAAAATAAATCATATAAATGCCTTGAATTTGAATTGGAAAAATATGATTTTAAAGATATTTTTTATACAGATGAGAATACTAAAGAGATGTTTTCTATTCCTGTTAAAACCAATATCAATACCTTTTGTTATGCTTTGAATGCAGGAGGTGATGAAGTTGATCTTATGGAAAGTGATGAAAAAAATTCGTATATCAATGAAAATGCTGAACTTGTCAAATTTAGTATTTTGAAAGCATTTGATGGATTTTTTAATTTGACAAGTAGTGGTTTTAGTTCAGATGATAATAATTTTACGATACGATTATATGATTTGTATATGAATGTTGCTATTACTTTGGATGTGATTCAAACAATAGATCTATTTTATCAAGCATATAAGAAACGTGTTGATTTTGGTAAATGGGAGGATATTGTATCCGATATGTATACCAACATTGATAAGAATATAAATGATCATTTTGATTATTTGCAATTAAATTATAAGATTGGGAATGAGATAAATAGAATGTTTATTGAAGAAAATAGGTTAAAACAATTATTTTTGCGAGATAAAAATAATGGTGTAAATGTTGTGTCGGCGTATAAAAGAAAAATAGGTCAATTACAAAGTAAAGCATATAATTTGATTGAAAATTTCAAAAATATACAGTATATAGGCCATAATGAAAATATGTCAAATGTCTATTCTCTGAATGAGTTAAGTAAACAATTTAGATCAACTCATCCGTTTGTGGAAGCCGTGGGGACTAAACGCAATTCTTATGAAGGTGAGATTGAGGCATTAGAGAAAAAGAAGGAGAAATTATGGGAAATATTTGTCCAGTTTATTAAAAGTGTAGATCCTTTGAGTGATGATCAAACAAGAGCAGCAGATATTACTGAAGATAAGAGCATAGATGATTATATCGAGGAGATAAAAGCTATCAAGCTCGACAATGAATATGGTAATAACAATAATAGCAGTAGGAGAAAGAGCAGAAATGGTAACAAAAAAAGAAAAGAGCAGAAACATTGAATAGGTTTGTAATAGGGGGATTAGAATGCACAGCAAACAGAAACGTGAAAATTTAGATATTATATTTCGGCGCACACCTCCTCGGCTGATTTTAAAGGAAATAACAGGTTATATCACTGGAGTGAAAAAAACGGATGTACATGTGAGTGTTGATAATTATTCGGAGAAAGCATATGATTATTTTGGTCAATTAAACTTAAATAATTATTCACTGGATGAAACTCGGATGAGATTCAATGCGCTCAAGAATGAGATTGACAGTTATGGAGGAGCATATATATTTGGTATGTTAAATAATTATGCTGATGGAGTTCTAGACATTGTTGATGGCACGATTGTTTGTAAGATGAATGAGATATTAAATTGGAATTCGATATGTTCAAGATTAGGTCAGGATATTTTTACAACAGCGTGGATGGCAAAATATGATAGTGAAAAGCGGTTAAACGGAAAACATAAATTTGACTGGTATTCAATATTGAAGACAGATGATTTTAAGTTGAATAATATTTTAAAGAAAGGAGTTGCAGAGAATCATTTTCATTTACATGGATCAACGCAGTCATTTTCACTATCGTGGATTTTTATAATGAATTATCCTGAGAAAATACGAGGAATATTTCAAAATAATTCAAAATTAAATACTAGATATGTATTGAATGTTTCTGAAAATATAGATGCTACTGCTATCAGTAGGACAGAGGTACTTATGTATGCTGCTTATATTCGTGCATTACTATTTTGTCGTTGCATTGGACAGAATTCAAGGCAGAACAATGAAGATGACTATGCAAAGTTTGATAAAATGGATTTCCTAGTAAAAGAAGATAAAACAAAAAAGTTAGTAAGGCAGTTGCGCTACATTTATGGGTGCTCGTTTAAACAGATGAATAATAAGAAAAAGTGTCTTGATTATGCAATATGCAAAGAATTGTATTATGTTGATTCCAATTCTTCTTTGAGATTGCTGTGTGGTGAGAGGGCTTTTTTGTATCATTGTTTCAGAATGGTATATGAAAATAAATTGTCGAAGATAGAACTTATGCTGCTTTATGCGTATCTTGTTATTAAAAATAATTTTAGAGGTGAGATAATTCAGATTAATAATAGAACAGGATTTAAGAATTTTTCTCTGTATCAGGATCGAAAAAACGAAATATTTGGCAATAATAGTGAATACTGGGCAGAGTCACTTAGATTGTCGGTTGTAAATGTTTTTAACGAAAATAATGTAAAGGCACTTGAAGCAAGAATAATGCCTCGGGAGTCGACTGATAGAATGAGAAGTGAGATTTGGCAAATGGACAAACTTATTGAGCATGGTGGTTTAAAAGAAATGTCAGGTTTTTCCTACATAACACATTTTGCAAAGTCATCTATTGTAAATGATGATATAAGCTTAAAAGATACAATACCTCTTCCAAGAAATTATCAGGTTAGAGAAAGAGTTGAGAAACAGGCAAAAGCGTTGAAGGGGTATTTCGCTGAAAGATATGCTAAAAGCTGGGAGGATTATCAAGATGACAGTGATAAAAACAAAGGTCGTATTTGCGGGATAGACGCATGTTCTAATGAAATTGGATGTAGACCTGAGGTATTTGCAACAGCTTTTAGATATTTAAGAAAGTTGGATGTAATGCCTCGTATGTTTGACACAGATTCGTCGTTACAAAACATAAATATAAATGTTACATACCATGCAGGAGAAGATTTTTTAGATATATGTGATGGAATAAGGGCGGTAGATGAAGCAATTAATTTTTTGAATATGAAAAAAAGAGATAGACTTGGGCATGCATTGGCATTGGGGATTGATTCGCAAGATTATTATTTGTTTAAGAAAATGGATATATATATGCCAAAGCAAGATCTCTTGGACAATTGTGTATGGCTTCTGTATCGTTCACTGAAGTGGAATATAAAAATTGATTCAAATAACCGGGAAGTACTAAAACAGAAAGCTAAAGAACTGATTCAGGAGATATTTGATCTTGACAATATACAAGATGAGATAGGAGATGGTTTAAGGAAAAACTATGGAAATATACTTCAATTATATTATTATAGTTGGATGCTAAGGGGAGATGCGCCTGAACTGTATCGTAATGGTGAATATAAGGAATTGCCTAGCAATGTCATACCTGATGATTATACGGAGTATATGTGCAATGGCGAAAAGCTCCAGATCTATCGTAATAATAAGTATGTAGCTTGGTTTTATTATATGTATCATTATGATAGGGGAGTGGAAAAAAGAGGGCTAAAACCAGAAGGATTTCATGTGGACAAGTGGTATATAGATCTGATAGATAAGTTTCAGGAACATTTAATGCAGGATATTGCCGAAAGGGGAATATCAATAGAATGTAATCCGACATCAAATATACGTATTGGTTCATTTTTGCAATATAGTAAACATCCTATTACAAGATTTAATAATTTCCACCTCAATAGCGATAGTGAGAAAGCACAATTAGAAGTGTCGATTAATACAGATGACCTTGGGGTGTTTGATACTTCAATAGAAAATGAGTATGCATTACTGTTAAATGCACTTTGTCGCCAGAGACATTATGCAGGAAACTATAATGATGAAAAAGTTTATGCATATTTGGAACATGTGAGAAAGAAAAGTCTCCAAATGAGTTTTATTCAAATGACAGAAAATGACAATGATATTACATTTTAATATTTTTATTTGGTTGATTCTTTTTGATTATTGATTTTCAATACTAGGCAAAAGCGATGTATTAGTAAATTAACTTTCATTAATCGTACTATGCTTCTTTACCAAACAGTAATAAAACAGACCTGCATGAAAGCAGGTCTGTCTAGAATTTCGGTGAATTCAAAAATGCTACTCCGTAAATTTACGTTCCACATGCCATAGCGTTACGCCACAGATAATTCCGGCGATGACGATGGAAATAAAGTCTGCGACGGATTGTGCATAGATCACACCGTTTAACTGGAATAATTTATTCAGGATAAAGAGCATCGGGATGAAGGCAAGTCCCTGACGGCATACCGTAAGCAAAAGAGACTGCAGTGCTTTTCCCATTCCCTGCAAGGTATTGATACATAAGAACAAAATACCGATAACAGGACCGGAAAGCTGTAGTGCGATCATCATTTTGATGCCGGAAGTGACAACTTCCTGATCGTTGATAAATGCATGAATGATCGGCTCGCGGGCGATCACCATTAGGAGCGTGAGTACAGTACCCATAATGACGGCGCACAGCCCAGTGAAAAAGAATATTTTTTTCAGGCGTTTTACATTTCTGGCACCGTAGTTATAACCGATGAGAGGCTGAATACCAGCGCAGAGTCCGATCTGCAGCAAGATAACGATCATGTTTGCTTTCATGGCGATGCCCATGGCGGCTACAGGTGTGTCTCCATAGCTGATCAATACGTTATTTAATAGGATGTTAGCGCAGCTCATCAAAATATTATTGAGAGATGCCGGGATCCCAATGGAAAAGACGCTGGATGCAATACGGTTTTTCCATTGAAAGTCGCTTGGCTTTATGGAAAGGGCAGTGCCTTTTTTGTGCAACAGATAGTGAAGATAGAAAATACAAGCTGCTACATTGCCAAGTACAGTAGCGACAGCTGCTCCGGATACACCCCAGCCAAGCCATAAGATCATAATGGGATCCAAAATAATATTGGTGATGGTACCGATCAGATTTCCGATCATGGATTCTTTGGCTGCTCCTTCACCGCGGACAATATTACCGTAAGCAGTGCCAAACATGACAAAAGGGGCACCGATCGCAACGAAAGTAAGATATTGTCTTGCATAATCAATGGTTGCCGGACTGGCACCGATCATTTTGAGAATACCATCCATAAAGAGGATGAATATTAGTGTCATCAGTATTCCAACGCCCAGAGAACCATAGCAGCAAAAGGCAGAAATGTGTCTCGCACGCTGCTCATTTTTTTCGCCAAGTGCACGTGAGATCGCGGAACTTCCGCCGATCCCGAAGAGATTGCCGAGCGCCATAAACACCATAAATACAGGTGTTGCAAGAGAGACTGCAGCCACCTGCATGGCATCACCGGTCTGACCGATAAAAAAGGTATCAGCCATATTATAAATAACAACTACCAGCATTGTGACGATCGTTGGAATAGCCATAAGTGCCACCGCCCTTGGGACAGATGCTTTTTCAAATAAATCTCGGTTTGAATTCATAGCAATATTTACCTCCTGCGTTTGTGTATAATTCATCGTTATCAAAATGATTTTCTGATTGTATTTGAATGTCTTTCATCATGATCAAAATGATTTCGACGTACCTCATGTTGTACCATGTAAAATGCAACTTTTCTATTCTACGCCACTTTTCGCCAAAATGCAAGTCGATACACTACTCCACATCACATTTTTCTTAATTGCTCAAACTTTGCACATCAAAAATGATGAATACCTTGCTTCCAGGACTTCGAGTTTCCGAAAGGCATGTAAATCAATCATCAGAGACAACAAAATTTAGAAATTACTGTGAAAACTAATTGCGGCAAAGCAATTGCTATAGTTTATTGATGGCAGGACTCACTATATAGCGGCTGCAAAATATAATTAGCCCATCGACATAATAAGCAATATGTGACTGGATGGCAGCTTCGGATGTGTGAAGTTTGAATTAATTACGCAAAAACTGCCGCCCTTGGAATTTGGATTCCAAAGACGGCAGCTTTTAAGTTTTGCTGTTCCTTTTTGTCGGTAACGCTTATTTGTTGTTATTGCTATCCGTTTCGGGTGCTTTTTGAAACGGAAAATTCTGAAATTCTAGAAAATATTTTGGCTCTACATTTAATATATCAGCAATATCAAAGATGAGATCCAATGATATTTTACGATTTACATTTGGTGCTTCGATAGCACCAATATGTTGTCTGCTGACATTTAACTTCTCAGCCAATTCTTCCTGTGTCATTTTCTGATATTTACGACAATAAGCAATGCGAAAACCGATTTCGCGATAGCGTTCCCAGTGATTTGTATCTTTCTTCATAATGTATCCCCTTTTCTATATGATAATTCTGGCACTCGGAGACAAGTTGTGTGGTAATGCATATCCGCACAATGTTAAAAGTGCTCCATTACATCGTATGTCCTATATCATTAGTTTAACCGAAAATAATAAATTTAACATAATTTGAAAAGTAATATGAGTTATTTTGCAAATAACAAATTAAATGTATTACGTATGAAATGTTTGTCTTAAGGAAAATATTCATGGGCAACTTGCCATTTATTAGGTGGAATGGTAATATTTATGATTGTTAGATAGCGTTTCACATAATGTTAGAACACACGACATCTTATATTTTAGATGGCTATGAGATTTTATGTGGACGATAAATGGATTCAAACGTTCCGGTTCTTTATAGTTGTATGGTTATAGATTACTTATTCTAAAAGGGATTTTTGGTATGGAAGGTTTGAGTTGTCGAGGAAATGACAAAGGGTATGGTTAGAATATGTTAATAGATTGTATGATGGCAGACATTGCGGAAGTCTTGTCGTATTTGCCGACAGCGATATTAGTCGGAGCAGCATATGCATTGGTGGCAGGAATTGTCTTCCGCTTTATGAGAAAACGGGCAGCGAGTAGCGGTGATACGCCCGGTAAGGTGCCATTTGGCGAAAATAGTGTTTTTAAGCTGACTATAAGCACATTGTTAGTGATTTATGTTGTCGTGGTATTGATGACGGTGTTTTTTTCAAGAGAACTTGGCTCCAGAGATGGCATAGATATGCGCATTCTGGGAACATGGGGAACGACGATGCAGGATCATGCGTGGGTGCTTGAAAATGTTTTGCTCTTTATTCCGTTTGGCCTGTTACTTTCTTTTTGGTTTCCAACTGGAAAAAAGGGTATTGTTGTTCTTATTGGCATGGTGTGCAGCATCGCGATTGAAGTGACACAGCTTGTTACGGGGTATGGATTTTGTCAGTTGGATGATGTTATAATGAATACAGCAGGAACTTTTGTGGGATATCTGCTGTATCATGGTATTGTAAATATATGTCGAAGGACGATGGCGAGAAGGCTATGCTGTTTATTGCTGGTGATTGTGTGGATGACGACGATCTTTCATTTTTCGGCACAGCCGGCAGATGAATCCGGGCAGATGAGCCTGCGGTTTGGAATGTCGATCTGTCGGATGGTTGTACCGCATTTTGAGGATAAAACGGTAGAGCAGCAAGAGACGATGGCAAGAAGGATTGAGTTTCCGGTACGTAAAGCGGCACATATGACGGAGTATGCGATTTTGGCGTTGTTATTGTTAGGTATGATCACAAAGGATCGGATCACGCGAAAACAGCTGTTGTCGGTGATATGTTTGGTAGCAGCTTATGCAGCAACGGATGAATATCATCAGTTATTCGTGCCGGGACGGAGTGGTCAGGTGCGGGATGTGGTCATTGATACGGTTGGAGGAACACTTGGCCTTGGTGCTTGGCTGGCAGTACGCCGCCTTTTGACACCTTGATCCTTAATAGAAAATTGCCCGTAATGTTTAATAGGAAATTGCTCGTAATGTTGTGTTACACCACCAAGAATTGCTTTAGCAATTCTTGCAAAGCAAAGCGCTGGCTTTGCTTTTGTACGGAACATCTTTGAGTGTTAGGAGATGATTAACAATGGATTTTATGATTGGTACGGTTGATTCGAAACGGCTTCGCAAAGATTTGCTGCAGCATTTTCGGACAGCCCCGAATTGTAGAACGCCGGAGGGACGGCGTAAGCTGGAAGCAATACAGTATGCTAATGAGCAGCAGCTTGTGGCACTTGCTAAGCAGGAAGGCTTTGAGATGAGACCCTATATTCGTTAGGGCAGAAGAGCATAGAGCAGATGTGTGATTTGCGAAGACAGAAGAGCATAGAGCAGAGGTACAATTTGCGAAAGCAGAAAGGCGGATTATAAATATGAAACAGTATGATTATTTAGTAGTAGGAGCAGGACTTTTTGGAGCAGTATTTGCCAGACAGGCGGCGGATGCGGGCAAGAAAGTGCTTGTGATCGATAAAAGGGATCACATTGCGGGAAATGTTTATACAGAACAGGTGGAGGGAATCCATGTACATCGTTATGGAGCCCATATTTTTCACACGAATAATAAAACAGTGTGGGATTATATTACACGGTTTGCAGAGTTTAACCGTTTTACGAACAGCCCTGTCGCAAATTATAAGGGGGAATTATATAGCCTGCCTTTTAATATGTACACATTCAATAAGATCTGGGGTGTTGTGACGCCGGAGGAGGCAGCAGCTAAGATTGAAGAGCAGCGGCAGGAAGCAGGCATTACAGAACCACACAATTTAGAGGAACAGGCGATCAGTCTGGTCGGTAAAGATATTTATGAAAAATTGATCAAAGGATATACGCAGAAGCAATGGGGACGTCCATGTACGGAATTGCCGGCATTTATTATCAAGCGTTTGCCGGTGAGATTAACATTTGATAATAATTATTTTAATGCGTTATATCAGGGCATTCCAGTTGGTGGATATACGCAGATGGTTGCTAATTTGTTAGACGGGATAGAAGTGCAGCTTGGCGTGGATTATTTGGCAGACAAGGAAAAGCTTGCTGCAACTGCAGAACGTGTCGTATACACAGGAGCGATTGACGCTTACTTTAATTACACGCTTGGTACATTGCAATATCGTTCTGTGCGTTTTGAGACAGAGACATTAGATATACCGAATTTCCAAGGCAATGCTGCAGTAAATTATACGGATGCCGAGACACCTTGGACAAGAATTATTGAACACAAATGGTTTGAGTTTGGTAAAGATGCAGAGGGAAATGATCTGCCGAAAACGGTAATCTCCAGAGAGTATAGTTCTGAGTGGAAACCGGGAGATGAACCATATTATCCGGTAAATGATGAGAAAAATGGTGCATTGTATGAGAAGTATAAGGAGTTAGCAGCCGGGGAGACTAATGTGATCTTTGGCGGAAGATTGGGCGAGTATAAGTATTATGATATGGATGCGGTTATCGCCTCAGCGCTCGCATTGAGTGAACGTGAGCTTGCATAAGAAAGCATAGCTTTATTGAGTGAAGTGCACTTGTATAAGAAAGCTTAGCCCCAGTGGGTGAATGAGAAACAATATAAGAAACAGCCTTGTTGAGAATGACTGGGAAGGAGAGTAGCTCTTATGGAGTGGATTTATCCGATTTTGGGTAAGCAAAAGTGTCTGCCCTTCTATTTGTCGGGCGTTGGCATTGCAGAACCGGAGTATCATGTGATACGAGAAGAAGGTTTGGTATCCCATCAGCTTCATTATACGCAAAGTGGCCGTGGCAATCTTGTTGTTGGCGGCGCGACGTATCCGTTAGAGCCGGGAAGTATGTTTTATATGGCACCGGGGATCCCACATGAGTATTATCCGCTTGTTGAGGATGAGTGGACGACCTGTTGGCTGGTGTTTCGTGGGGAACATTTGCTGGAATTGATGAAAGGCATGGGTTTTGATGGTTTTGCCTATGATAAAAACATTGTCAATGAAAAGATTACCGGAATTTTTCATCAGATGCTTAAGGCGGCAAAAGATCCACTGTATGGTGATGAGCGATGCTCTATGTTAGTGTATGAATATATTATGAATGTCCGACAGGCGTTTTTGGCAAATAAGAAGTATGGCGGTCAGAGTGCCAAGAGCATGTTGCAGCGTGCTCTAATGTTTATTCATAAAAATTATGCGAGAGATATTACATTAGAAGAACTGGCAGAAATGAGCGGCGTGACGAAACAGCATTTTTGTCGGGTTTTTAAGGAACAGATGCGGATGCGTCCGATGGAGTATCTGGCAAGACAACGAGTTTCGGTTGCAAGAAGTATGTTGTTAGCAACAGATAAAAGCATCGCACAGATCGGGGCGGAGGTCGGATATGAGAATCCGACGTATTTCGGCATGGTATTTAAGAAGTATGAAGGCATAACGCCGACCGATTGCAGAAAAAGACATGGTACAAGCTTGACATGGTAGAGGCTTGCAGAGCAAAACGCTGGTTTTGCTCTTTTTTGATGTGCGCCTTGCGGCGCACGTCGCTAATGGGTGAAAGTCCCTAATCCGCCCTAGTAGTGGGAAGGATACAGCCAAGACCAAGGGTGTCCATCGTGAGGTGGAATCTGAAGGAAGGTGGAGGCAAATCTCTGGTCTGACGAACAGAAATCACATCAGGCTATAGTTAAGGATAAGGCTGCATCACAAGCCAAAGTCCAATAACTACTCGGAATTAACTGTAGTAAATGTGGCAGATATATGGAGAGAAAGTGACGTGTGGTACCAAGGGAGGTCTCGTCAGCGGTTGGAAACAGAGTATGAAAACCGTCAGTAACAACGAATGGCGAGAAGTCAGCAGAGGTCATAGTACCATTATGGTTGCAAACATAGTGGGAAGGACTGAACTTTAGGAGATGTGAGTAAATGAATGTAACCAAAGATGGATTTAAGGACAGACAACTTCATATTGAGGACTATCTGCAAATGGTATCTGCGGAACAGAAAGAGTATGCAGAAGTGTCCGCCCATCAGAGGATTACTGAAAACAACGACATCATCACAGATTTTCAGACGGACAATCTAATGGAACAGATTTTACACAAGGATAACCTTAACAAGGCTTATAAGAAAGTGAAATCTAACAAAGGAGCAGGCGGTGTTGACGGAATGAGCGTAGATGAACTTCTAGGCTTTCTGAAAGACAACCAAGAGCAACTAATCCAACAGATAAAAGATGGGAAATATAAACCTAATCCAGTCCGTAGGGTAGAAATACCCAAAGAAACAAAAGGCGAGGTCAGAAAACTGGGAGTGCCAACAGTAGTTGACAGAGTGTTTCAACAGGCAATCACACAGGTATTAACGCCGATTTACGAGAAACAGTTCTCGGAGGATAGTTTTGGATTTCGACCGAACAGAGGTGCGCATGACGCACTGAAACAATGCCAGACAAATGTCAATGATGGATATGTATATGTGGTAGATATGGATTTGGAGAAGTTCTTTGACACAGTATGTCAGAGTAAACTAATTGAAGTACTATCACGAACCATCAAGGATGGGCGGGTAATATCACTCATTCACAAATATCTTAATGCTGGAGTTATCAGCAGAGGAATGTTCGAAAAGACAGAGGTCGGAATGCCACAAGGTGGACCATTAAGCCCACTCTTAAGTAACATCATGCTGAATGAATTGGATAAGGAACTTACACGGAGAGGGCATAGATTTGTCCGATACGCAGATGACTGTATGATTTTCTGTAAAAGCAGGAAAAGTGCAGAAAGAACCTTAAACAACATAGTGCCATATATTGAGGGAAAACTATTCCTTAAAGTAAATCGCACCAAGACGTGCGTGGCACATATCAGCAAAGTCAAATACCTTGGCTATAGCTTCTATAGATACAAGGGAATATGCAGATTTCGGGTACATCCTAAATCAGTAACAAAGATGAAGAATAAAATCAGAGAGCTTACTGACAGACATAACGGATGGGGAAATGAATATCGAGCATTAAAGCTGACACAGTTTATTAGAGGATGGGTAAATTACTTTGGAATGGCAGATATGAAAGGTCTGTTGCAGAGTAATGACAAGTGGTTACGCCATAGAATAAGGGCAGTCTATTGGAAACAATGGAAGAAACCTAAAACGAAATACCGAAAGTTGAAAGAACTCGGAATGAATCAAGACTTTATTCAATGGCACGCAAATATGCGCCAGGGCATTTGGAACTGTAGCAATAATAGACTGGTACAGTTTGCCTTGAGTAATGAAAAACTCCGTGAATGGGGATATCCAACATTCACAGAGTTTTACCTGAAAATATGTGAAAACTAAAGAACCGCCGTATACCGAACGGTACGTCAGACTGTCTAACGATTCGAAAATTCAGTCTGATGTACGGTATTTTTATCTTCGATTTTTTTAATACCATTTTTATCTTTGTTTTTCACATGAATTACATGCGTTCCTCTCCCTGCTACATCACACTTCCTTCAAACTTCGTTACTAATTCTTCTGTTGAAAACATGCTTAATAATCGCTTAAA
>ERZ837380.3360-NODE-3360-length-15002-cov-3.486787_pt1 | contig 15002 bp, 21 predicted proteins | sample MGYA00519685_ERZ837380 | MGnify/ENA primary metagenome ERZ837380 (study PRJEB31850, sample SAMEA3708817) | human gut metagenome | biome: human gut; feature: human-associated habitat; material: faeces | place: China | collected 2014 ...
CAATCGAGGAACAGAAAACAGGAAAAATCACAAATCTTCCAGTTAGCAATATGGTATGGGAAGCTGTTGATAATTATTTGTCACACATCAAAATCAATCCAATGGAACATTATGATGAATATATTTTTGAATATCAGCCTAAGACAGATTGGATAAACAGAGGTACATTAGATGTGTATTCTGAAAATAGTATTGAGCTATGGTGCAGAGCATTAAATAAGGACTTTTCTGATAAGAGAAAAGAAAAAATATTCGATGATTTCCACAAGCAGAAGAAATATTCTTCATTAGGAGAGTATTTATATTGTGAAGTTGAATACAGTGATATCGTAAAGTGGCAGACAGATGATTATAGAAAAAAATTAAAGAAAGCAGTTGAAGATATTGGGATACCTTCGCCTGTATCGAGTCACAGCCTTCGTAAGTCATTCGGTTACTGGATACACAAGACACACCCATTTGATCCAGATTGCTTATTATCATTACAGAAATTATTCAATCATAGTGATCTTCAGACCACAATGAATTATATCGGCTTAACGGAAGAGAAAAATCGACAGTTAATCAATGATCATGGCGAGTTTATTCATAACGTACTTGCAGGAAAAGGTGATGAGATAGTTAAAAATATGCCAGTTATCTCATTAAAATCTGATGATTTTGGAAAGATTATTCGTATGCTTACAGACGATGTGGACAAGTACCAGAAGGCAATTGATATGGCAAATCAGTTGAGAGTGATGTAGAGAATATGTAAAGGATGATACTTATTTAGTATCATCCTTTACGATAAAATTAACATCCATTTGAATATTTAATGCGTTGCAAATTTTATAAAGTGTTTCAAGTTTCGGATTACATTGAGTAAAGATTTTGCTTACATTTTGTTGAGAGGTGCTCATGCGAGCAGCCAATTCCTTCATAGGAATATCCTGTAGATCCATTACTCGTTTGATTTCAGAAAGGAATTCTTTAGATGTATTATATACCATAATATTACTCCTTAAATATAAATTATTTAAGTTGATTATACAACCTGCACAATTAAATATCAACCGTTAAGTTGTATTTTTGGTAACTATTTTTCAATATAAAGGTTGATTTATCAACTGTGAGGTTGTATAATACGAAGTATCAAAGGTAATCCAAGTACATAGATATTAAAGAGAGGAGGAACGTACATATGGATTTACAAAGATATGATATTATAAAGGCACGAATTAAATATGAAGGCGAAGGATCAGTCCAGACTAAAGAACGTCCATATGTAATTGTGTCAAATCCAATAGGAATAAAGCACGCTACGATAATTACAGTGATGCCCTTGACCTCTAAGATAAAGAAAATGAATATGCCCGTACATTGTTGTATTAGTGCAGACGACAATAATGGATTAAGCGAATATTCTATGGTACTTGGGGAGCAAATCATTACAATTTCTAAAGATGAAGTTATTAAAAGACTTGGAAATGTTGCTAATCATAATGAACGAAAACTTATAGATAAGGTTTGTTTTAATGGTTTGTTTTTTGGAACAGAATACAGATTAGAGGAGGCGAGAGTATAATGTATGTTAGCAAAGAAGAGGCAAAAAAAATGATTGACAATGCATATGGCAAGATATGGATAGATTCATTTAATGGAGTTACATTCATACACACAAAACCAAAAGAGATCTCTGTTGATGAGGGAAAAAAAATAATTAATAAAGCAAGTAATATTGATTACTTGGACAATGATTTCTTTGGACATTTGTGCTTAGAAATGAAAACACAAATGCTTCATAATATAAAATTTCCCAAGTTTCCCAAATTGGAATAAATTCCCAATTAAAAACCGAACAAATATTCTAAAAACTATTGACAAGAACGAATGTTTGTTTTATTATATAAATCACAAAAAAAAAGAAAAGCCAAGCATGAGTGCTGGGAACACAATAATGCTTGACTTATCTTATTACATAATAATGGTTTGGGTGGTTAGTCCCTAACCTTGAGACTATTTTACATATATTTAGATGAAAAATCAAGTATCTTAGGTTAAATCTAACCAAAAATTCACAAAAACTTAACAATTGAACATCTTACTTTAACTTTTTGAAAATCAAAAGGTTTTATTAAAGTACGCAAATTTAAGAAAGGATGACAAACATGTTCATATTAACAGACGGAAAAAATTACGTGATGGAAAATCCAATGAAAATTGGAGAGTATCTTGCAACAACATCGCCTGTACAAGCAAAAGAATTTACATACAAACAGGCGAGGTCATTAGTACAGAACAGTAGGAAGAAATATTCGTGGATTAAGAAATACAAGCTTATTGATGTGGATACGAAGCAGAAGTCTGAGAAATCTCTTTATTATAGAGGAAACGCAGATATTTATATAGGAGATGGAAGTAATTTTGATTATGCCTTATTAGATAAGATCGAATTAGAAGCCAATTCCATCTTAGGGTTAGCAGGTTGGAACAAAACACAGCTTATTACATATAAAAACTTGCTTAACACTGAATTATCGAAATGTGACAGTGCAGAAAGTGATATAAACCATGCTCTTGAAAAATATAAGAAAACACATAAAGGAAAGAAACCTCAAGCACATAAAATAGCAAAGATAGGCTATCTACTCGATGATATACGAGATAAACATCGTAAAATTAAACAGTGTATAAGATATGTAAATGTTATGTTAGAAGCTATTGATAAGGCATATACAATTGAAAAAATAAAATTAGAATTGAGTAAGGTTTCGGATGGAGAATACAAAGGTAGAACTCAGTATTGGAAAATTGCTAATGATATACTAGAAGATTAAAAATATATTAAGTGTAAAGGCAGGTGCATAAAATGGACAAGATAGAGCTTGATGAAGAACAACTCATGATAATTGAAGAATATTGCAATGATGACATGAAAAAGTTAAAGAAACTTTGTAATCCAATTATTGTAAGGATTGGTGGTATTAGTGAAAAAGACCATGATGATATTTATAGTTTAGCACAGTTTCTTCTATACAAATGTGTTAGAAAATACGACAAAACTCATGCGAATGGAGCATCTTTTAATACATTTTTATGGAATGTTTTAAGCAGAAGAATTTATGCGACATATATTAGAGATAAGAATCGTCAGTGTCGTAGTAATACAAAAGAAGATAAAAACGGAAATAAGGTATTTATTTCAGATGTTTCACTTGACGCACCTACACCTGATTGTGTGGCGACAATGGAGAGAATTTCTTCGTCTACTACATTGGAAGACGAAATTTTTAAGCCAGATATAAGTGAAAAGACGAAACGGTATTTATATAATTTATCTTCTGAACAACTGGAAGTAGCAAAGTTATTTATGGAAGGCTATCAGCAAGAAGATATAAAAGAGATATTACATATGACACAAATTGAATTTAACAACTGTATGAATGGTATGAGAGCATATAGAAACATATCAATATTAATGTAGGAAATTATAGGAGGAATGTATAATGGCAAGACCAAGAAGACAAGTTTATACAATGAATCAATATTTGGAGAATGAAAGTGAAGGGTATATTAGCAATAATGTATGTACACAGAGAAATCCAAAATGGAAGCCTATCATTGATGGCTTGATGGTAACAATTTTAACGGATGATTATATTCCTCCTATTATTTTAGCAGAAGAGGAATGTGGTCGAAAATTTATTGTTGATGGTGGTAGTAGAACGGCAGCATTTAAAATGTTATGCAAGGGAAATTATAAGATTAAATCATCTGTGGAAGACCCGATTATTTCATATAAAAAGATTGAAAAAGATGAAAATGGTAAAAATATTTGGGTGGATGCTGAGTTTGATATCCGCAATAAAACATTTAACCAGTTTCCGAAAGAGTTGCAGAAGAAATTCTATGAATATCAAGTAGAAACTGTAATACATGAGTGTGATGTTGAGCAGGCTGCAAAGTATTTGAGAAGATATAATGTACATACTGCAATGAATGCGAATGAACAATTATTTATACATATTCCAAAATTCGCAGATGAAATCAGAGAAATTATTCAAGATAGATTCTTTCTTGATTGCACGATTATTAAAGAGATCGAAAAAGATAAAGGTGTATTAGAACGTGTAGTTTCAGAATCTGTTATGTGTATGTTTCATTTTGATAATTGGAACAAAAACGGAAAGAAGATGGCTAAGTATCTGAATGAGAATGCAACAAATGAAGAGTTTGAAATGTTTGATAACAATGTAAAAAGACTAGAAAAGATTATCACAAAAGAAACAAAGGAATTGTTCAGCACCAAAGATACTTTTGTTTGGATGACTTTTTTTAATAGATTTACGAAACTTGGATTAGACGATAGCAAGTTTGCTGATTTTTTAAATACTTTTGTTAATGAATTAAGAAAAAAGGATGTTGATGGAAAGTGTTTTGATACAGTGGACGAGCATGGTAGCACAAAAGATAAGAGTGTTATTTCAGACAAATTACATATTCTTGAAACACTAATGAATGATTTTTTACATATTGATAATATTGATACAACAGACACAGAGAATAATGTTGTAGAAGAGTCAGATAATACGGAAGAAACTATCCTTTCCTTTGTTCAGGAAAATGCAAATCCTGAAGCTACAGAAGAGGATATAGACGAATATACAGATTTAGTTGATTATTGTTTTAATCATAACCAGATAAAAATAGATATTCCTCTATATCAGAAATGTCAGATGGCTTTAATTGCCTTGATGGCTTATGCTTGTAAAAATAATAGAGAAGATGATTTTGAAAAGTGGATTAAAATATATCAAAATCAAACTACTTTCAGTTTGTCGCAAAAGGATAACTATACATATATGAAAGAAAGTATGAATAGATTAGCGGTTGCTTAAAGAGAATAAGTTAATAACAGAAATCAGAAAACGTCCGATTATTATTCAATCAAATACATAGCCGAGTCTGGCAATTCTCATATTCTTTGTGAGTATGGTTTCTGTTTACTATATAAAATTAATCGAAAGGAATAAAACAACAATGAAAACAATAGATAATAAATTTGAGATAGGTGAAGAATGTTATACATACGCAAGAGAAAATGTAGAAGTTGTTTGTCCAGCATGTAAAGGAACAAAGAAGATTCTTTACAGTGGATATGAAATTCCATGTAAACAGTGTAATACAACAGGAAAAATTGTATGTAAACAGACAGTGGTTATACCTCATAAAGTAACAATTAGAAGGATTGTAGCTAGTATCTGGGATGATGTAATAACAATTAAATATAAAGTTGATTCCATTGGAGAATATATCAATATCAGAAACAGAGTAGAAAGTTCTTTATTTAAGACATTGGAAGAGTGTGAGCAGAAGTGTAAAGAAATTAATCAGGGTGAGAGTAGTGCTGTATTTTAGCAGTAAAATTCTCTTTCTTTGGATTGTGAGGTAAAAATATGTTAGATATGATAAGTATTTGTTCTTTTATTTTACTAGAGAGGAAATATAGTACAGAATTAGAACATTACGATAAGAAAAAAAGTGACTACTTTTTAAAAGAATGTATAAAAGCAAATGAAGATTATCTTGAATTAATGAAAAGTACACAAAAATTATTACTTGAAAGTATAAAAATTCAAAATAAAACAGAAGATCAATTTGAAAAATTGAAAGAGTGTAAAAGTGCTTTTGATGAATATTTGGCTTATATGAACAGATTGTCAGAAGTTTTAGAAATTGTAGTCACGCCAAAAGGCGAATAACAAGAATGTTCGATTTCATAGGGGTTGGAGGTGAATATAAATGGCATGTGATTATTGTGCGTACCGTTATTCTTATGATTGTGATGATGGTTGGAATCGCCATAAAAATTGTAAAAGTTTTAAGTTAGATTGGGATAGTTTATCTGAGAAAGATAAGAAAACCATTCAGAAAATTTTGGATAGAAGAGGAGACTAAGTTATGGAACAGATTCAGGAAAATGAACAGTGGAAATTGAATGGCAACTGTAAAAATGTAGAAGAAATAATTATTGTTCAAAACCATGTACTCGTCGCAATAGACGAATAAAGACAGAATTTAAAGGTCTTGTTGCAGATACAATGAATAAAATGACTGGTGGAGTGATGAGAGAGGCTATTGATAAGACGGTAAACGGCATTTGGTAAATTAGAAGAGGTATTATATGAGTCAATGGATTAGAAATAAGTCATGTGAGATTTGCGGAAGAATAGAAGTTGGATTAGTAGAAATGAATGTAGGAAAAACTAAGCATTATCTATGTTATCCGTGTATGGCAAATTTCGCATCAGACGTCTTGATTACGCTAGAATGAATTTGACCGAGAAAGTCAATGAATATGGAAATACATATTTTATAGATGAAAAAACAAAAGCATAGTAAGGTTCAATTTTTATTGGAAGAGAGGCGAAAAATAGGTGAATAGTGAAGATAGAAAAAATAAAATACAGAATATGATTGCTAAAAGGTTAGCAGACAATGATACTATAAATTGCTTATTTCAGATACTTTTATTAAAAGAAGAATCAAAAGATGTCCTTGAAGATCTATTTAAAAGGAATGGGTATGAGACATATACAGTTGATACAGTAGGTGGTTGCTGGAATCTAAATGATGATTGGTATGAGCTTGATAATGTGAAATCTATTGTTGAATTTTGTGGTGTATATCCTGTTGAATGGAATATTAATGATGTATTTTTACTAGAAGAACTTTATTATAACAGAGATATATACATTCAAGTATTCTGGAAAAAAGAAAATGAAGATGGAACGATTAAATATATTCCAAATAATTAACAAGAAAACTTCGTTTCATTGTAAAAAATTTCTGAGCGATTCAGCTCAATAAAATTCCCAAATTAAAAAGAGAATATAGATATGTAACCAATTAACATTCATATATAAAAATTATAGAAAAGGAGAGTAAAACAGATGAATGGATTGAGTAGTAAAGAAGTTCTCAAAAGTAGAGTGCTTCATGGGAGTAATAAGCTTCCTGAACCAAAGTTGGACAAGTGGTATGACTTCGCAAAGGAGGCATTAAGTGAGAAAATCACAATGATTCTTATTGCAATTGCAGTATTGCAGTTATTCCTTGGAGTCATGGGAGTAATGGATTTGTCAGATCCAATTATGATTCTCGTTGTATTAGCAATTGTAACATGTATTGCTGTTAAGACTGGACTTGGTGTTCAAAAATCAGCAGCAGAGTTGAGAGCCAAAACATCAGTCAGGTATTGTGACGTAATTCGTGATGGCAAAGTTCAAACAATTAATAAGGATGAATTGGTAGTTGGTGATCTCGTTTGCGTAGGAATGGGACAAGAGATTTTTGCAGATGGATATCTCATTGAAGGTAAGATTTCTGTAAACAATGCAGCTATTAATGGAGAAACAAAAGAGTGCAAGAAAACACCAATTGAAGGATACGTTCATAAGAAAACTACTTCAACAGATGCTTATACGAATCAGAATTGCTTATTTGCTGGTACAACAGTAATGTCAGGCGAAGGAAAAATGATTGTTACTGATGTAGGTGTGAATACAGTAAATGGCGATACACTTGTTAAAATGCAAACACTCGAAGCACCAAAGACAGCACTTGATATTGCACTTGATAATCTGAGTGACTTCATTTCTAAGTGGGGAACAATCGCAGCCGTTATTACATTTGCGGTACTTACAATCTCAGGAGTTATACAGGTTGGATATGGAGAATATTTTAGCGGTGGCGTTCTGAATATTATTCAGAAAATCGCACAGAACTTCTCAGTAGCATTAACAATTATTGTAGCTGCTGTTCCCGAAGGATTGCCTCTTATTGTAAAACTTGTGACAAAACAGAATGTAAAGACAATGGAGAAATTCAATATTCTTGCTAAGAATCCTGGTAAAATTCCAGAGTTAGCATATGTTGATATTATCTGTACTGATAAGACAGGTACTCTTACGACAGGTATTATGACTCCAAAGAAGATTATTGATGGCTTTGGTAATGAAGTAAATAAGGATTCAGTTCTTTGGAATAATATCGAGGCAAACATTTCTTTAAATAATAGTGCAACATTTGATTCAGAAAACAATATTACAGGTGGTAATTCAATTGATAGAGCAGTTCTTAGCCTTGTAAATCCTGAAACATATGCTGACATTCAGAAAACATATCCAGTTAAGTTAAAGCAGGTATTTAATAGTAGCAATAAGTATTCAGCTTTTACGACAAAGGATGGAATTACATACTATAAGGGCGCACCTGAGAAACTGATTGAGCATTGCACAAAAGTAATGGACTCAAGTGGTGAAATTGTAGACAATAACGACAATGACAAATTAAGTAATGCAATTACAGCAGTGACAAGTAATGCAATGAGATGTATTGCAGTTACAATGGCAGATGGTGATTTGGTAGAGAATGAAATACCAAATGGCATGACATTCCTTGGAATTATTGGTGTTGTAGATCCCGTAAGAGACGAAGTACCGAGTGCAGTAAAAACAGCACATAAGGCTGGTATTCAAGTTATTGAAATTACAGGCGATTGTATTGAGACAGCAGTTGCAGTTGCTACAGAGTGTGGAATTTACAAAAATGGAGATTTAGCACTCACAAATGATGAATTTGAAGCAATGTCAGACGATGAAGTAAAGAGTATAATTCCTCGATTAAGAGTTATTTCAAGATGTTCACCAAACACAAAACTCAGACTTGTCACATTAGCACAAGAGATTGGAAAGTCAGTTGCAATGACAGGTGATGGTGTAAATGATAGTCCTGCTTTAAAGAGAGCTGATGTTGGTTTTGGTATGCAAGGTGGATCAGATGTAGCAAAAGAAGCTTCAGACATTGTATTGACAGATGATAACTTTGCAAGCGTTGTAAAGGCAGTAGAACTTGGAAGAACATTTATGCACAATATTATGATGTTCCTTGAATTTCAGTTACCTATCAATATTTCACTTCTGATTCTCAGTGTTATCTATCCAATGATTGCAACAGGTGCATTACTTGCATCAGTTCAGATTCTGATTGTAAATATCATTATGGACTCTCTTAATTCATTATCATTTGGTGGCGAACCTCCAAAGGATGAATATATGACTGAGAAACCTATTAAGAAAGGTTCTGGTTTATTCATCAGAGGTGCAAAGAAACGTATTGCAATCAGTACAGTAGCATTTATTGCACTTTATGGAATTATTACATTCAGTCCTATTGCAAATATGTTTGCATCTGAAACAGAAGTTATGACAGCGAGATTCGCATTGTTATGCTTTATGGCAGTATTTAATGGATTTAATATTCGTACAGAACATATTAATTTATTCAATGGTATTGGGAAGAACAAACTGTTCTCAGCCATTGCAATCGGAATTTTTGTAATGACTTTTGCTCTTTGCAACTTTGCAGAAAATCTTATTAAGGTTACAGCTTTAGATTTCAAACATTGGGTAGTAGTTGTAATTCTAGCGTTTATGGTTATTCCAATTGATCTTATTAGAAAGATTATTGAGAAGAAAAGAGAGAATAAGTAATTGAGGAGATGAGAACATGGTAAGGAGAGATAAAAGTTATAAAACAGTAGAGATTATTACTCTTATATGTTTTTCAATTAGTGTTATTACAGTATGTATTACACGCTTTATTCCATTTATTTTTCTGACATTACTCACATTCCCAATTTCTTTTAAATTATTAAAAGGGGAGGTTGACAGCCTTCCCAAGAATAAGGAGGACAAACAATATGTCAATTAGTTTAGTTAAAGGTCAGAAGATTGACCTTACAAAAGGCAATGCAGGTTTAAACAAAGTCGTATTTGGTCTTGGATGGGATACAAATAGATACGATGGTAATGCAGATTTCGATTTGGATGTATCAGCATTTTTTACTGATAATTCAGGAAGGGTAACAGGCGAACAGGATTTTGTATTTTATGGTCAGCCACAGCATCCAAGCGGAGCATTGATTTATTCTGGCGATAATAGAACAGGTGTAGGCGATGGCGATGACGAGACAATGATTGTTGAGTTAAATAAGATTCCATCTAATATTACAAAGATTAGCTTCTCAGCGACAATTTATGATGCAGAAAATCGTTTACAGAATTTCGGAATGGTTGATAATTCGTACATTAGAGCATACAATGCTGATACAAATGAGGAATTTTTCAAATATGAACTTAATGAGGATTTCTCATTGGAGACAGGTGTTATTGCAGGTGAGCTGTATCGTAAGAACGGTGAATGGAAATTCAATGCAGTTGGTTCAGGTTACAATGGTGGTTTAGCTGCTATTGGTAGAAATTTTGGTCTTGATTTATAAAATGGAAGGAGAATATATATGTCAGTAAATTTAGTAAAAGGACAGAAAATTAATTTATCTAAGGAAGTAGCAGGTGGTCTTACAAAGATTATGGTAGGACTTGGATGGGATGCTGCTAAGAAAGGATTATTTGGTTCTAAGCCAAACATTGATTGCGATGCTTCAGCAATTATTTTAGGAAAAGATGATAAGTATCGTACATGTGTTTATTATGGTGACAGATCAGCGGAAGACAGATGTGTGTATCATCATGGTGACAACCTCACAGGAGATGGAGACGGTGATGATGAGCAGATTACCGTTGATCTTGCGAATATTACAAATAAGGTTGAGAAGATTGTATTTGTAGTAAATATCTATGATTGTATTTCAAGAAAGCAGGATTTTGGACTTATCAAGAATGCGTACATTAGACTTGTTGATGAGTCAACTGGTAAGGAAATTTGTAAATACAATCTTTCAGATGATTATGCTGGCAAGACAGCAATGGTATTTGCAGAGGTTTATAAGAAAGACGGAGAGTGGAAATTTAACGCTATCGGTCAGGGAACAAATGATTCAAGTGTTAGCGAATTAACAAGAAGATACAAGTAGGAGGATTTAATTATGTCAGTTTCGTTAAGTAAAGGACAGAGAGTAGATTTAACAAAGGATAGACCGTCATTAAAAAACATTCTTGTTGGACTTGGATGGGATATTAATCATTATGACGGAGAAGCAGATTTTGATCTCGATGCCTCTGTGTTTATGACAAAAGAGAATGGCAAGGTTGGCAAGGATGAGGATTTCATTTTCTATGGTAACCTTGAACATAGTTCAAAGAGTGTAAAGCATATGGGAGACAATCGTACAGGTGAGGGAGATGGAGATGATGAGGTTATTAAGATTAAACTTGATAAAATCCCATCAGATTATGAGACTCTTGCTGTGACGGTCACAATTTATGATGCTGAGAGTAGACTTCAGAACTTCGGTATGGTTGGAAATGCATATGTGCGTGTAGTAGATGAAGAGACAGGTGAGGAACTTATTCGTTTTGATTTAAGTGAAGACTTCTCTACCGAGACTGCGTTAGTCGTAGCTGAAATATATAAACATAATGGCGAATGGAAGTTTAAGGCTGTAGGAAGTGGCTATAACGGTGGATTAAAGGCATTATGTAATCAGTATGGAATTGATGCAGAGTAGGAGGATTGTATGACAAATTTTATGTTTATTATAATTGTGGCGATTGTATTAATTGCACTGATTCTTTTCCTTACTCCTTTTGGTAAACAGCTTAGAGTAAAGTTTAAAGGAAGAACAGATGAAGTAATGCGTCAGGATGCACAGACACCAGAAGGTGCTAGAGATTTTTACAACGCAGCCATTAGAGAAAAGGAAGATTTTTATAACAAGGCATCTGCTACATATGCTGAAATTTCAGGAAAGCGTGATACAGCAGAAAAAGACTTATATCAGGCGAATAAAGATATTATGCGTGTTACACAGCAGATTAATGCTTGTCTTGATGAAAATAAAGAAAATGAAGCAATGCAGTATGCAATGAAGAAGTCTACTTTGGAGAATAAGATTAATGTACTAAAAGATACAATCGAAGAGATGAAAGAAGCACAGACTCACCAGAAAGACATTCGTGATCAGGCTGCCGAAGAATTGCAGAAACTTAAAGAGGAAAAGGAACAGGTTCTTTTTCAGATGGAAGCCGATAGTCAGATTATCGAACTTCATCAGAGTATGGATAGTCTTAATACGAATAATGAGAGCGATAGAATGCTTGAAAGAGTTCGTGAAGGAGCAAGAAAGACAAGAGAACGTGCAGAAGGAAGTAGAATTGCATATGATTCTAGCGCACAGGCTAATGAGAGAAGACTTGCTAATTCTGAGAGAGAGCGCAATGCTCGTCAGATCCTTGATGATATGAAGAGACAGAGAGGTAATAAGTAATGATTGTATTAAACATTGGAGTTTTCGTAATCTGTCTCGGTGTATGCTTTGGAGCAGGTTTTATTGTAGGAAAACGTAAGAAGAATAAATAATTCAAGAGTTGGTAGGTGTTATAGCCTACTAACTCTATCAATATACCATATATAGTAACTATAAAACACAATATATACTATATATGGTATATAAATTATATTAGAAAGAAACGCACATTTCTTATGAAATTTTGGAGGTTAAGACAATGACAATTGAACAGATTAAGGATAAATTAAAATCAAAAGAGTATGACTTCCTGAGAACAGATAAGAATTTGGGTAACAATATCATTATCTTAACTCTTGGTGGAAGTCATGCATATGGAACAAATAATGAGGGTAGTGATTTAGATATTCGTGGTTGTGCATTGAATAGCAAAATGCAGATTCTCACTAATAAGAATTTTGAGCAATTTGTAAACAATGAAACAGATACCACGATTTATGCATTTAATAAATTGGTCGCATTATTGAGCAACACCAATCCTAATACAATAGAAATGCTTGGAAATAAGCCTGAACATTACTTTTATGTATCACCTATTGGTCAAGAGCTAATTGACAATGCGCATTTATTTTTATCAAAGAGAGCTTGTCATTCGTTTGGCGGTTATGCTAATCAGCAATTATACAGATTAAATCAGAAAGCTGCACATCAGATGTCGCAGTCTGAATTAGAGAAACATATTCTAAAGACTCTTGAATTTATGCAGACTGACTTCACAAAGAAATATACACCATATGAAGATGATTCTATGAAATTATATATTGATAAAGCTGTGCAGCAAGGTTATGACACAGAGATATTTATGGATGTAAAATTACATCATTACCCATTAAGAGATTATTGTTCTATGTGGAATGAGTTTCAGAATACAGTTCGTCAGTATGGAAAAATTGGCAAGAGAAATGAAAAAGCAATTGAACATGGTAAAATCGCTAAACATTCAATGCATTTGATTCGTCTGTACATGATGTGTTTGGATATTCTTGAAAAAGAGAGAATAATCACGTATAGAGAAGACGAACATGATTTACTTATGGATATTCGTAATGGTAAGTATTTGGATAGCAACGATCAGCCAATCCCAGAATTCTTTGAAATGGTAAATGATTATGAAAAGAGATTGGATTATGCGAAGAAGAACACAAGTCTTCCTGATAATCCTAATTATAAGGCTATTAATGAATTTGTTGCTAGTGTAAATGAAAGGGTGGTAAAAGGTGAAATCTAATCTAAAAATTGAAATTCCATCTGGTGCAAATGAGATTATCCATACACTCCAAGATAAAGGATATGAGGCATTCTTAGTTGGAGGGTGTGTACGTGATAGTATTCTGAAAAGACCAATTCATGATTATGATATTACCACATCTGCTACACCTGATGAGATGCTTGAAATATTCAAGGATAAAAGAATTATTGAAACTGGCTTACAGCATGGGACTATTACCATTGTAATTGACGGTGAGGGATATGAATGTACCACTTACAGAATTGACGGTAATTACTCAGATAGTCGTAGACCTGATAGCGTTACATTCACACGAAGCCTTGAAGAAGATTTAAAGCGTAGAGATTTTACAATTAATGCAATGGCTTACAATGATGAAGTTGGGCTTGTAGATCCGTTTAATGGCATGGAAGATATTAAATACCACAAGATTAGATGTGTTGGCAGAGCAGAAGACAGATTTTCAGAAGATGCATTAAGAATTTTACGTGCTATTCGATTTGCCTCACAGTTGGGATTTGTTCTTGAACCTGATACAGATTGGAATATCTCTAAAATGTATAAGAATTTGGAGAATATATCTATTGAAAGGATCAATAGTGAGTTCTGTAAAATTGCTGCATCGAGCGATTTCTGTGTACAAATGGTCTTATATCACGAAGTATTCTCGTTGTTCATTCCTGAAATTAAAGATATGCTTGGTTTTCAACAGAATAATCCATATCATATGTATGATGTATGGAATCATACCGTACATGCAATAGAATATTGTGAATCCGATGATTTAGTAACAAGATTGGCTGTATTTTTTCATGATATAGGAAAGCCACATTGTTATCAAGACAGCGAGGACGGCATTAGACATTTCAAAGGTCATGGAAGAGTCAGTGCTGATATGACTGATAAAATAATGAAGCGATTAAGATTTGATAATGACACAAGAGAGAAAGTTGTTGAATTAGTTTATTATCATGATGCTACTTTTGAGGTTGGAAAGAAATATGTCAAGAAATGGCTTAATAAAATTGGAGAAGAACAGTTCAGAAGGTTATTAAATGTTCGTAGAGCTGATATTAAAGCACAAGCAGACATGGCTCAGAAAACAAGATTACAGAAGATTGATAACATCGAATATATTTTAGAAGAAGTCTTACAGGAAGATGAATGTTTTTCTCTAAAGGATTTAGCAGTTAATGGTAAGGATTTAATTACTATTGGATATAAGACAGGAAAAGAAATTGGTGAGGTATTAAATAATCTGTTGGATTCAGTTATTAGTGGAGAATATATAAATGAGAAAGAAAAACTATTAGAAATAGCAAAGAGGAGATTACATGGTTAAATTATTCAGTCATACGGATTTAGATGGAATTGGTTGTGGTATTTTGGCAAAACTTGCATTTGGTAAAGATGTAGATATTTCATACTGTGATTATGATAACATTGATTCAAGTGTCAGGGAGT
>ERZ837380.3390-NODE-3390-length-14881-cov-6.344260_pt1 | contig 14881 bp, 8 predicted proteins | sample MGYA00519685_ERZ837380 | MGnify/ENA primary metagenome ERZ837380 (study PRJEB31850, sample SAMEA3708817) | human gut metagenome | biome: human gut; feature: human-associated habitat; material: faeces | place: China | collected 2014 ...
CTACCATCTCATTCCTGAGGGTAGGAGGATTCGTCAGCTTAACTTACTGACATTGCCCTTTCAGGGGAGCTTTTTTATAGATAGCTTTTGATGGTCGAGATCAGGATATCTCCTGCCACCACCCGGTCTTCGGCGGCGAAGCCTTCGGCGAAATTGTCGGAATAGAGCACCTGGGCGTTGGGCGGGAAGTCATCGTCCCCTTCCCAGACCATGATCTGCATCCGGTAGGGGCCGATCAGATCGAACTGGTAGCCCGCGTCTCCGTGCTTTAGCGGGACGGCCCCCATTTTCTCGGCGGCGGCCTTGAAGGCGGCCACCCGGGTGCCGAAGGTGAAGGCGGCCCGGGTCAGAACGCGGCCCGTATAGGGCTTGATGTACATCTCCCCCCAGGGCATTTCCCGGAAGGTCTTCCACTCCCCGCCGAAGGCCACCTGCTTGCTCTCCAGCAGGTAGCGCAGCAGGAAGGTGCGGGTGGGCAGGGGCGGCAGGGCCCCGCCGTCCTTGGCGGAGAATTCGCAGCCGGGGTAGGTAATGGAGAAGCTTCTGCCCAGCAGGGTCACCTGAAAGGCCCCGCCGTCAAAGCCCACATCCGGCAGCCGCTCCAGCACCTCCCGGGGGTTCAAGTCCTTGAAGAGGGCCTCATAGTGGGCAAAGGGGACCTCTTCCTTGTGATTTTCAATTTCCAAATTTCAAGCCTCCTGTACGCTGTGGGGGAACAGCCGGGAATCGGTATGGGGAATGAAGCAGGCGGCCACAAAGGCATCCATATACCCAGGATGGGTGCTCAGCTCCAGATAGGTCATGTTGGAAGCCACCTCGGCGGTCTTGGCGTTGGCCTCATCGCTCATGACCATGGCGTAAGCGCCGGTCAGGGAGGAGTTGCCGATGTAATGGAACTTCTCCAGGGGCACATCCGGGAACATGCCGATGTTCACCGCATTGCCCATGTTAATGCCGGAACCAATGCCGCCGGCAACGTACACATCGTCAATGCCGTCTACCGTCATGTCTACGCTCTTAAGGAGCGTGTCAATGGCGGAGAAAATGGCGCCCTTGGCACGGATGAAGTTGTCGATATCCACCTCGTTGATGGAGATTTCCCGCTCGGTCTCGCTTTCGCTGGCCTCTGCCAGGACGTAGCGGCCCATGCCGTGGTGGTCCCGGCGGATGCGGTCCCCCTCCTTGACGAACAAGCCCTTGGCATTGATCATGCCGCAGCGGAACAGCTCGGAGATGATATCGATGATGCCGGAACCGCAGATACCCACGGCTTTCTGGCCCGGGTCGCCTACGATGGTCAGTGTGGGCTCCATGGTGTTCTTGTCGATGGTGCAGGCCTCAATGGCGCCGTCGGTGGCGCGCATACCGCAGGAGATGTCGCCGCCTTCAAAGGCAGGACCGGCGGAGCAGGCGCAGCTCATCAGGAAATCCCGATTGCCGAAGACGATTTCGCCGTTGGTGCCCAGGTCGATGAACAGGCTCATCTCGTCCCGGTCCCAGATGCCGGAGGCCAGGGTACCGGCGGTGATATCGCCGCCCACGTAGGAGCCGATGTTGGGGGCAATCAGCACCTGGGCCAGGGGGTTGGCAGGGAGCTTTACGTCCCCGGCCAGCAGCCCATCCCAGTGGAAGAAGCTGGGAATATAGGGCTCCATGCGGACGGACTGGGCGTCCACACCCACAAACAGATGGTTCATGGTGGTGTTGGCGCCTACGCACAGGCTGAGGATGCTCCGGGGGTCAAGGCCCGCAGACTTGCACAGGCCCGCCATAATGGGGGTCAGGGTCTCCTTGATAATGGCATCCTGGAGTTTCTTCTTGCCGCCGGGCTTGCCCTGCTCAATGATCCGGTTGATGACATCCGCGCCATAGCGGATCTGGCCGTTGCCGGAGGAGCCCTTGGCCAGGATCTTGCCGCTGGTCAGGTCCGTCATAACCATGGTGACGGTGGTGGTGCCGATATCAATGGCGCAGCCGTAAATGCCCGTGTTTTCGGGGCTGCAAATCTCCATGCAGGTGAAGGTCTTGCCCTCCAGGCGGCCCTTGACGCAGACCGTGAAATTGTTCTCCCGGAGAACGGCCGCCATGCGGACCATGACCGTATGGGGAATCTTCACGGTCTCCACACCCAGGGCCTCTTCAATGGCCCAGGTCAGGCGCTCGTTGTCCGGCATGGTGTCGTCCAGGCTGGGCTCCACCATGGTGAGCACCACGCTGCGGTAGGAATTGGTAAAATGAATGCCGCTCTTCTTCAAATCCTCCTGGGCCTTGTCAAAGATGGCAACCTCCTTGGGGGAGGACAGGTCCGCCGTCTTCATCCGGCTCTGGTAGGCCGAGGCAATGTCCGGCACAAAAACGGTGCAGTCCCCTGCCACCTTGGAAGAGCAGCTTAAGCGCCAGCCCTGGGCATACTCCTCATCGGAAATATGCCGGGTCTGGATGCTGTCCAGCTCTCCGGCGGTGAGTTTCACCCGGCACTTGCCGCAGGAGCCGTTGCCAGAGCAGGGCGCGTCAATGGCAACATTGGCGCGGCGGGCCAATTCCAGCAGGTTATCCCCTACATTGCACTCGGCGGTAACGGGCTTTCCGCCTTCGATATCAAATACGACCTTGGGCATGGGTATTACCTTCTTTCTTCATAATTTTCTATCGTACAGTATAGCATGGTTCTTGCGAAATGTCCATAGAAATCAGTATTCTTTTATCGGATATGTTTTTCATAGAAAATAGAAACAAATTGCAGCCTGCATTGAGAATTTTTGTAGCAGGCTGCATTTTTTCTCAATATCCGCCCCACTGCGCATATTGGAAAGCGCCCGGAAGGGGGATCCTTCCGGGCGCGCAGGGATATCAGATTACATCAGAGGCTCCAGGCCCAGGACGGGGTGACCCTTTTCGGTCAGCCAGTTCAGCAGCTCCTCGCAGTCGGTGGTGACGGTCTCATCGGCCACCATGTCGGTGAAGTTGTCGATGCCGTACAGCTCCTTGGCAGTCTTGTTCAGCTTCTCGGCAACATCGTCCTTCAGCTCCTTGGGCATCCAAACGATCCGCTCAATGCCGCCCTCGGCAGCCACGAACTTCTTGGATGAGATGAAGTGACGGCCGTGGCCCATGTAGCCGGGGGTCTGAACGCCGCCGCCGGTGCAGGAGGCCAGCTCGCCGAAGGTCATACCGGCAGGGGTCATGCCCTTGTATTCCCGGTTGACGATGATCACGCCGTTGGACATAGGCTCAATGCCGCAGATGCACTCGAAGCAGCCGCAGGAGGTCATGGGATCCTCCAGCAGGGAGTACAGCGTGACATTCTCCACAGCGCCGTGGGTGGCATCGGCCACAGCCTTGTTGACGGACTCATACCGGCCGGTACGCTCGTCCAGGCAGCCCTCCTTGAAGATGGGCTGGCAGGGGCCGTTGGGGTTCAGCTCGTTGGTGGCCTTGGCATCCAGCCAGGACACGGCACCGCACAGGCCCAGACGCTCGGGGGTGACCACACAGCAGTGGGCAGGGGCGAAGGACTGGCACAGGATGCAGGTATAGTAGCGGTCCACGGACTCGTCGGTCATAGAGGCCAGACGGTCGTCACGGGCATTGTACCGGGGCATAGCCATCTCGTCACGGAACTTCTCCGCCTCTGCGGCATCGGTGATCAGGGTCACCTGACACTTATCCACAACGGCATCGAACTCGTCCATAATCATAACGTACAGGACTTCGGCAAAGTCCTTCAGCCGCAGGCCCGCATCGTAGGCGGCGTTGCTCACACGGACACGGACCTGATTCCGCTGGCCGGTGTGCATGACACCCTCCATATAGTTGAACCAGGCGTGGAACTTCCGCTCGATGACGGACTCGAAGTCGGGCTGCATCTTCTTACCGGCAACCTCCACATAGGTTGCCAGAGCCAGATCCTTGGCCTGGTCAAAGTCCGGTCCGATGATGTTGATCTTGTGGTCGGTAATTTCGTCCAGGTTCCGCATGACCACCAGCTCGGCCGTGGGGTTCTTGGAGGACCACATCTCGTTGTGCATATCAGCCTTACGGATGATCTCACCCTCGAAGGCAGCGGCAAAGGCCACGGGGATGGGCAGCTCCTTGACCTTGATCTTAATGCCCCGCAGCTCCAGGGACTTCTTGACGGTCTCATTGTGATCGATGACGGATTCCAGCGCGCCGGGCACCTGGTTCTCGCCCAGGTCGATATCCACGACCACAGGGAAGCCCAGAGCAATGGCACCGGCACCGGCGGAGACCACCACAGAGTCAATGGCACCGAAGGTATTCACGAAGGCAGGCACACGCTCCTTGGTGTACTTCAGCAGCTCTGCCAAATTGCCGGGCTGCACATTGCCGAAGATCAGAGCGGCACGGATTGCCACGGTGACCACATGGATCACGGCGGTGACATCGTGGCCCAGAGGAATGACACGCAGCTCCAGGCCCATCTTCACGCCGCCCTCGGCGCACTGCTCAATGCAGTCGCCCACCATAAATGTCATAATGCCCTTGGACTGGTAGTCCTTGACAACCTTGACCACATCGGCGGGATCGTCTGCTTTACCCAGGACCACGGCCACACCGGGGATATCGCCGGTGACCAGAGGCACACCCAGGGAACGGATAATGGGATCGGGCACAAAGCCGATCCCGGAATCGTTCTCGTAGGGGTTGGTACCCTCCACGTATTTCAGGCCTTCAATAATCTCAGCGCCAACAGCGGTAGCAAGACCGGCGTTCAGGGCCTGGCCCAGATCCTCCTGATTGGTGATCAGGCTCTTCAGAACGCCCACACAGGCGGGCAGATCGCCCAGGGTCTTGACCTTCACGCCGGTAGCCGCGTAAATGGTCGGGAAGAAATAGGCAGTATCGGGGAATGCAATCTCCTTGTCTGCGCCATACTTGGCAATGGCATTGTTGACGGCATTCTCGGTCAGTCCGGCGACTGCATTGGAACCGCCATAAATCAGATCGGTTAATACACTCATGTTATTTCCCTCCTATTATTTACTATCGTTTTCGATAGCAATGGGCACAGAAAACCTTATTTTCCGTCCCCATTGCCATCCAAAAAAGCAAAGGGCGGAGGAGGGAGAATCCCTCCCCCGCCGGGAAAGTCAGTGACGCATCACGCTGCGCTTACAGCTCCAGGTAGGAGTCGGAGTACAGAACGTGGTTCTTGAAGATGTCGCAGGACTTGATGGTCTCCATCAGGCGCAGGTCGCAGGGGTTGACGATGGCAGAGGTCAGGCCCTGCATCATAGCCATAGCAACCAGAGCGGAGTCCATGATGGGCCGCAGAGTCTTGGGTGCGCCGTTGGAGTTGTTGGACAGACCGCCGGTGGACTTCAGGCCCTCGTCGGCGAACATCTTGATGGCGTTCAGAACGTCCATCTGCTTGTCCTGCATACCCTTGACGACCAGGAACAGGGGGTCGAACCACAGGTCGGTAGCATCCATGCCCAGGCTCATGCCGCGCTCGAGCATATTGTGGCAGTGCTTCATGCGCTCCTCGTTGTCCTTGGCAATGCCGTCGGCAGAGCAAAGGGCGATACAGATTGCATCGTTGGCAGCAGCCAGGTCGATGTAGGAGATACGGGAACCGGCATCAGCAGAGTTCACGATGGGCTTGCCGTTGGCACGGTTGTAGACCTTGATACCGGCCTCGATGGCCTTCTTGTTGGCGGTATCCAGAGCCAGAGGCACATTGTCGAAGTTCTCCTGCAGCAGCTTGACAGCCCACATCATACGCTCGGGGCCATCCTTTTCGGCAGGTCCGATGTTCACGTCCAGATAGGTAGCACCGGCAGCGATCTGCTCGGCAGCACGCTTCAGGATAGGAGCGGGATCCCGCTCGTCCATAGCCTTGCGGATAACGGGAGAGATGCAGTGGATCCGCTCGCCGATGGTGACGAAGGTCTTGGACTCGGGGTTGTAGCCCTTGTACTTGACGCCCATGTCCACCTTCTCGATGGCGGGCACCTTGGTGGCCAGCAGCTCCTCGAAGGACAGCTCCTTGACCTCTTCCTTGGGGGCATTGGCGGCCTTGGCAGCGGCCTCGGCGGCAGCGGCGGCGGCAGCAGCCTCGTACTCCTTATCCTTCATGTACTTGGGCAGCTGAACAGCCTCGGTAGGACCGACGACCACGTTCCAGCCGGGCAGCTTCTCGGCGATCTCGCCCTTCATAACGGCAACCTTGCCGGGGATGATCAGGGTACGGTTCTTGATCTTGTTCTCGATGTCCAGATCGGCGAAGGTCTTCTTCACGGAGGTGGAGGAGAACTTACCGGCAGCCCAAGCAGTCAGAACGGACATACCGGAGGCATCGGTGATGATCAGGTTCACGGGCTGGTTGGAACGCTCCAGCTCACCGGAAACCAGGAAGTAGGTCAGAGCGAAGTCAACGGTCAGCGCGCAGGGGCTGTTCTCGTCGGCACCGTTCAGAGGATAGATCTTGGACTCCACCTTCATGGGCTTCTGGGGATCGGTGAAGATGTTCTGACGCAGGCCGTACAGAGGCAGAGCCTGAGCATAGGTCATGTTGTCCAGAACGATGATGGAGGCATACTTCTCGGTGAACATAGCAGCGTAAGCGGTCTCCAGGTGCATATCCCCGCCGCAGAGCTTGGACAGATTCACAATGGAGGGATAACCGAAGGAGCGGTCACCGTCCTTGATGGCGGTACGGCGGACCAGAACGGCATTGGCCAGGGTCTCCTTGGCGGTCTTGCCGGTGACATCCAGAACCAGGTTCTTGTTGCCGGCGGCCTCCAGCTTCTTCACGGTGTCGTACAGGTCGGAGATGTTCTCGGCCCAAACGCCCAGAACAACGCCATTCTCCTTGGCGACCTCGTTCATAGCCTCCCAGTTGGCAGGGGTAGCGCCGTCCAGGATGGGCCCCGAGTCCTTGCACACAGCCAGAGCGGCCTTGGCGCACTCCACATCCCAGCACTCCAGGATCAGGTCCCGGCCGGTGGCAGCGGCCTTCTCCACCAGCTTGGTATAGGCGGCGGCATCGGTGCCGGCGTTGCGCACGAAGATGGTCTCCACGTACATCCGCTCGCCGATACGCTCGTAGTCGATCTTGGCCATGTCGGCCAGCTTCTTGTCAACCTCCTCCTCGGTCATGCAGGTGCACACGGGGACGGAGTACAGGTTCTTATTGACCAGGGTTTTCTCGTGACGGAACATAACGGTCTCGCCGCCCAACTTGTGATCCTTACCGAAGGTAATGGTCTTCATAGCGGGGGCAGTGGCCTCGTTCAGCATTGCCTTTGCGTCCTCAGAGAAGTAGGGGCACTTATCAATAGAAATCGCGCCCTGGGCCACCTTCATGCAGAATGCCATACAGGTGGGGCTGCCGCACTCCTTACAGTTCTTCTTAGGAGACAGCTTAAAAATGTCCAGACCTTTCAAAGCCATGATATGTATCCTCCTTCCGCTTAAACAAGCTCGTTGATGAACTTCTTGATGGTGGCTACAGCGGCAGGATGACGCATAATGACAGCGTCGGCGCCGCCGGTCAGGTCAGCAGCGGCGGTGGCAACTTCCATGCCGATCGCGCGCTCTTCCTGATCGCCCCAAGCGGGTTCATCTTCAGCGGAAGCAGTGGACTCCTTCACGCCCCAGCTGTCGGGAGACACGGGAGCGATGATGGGCATCTGCAGGTCAGCGTCGGACTGGTCCAGAGCGGCCAGACGGACGCGGTCCAGGGTGGAGGCGACGTACTCGTAGCCGTAGCCAACGGCTGCGGTACCGACGTTCATCACGATGGACTCAGCAGGAACGGTCAGGCCCTTGAGCATGATGTTCAGCTGCTTGGCCAGGTTGATGTCGTCAGCGGTCTCAGCGCCCACCTTCTGGCCGTAAGCCAGAGCGACGGAAGCGCCGACGGTCTTGTAGTCCTCGCTGCGGGCAGACAGAACCAGGATGTTCTTGCCCTGCAGGGCCTCGGCGACCTTGCTGAACAGCTCGCCGTCCTTCTCGATGTTCTTGCAGCCCATGATCACGATGGGCATGGAGACGGCATCGGCAACGGCCTTGGCATCGTTAACGCAGTCGGCAACGGAGCGGTTGGCGCCGTTGGGGTCTGCAGACTCGAAGTGCAGGCACAGGAAATCCGCACCTTCCATGGTCTCTGCCTTCTTGGCATAGTCCACCATGGTGGTGCAGCCGGCGTAGAACTCGCTCAGGCCTGCGGACTTCCATTCGCCGGCCAGGTCGGAGATCTCGACACCGATCTTCGGTGCATGCTCAATGGGTGCATCGAAGGTGTAGAAGGGCAGCACGTTCTGGCCGCCGATGACAACTGCCTTATCACCGGTGCCCAGGGTCACGGCATTGATCTTGCCGCGGTAGGGCTGCTTCTTAGGTTCGAAAGACATTACAATATCCCCCTTAATAGATTTATGAATGATAAAAGAAGCGTTTGCTTCGAGTATCTATGGTTTACAGTCCCAGGTTCTCCATCAGGCGGCCCACGGCGGCCTTCATGGGAGAATCATCGGGAAGCTTGGCGGAAGGCTCGCCGTTGCAGTCGCAGCGGTACACGCCGTCATCCTGGGGCAGAACGCCGAACAGCTTCAGTCCGTGGCGCTGGATTTCCTCCTGAACGCCGGGCTCCAGCACACCGCCGGGCGCGCGGTTGACGATCAGGCCCATCTGCTTGGGATTCAGCTCCATGTCGTTGATCATTTCGGCGATCCGGGCCACGGCCTGAATGCCTCTGCGGGAGCAGTCGGAGACCAGCAGCATGGTGTCCACCTTGGGGAGCGTCCCCCGGGCCACGTGCTCCAGGCCTGCCTCGTTGTCCATCACGACATAAGCATAGTTCTTTGCGTATTTATCCACCTGGGTTTTCAGGACGCCGTTGACATAGCAATAGCAGCCCTTGCCCTGGGTGCGGCCCATGACCAGCATATCAAAGTCGTCCTCTTCGATGAGGGCATTGTTGAACTGCATCTCGGCATAGTCTGCCTTGGTCATACCGGCAGGAATGGAACCGGTCTGCTCAGCGTGAGCCATCTCTTCCCGGATCTGACCCAGGGTGACATCCGCCTCCACGCCCAGAACCTCATTGAGGTTGGAATTGGCATCGGCGTCCACCACCAGGATGGGGCCCTTCTTCTGACGGCAGAGATAGTCGATGATCATGCCGCAGGTCGTGGTCTTGCCGACGCCGCCTTTGCCGGCAACGGCAATGGTACGGGGTGTTGCCATAATTCTTGCTCCTTTTTGGGGAATGCCTCCCCGAAACTCTGGCCCCGGTCTCCCGAAAGCCATGCGCTCCGCTCATTTTGCGGAGGGTATCTGCCGGGCGCAATACGCCCATATCGATACAAAGATATCATATCACGCTTGAACGCAGAATTCAACCTAATTTTTTGGAAAAGTGTAAATTTCCTGCCAATTTTTTTCAAGCCTCAGGGCGTGTTTTTCGTTACTGTGCAATTCATAGAAAATTTCCCTTTTCTCCGTTGCGCCATTTGAAATTTCTGCTATAATGGAGACAAGAAAAACGCCACGAAGGAGGGTTTTGTATGACAGAACAATTGCAGGATTATGAACGCCGCCACCTGGAGCAGGTTCGCTCCCTGGCTCCGGAATGCACCCTGTTTTTGAAGCGCAGCGGCAAGCTTCCCCTGCCCGGGCCCTGCGACATCGCGCTGTACGGCAGCGGCGCACGGCACACGGTCCAGGGCGGCACCGGCTCCGGAGAAGTGAACTCCCGCTTTTCCGTCACCGTGGAGGAGGGTCTCCGGGAGGCAGGATTTCAGATTCTCACCACCGACTGGCTGGACCGGTACGACGCCGTCCGGAAGCAGGCCTACGCCGCCTTCATCAAAAAAGTCAAATCCGATGCCCGGAAGCACCACACCCCCGCCCTGGTGGAGGGCATGGGTGCCGTCATGCCGGAACCGGAATACGAGATTCCCCTGGAGCGCCGGTGCAGCACCGCAGTTTACGTTCTCTCCCGGATCTCCGGCGAGGGCAGCGACCGAAAAATTGTCCCCGGGGACTTCCTGCTGAGTGAGAGCGAGCAGCGGGACATTCTGGCCCTTCAGGAACTGTACCCCGTATTCCTGCTGGTGCTGAACGTGGGCGGCCCCGTGGACCTGAGCCCCATTGTAAGGGATGTGGACGACATCCTGCTGCTTTCTCAGTTGGGGACCCAGACGGGCACCGTACTGGCGGACATTCTGCTGGGCAGCTCCTACCCCAGCGGCAAGCTGACGACCTCCTGGGTCAGCAGCACAGACATTTGCCCCCAGGCCGAATTCGGCGAAAAAGAAGAGACACACTATAAAGAGGGTATTTACGTAGGCTACCGCTACTATGATGCCGCCCACATAAAGCCCCTCTTCCCCTTCGGCTTCGGCCTTGGCTATACGGATTTCCGCCTGGAGCCGGAGGCCGTGACCCTGGCCGGAGAGCAGGTGACCGTCAGTGCCCAGGTGCGCAATACCGGTGCATTCTCCGGAAAGGAAGTGGTACAGCTGTATCTTTCCAGTCCCTGGGGCGCGCTGGATCAGCCCGCGCAGGCTCTGGCGGCCTACGGCAAGACCCGGGAGCTGTCCCCCGGCGAAAGCTGCCGCATGGAGCTGCGCCTGCGCATGTCCGACCTGGCCTCCTTTGACGAAAGCCGCAATGCCTACATTCTGGAAAAGGGCGACTATGTGCTGCGCTGCGGCAATTCCTCCCGGAAGAGCAAGCCCATTGCCCTGCTGCGGCTGACCCAGGACGTGGTGACCCTGCAGGCCAAGCCGCTGCCGGGCAAGCCGGACTTCTCCGATTGGGCGCCGGAAGGCCCCGACCCCATGCCGGAGGGACTGCCGGTCTATGTGCTGGATGCGGCCTCCATCCCCACGGAGACCGTTTCCGATGCGCAGCCTGTGCCGCCGGACCCGAAGGTCCGGGCGCTGACGGACGAAGAGCTGGTATTTCTCAACATCGGCGGCTTCAAACTGAAAAGCCGCTCCGGCGTGGTGGGCGACTCCGGCTCCGCCATTCCCGGTACCGCCGGAGAAACGGCCTCCTGCCTGGCAGGCAAGGGCATTCCCGCCCTGATCATGGCCGACGGCCCCGCCGGGCTCCGCCTGGCCCGGGACTACTATGAGGACAAGACCGGCGCTCACAGCCTGAGCAGCGCCATGCTGCCCACCATGATCGATCTGCTGCCCGGGCCTGCAAGAGCCGCCATGCGGCGGCCCAAGAAGCTGCCCAAGGGCGCGGAAATCAAGCACCGCTACGCCACCGCCATCCCCATCGGCACCGCCATTGCCCAGAGCTTCAGCCTGTCCCTGGCGGAGAGCTGCGGCGACATCGTGGGCGATGAAATGGAGCGCTTCGGCATCCACCTGTGGCTGGCTCCTGCCCTGAATATCCACAGGAGCATCCTGTGCGGGCGCAACTTTGAATACTTCTCCGAGGACCCCCTGGTCAGCGGTCTGACGGCTGCGGCCATCACCCGGGGCGTGCAGAAGCACCCGGGTCGGGGCGTGACCGTCAAGCACTTCGCCGCCAACAACCAGGAGACCAACCGCTACAATAACAACAGCAATGTGTCCCAGCGGGCCCTGCGGGAAATCTACCTCCGGGGCTTCGGCCTGTGCATCCGGGAGAGTCAGCCCCGGGCGGTCATGACCTCCTACAATCTCATCAACGGCACCCACACCTCCGAGAGCCGGGCACTGACTACGGACATTCTGCGGGGCGAGTTCGGCTTCCGGGGCATCGTCATGACGGACTGGGTCGTCGGCGGAAGCCTGATGTACAACAGCAAGCGCTACCCCATGCCCAACGCCGGAAAGGTGGCCCTGGCCGGCGGCGACCTGTTCATGCCCGGCTCCCGGGCAGACTACAACCGGTGCCTTGCCATGCTGCGCCAGGGGACGCTCCCCCGCTACCAGCTGGAGCTGAACGCCACCAGGGTCGTGCATATGGCCCGCAAGCTCACGGAAGAAGAGCAGAAAACGAAAGAATAAGGAGATATTTCCCATGGAACCCACCCTTGCCTGGCTGGAAGACCCCACCGTATTCCGCGTAAACCGATTGGATGCCCACTCTGACCATGTGACCTACCTGGATATCCAGGAGCTGGCCGCAGGAAAAACCTCCCTGCGGCAGTCCCTGGACGGGCTCTGGCGCTTCCGCTGGAGCGAAAATCCGGAAAGCCGCCCCGCCGACTTCTGGAAGCCGGATTTTGACGACTCCGACTTTGACACCATCCAGGTTCCCGGCCACATGGAGACCCAGGGCTACGATCAGATCCAATACATCAACAAGCTCTACGACTGGGACGGCCACGCGGAACTCCGGCCCCCCCACATCGACTGGCGGCATGATCCCGTAGGCAGCTATGTCACCTGTTTTGACCTGAAGGAGACCCTTCTGGAGCACCCGGTGTGCATCAGCTTTCAGGGCGTGGAGCAGGCCATGTATGTGTGGCTCAACGGCCACTTCGTCGGCTACAGTGAAGACAGCTTCACCCCCTCGGAATTTGACCTGAGCCCCTACATTCATCCCACCGGCAACCGGCTGTGCGTAGAGGTCTACAAGCGCAGCAGCGCGGCCTGGCTGGAGGATCAGGATTTCTTCAGCTTCAGCGGCATCTTCCGCAGCGTCTATCTCTACGCCAAGACCAAATGCTATGTGGAGGACCTGTGGCTGAATGCATGTCTGGCCCCGGACAACCAGACGGGCACCCTGCGGCTGCGGCTGAAATTTGCCCAAACCGCCGTGCCCAAGGTCCACCTTTTCCTGGGCCACCCCAAGGACGGCGCGGTCTTCGACAGTGAGCTGCCGCTGGAGGAAGCGGATGGATTCTATTGGTCCCGGGAGCTGGTGCTCCCCGGCATCCGGAAATGGGACCACGACACCCCGGAGCTCTACCGGGCGGTTCTGGCCATGGAGGACGGCAGCTGCATCGCCTACAGCATCGGCTTCCGGCGGTTTGAATTAAAGGACAGGCTGCTGCTCCTCAACGGCGAGCGCCTTGTGCTGAACGGGGTCAACCGCCACGAGTGGAGCCCCACCGGCGGCCGCTGCATTACCCGAAAGGACATGGACGCCGCCATGGAAATGTTCCATGCCAACAACATCAACGCCGTGCGCACCTGCCACTATCCCAACCGGACGGAATGGTACGGGCTGTGCGATCAAAACGGCATTTACATGATGGACGAAACCAATATGGAAACCCACGGCTCCTGGCAGAAGGATGCCCTGGGGGGCACCGGCGTGGAGCCCAGCTGGAATGTACCCGGCAGCCGCCCGGAGTGGCGGGAGTGCGTGCTGGACCGGGCCAACTCCATGTTCCAGCGGGACAAGAACCATGTGTCCGTTCTCTTCTGGTCCTGCGGCAACGAGAGCTTCGGCGGCCAGGACATTCTGGACATGGCGAACTTCTTCCGCACCCAGGACCCCGGCCGGGTAGTCCACTACGAGGGCTGCTACTGGTGCAAGGAGTGGGGCGGCTGCTCCGATGTGGAGAGCCGGATGTACGCCACTCCCACAGAAGTCCGGGAATACCTGGAAAACAATCCGCAGAAGCCCTTCCTGCTCTGCGAATATATGCACGACATGGGCAACTCCCTGGGAGGCATGGAGAGCTACATCCGCCTGGGAGAGGAATTCCCCATGTACCAGGGCGGCTTCATCTGGGACTATATGGATCAGGCTCTCTGGCAGAAGAACGCCCTGGGCAGCGAATCCCTGGGCTACGGCGGCGACTTTGAGGAGCGCCAGAGCGACTACGGCTTCAGCGGCAACGGCATTGTCACCGCCGACGGCCGGGAGAAGCCCTGCATGCAGGAAGTGCGCTACTGGTACCTGCCAAAGGAGCAGCGGGACGCCTGGGACGCGGCCAATGCACAAACTCTGGCAGCCGTCCGGCCTCTGCCCACCCCCGGCTACACCCAGAGCCTCGTCATCACCGAAGGCGACGGAGCCTGGGGCGTAAGGGGGGAGAAATTCGAGCTCCTCTTCTCCAAGCTTCACGGCGGTCCCGTAAGCCTGGTGTCCGGCGGCCGGGAGTGGCTGTGGCGGGCGCCCCGCCCCGCACTGTGGCGGGCTCCTACGGAAAATGACTTAGGCTGCGGCTTCCCAACGCGCAGCGCCCTGTGGAGCGCCGCGGATGCCTGGCAGAGCTGCACAGGCTGGGATGTGGACCGGGGGGCAGACCACTTCGCCATCACCTACCGCTTTGGCTTTGCCGCCCTGCCGGGCTACGCCGCGGAGATCACTTATCGGGTGGACCGGGAAGGCGTGCTCACCGTCCAGGCCCTCTACCATGGCTTTGCGGGAGCCCCGGAGCTGCCCCTGTTCGGCCTGCGGTTCGCCACCCCCCAGCCCATAGAGGAAACCGCCTGGGTAGGCTACTCCGGCGAGACCTACCCGGACCGGTATAAGGGCGGCGTCTTCGGCAGCCATAAGGAAACACCCCAGGTGCCCAACTATCTGGTGCCCCAGGAGTGCGGCGGCCACAGCTTCACCTGCCAGGCCCAGCTGCACATGGGCGACGATACGCTGACCCTTGAACAGGCGGAAAAGCCCTTCTTCTTCTCCGCCATTCCCTATACCCCCGCCCAGCTGGAGCAGGCCCAGCACGTCTGGGAGCTCCCGGGCCACTGCCGCACCACCGTGACCGTCGCCTCGAATATGCGGGGCGTAGGCGGCATCGACAGCTGGGGCACGGATGTGGAGCCGGCCTATCGGGTCTCCGGTGAGGAGGACCATTGCCTGCGCTTCCGGGTGATGCTGTGAAAAAGCGCTTGGGCTCCCTTGAAAGGGGAGCTGGCTCGGCGTAGCCGAGACTGAGGGGTTACGGCTTTTCATCAGAAAAGCCTCCGCCGAAAGCGGAATACCGGGCCCAGTCCTCAAGGAGCCC
>ERZ837380.3405-NODE-3405-length-14830-cov-8.691371_pt1 | contig 14830 bp, 16 predicted proteins | sample MGYA00519685_ERZ837380 | MGnify/ENA primary metagenome ERZ837380 (study PRJEB31850, sample SAMEA3708817) | human gut metagenome | biome: human gut; feature: human-associated habitat; material: faeces | place: China | collected 2014 ...
AGTTGAATTTGAACCTGTCGTTTTTGAATTTAACCGCAAACAAGATAGCGACTAACAACTTCCAATTTGTGAAGGAGGAATATGCTATGAATATAGGGTTTTGGCTATGTGGAGTTTTGGTTATTCCATTTGTGATTATAGGAGTGTTATTTGCAATATTTAAAGAAAGAGCGGCTAAATTTGTTTCGGGATTTAATTCGTTACCGAAAGAAGAACAGGCATTGTATGATAAAGCTCATATTTCTCGTGATATAAAAAAATCAGTGTTTTACATGGGCTGGCATAATGTTAGTAGGAGCAGTGTTGTCTTATTTTTTAACACCATATATGGCTATTCCGGCTTTTATTATTTGGCTCGTTTTATTTTTCAAAGAGGTTCACTTTGACACGCACAAAGCATTTGAAAAATATTTATTAAAATAACTTCCAGTTTTTCCACATGAGAAGAACGCATAGTGGGCAACTGTGTCGGTGAAATTTGCGGCGAATTGACTGCGTTGAGGTTGTGCGGTATAATGAAAGTGCGGTAAATCGGAAGTTGTATGAAACTTTATAGTGATAATCGGAGGAAATGAGATGCTGACACACATCGGAACACAAACAATAGAAACAGAAAGACTGATACTTCGTCGTTTTGAGTATTCTGATATTGATTCTATGCTACGCAACTGGATAGCAGATGAACAGACACAATGGGATTATGGTGAACCATATTATCCTACATCTGATGATGTTCAGAAGTTATTTGATACGAAGTATATTGTTTCTTATTCCTGTAAAGATTATTATCGCTGGGCAGTTATTGAAAAGACATCCAGTGAGTGTATAGGACAAATTGCATTTTTCTTAGTTGACAACAACAATCAGCATGGTGAGATTGAGTATGTTATCGGTCCTGCATTTCAGGGTAAGGGATATGCCACAGAAATGACGAAAGCTGTTATTCGTTTTGGTTTTGAAAAAATCAACTTTCATAGAATTGAGATTGATTGTCGTACAGTAAATGAAGCTTCACGCAGAGTTATTGAAAAGTGCGGACTTACATACGAAGGAACATTTCGTGATTTTTTCTGGAGAAAAGATCATTTTGAGGGAAGAAGAGTTTATTCAGTTCTCAAAAGCGAATGGGAAAAGTTAAACAAGAAATAAAACTTCCAGTTTTCCACATGAGAAGAACACATAGCGGGCAACTGTGCCGGTGAAATTTGTCGCGGATTGACTGCGTTGGAATTATGCGGTATAATGGAAATGCGGTAAATCGGGATTTGACGGAGGTAATGAAATGTTTGAAGAATTAGGAATTAGTTTTGGCCCAGCACTAATCGTTTTACTTGCATTATATTTTATAGTTAAATGGGCTGTCAGAAATGGAATAAAAGAAGCCTATAGGGATATTACAGGGAAAGTCACTACCGAAGATATTGAAGAAGAACAAATACGCGATGAACTAGGTATTGATGAAGAGGAGAAATAGACAACTTCTAGTTTTTCCACATGAGAAGAACGCATAGCGGGTACTGTGTTGGTGAAATTTGCGGCGGATTGACTAAGTTAGAATTGTGCGGTATAATAGAAATGCGGTAAATCGGAATTTAGGTGGTAAATAATGAAGAAAAGATATTGTATAATACCCCAAATATTGCTTCTGTTCTGGTTTTTTCTTGATATGACAGGTATTTATTTCAGAAATACTTATTTAGTCACACGCTCATATAAAGATGACGGAATATTTTTTCTTATTTATTTAGTAACAATGATATTATTTATATTTAAGGAAAAATTCGGACAATGGGCTGTTGCGGTATGGACATCAATATGGTTTGTAGTTCAATTCTTATGCCACGAATGGTATACTATTTTTGGTAAAGGAATAATGGGTTCACTTGAAGGTAAGATAAAGTCTTTTTCAGGGGCTATAAAGTGGCTTGAAATTGATGGAAGATATATACCAGATGTTTATCATTCTATTTTGCATATTCTTATTCTAATGGTTGTTATAACATCCGCAATATATATCAGAAATTCTAAAAAGCAAGCATAAATTCCAGTTTTTCCACATGAGAAGAACGCATAGCGGGCAACTGTGTTGGTGAAATTTACGGCGGATTGAATTTGAGCATGCCTTAAATAAAGCAAATGATATAAATGAAGCTATATTGATAGAAGATTTATAGATTCTGATTTTCTAGTTAGAGGTTATATTTTAATGGTAGTGAGGTATAAAGGGCAAAAATTAAGATATGTAAAAGATTTTCATGGTAAAGAGGTTTTGTGGATTCTTAATCCTGAACAAATTGAAATGCCAGGAATGGTATTTGTTGGTGGTTATCCAAATGAGTATTGTATTTTTATGGATACATTGAGTGATGATGAACAAAAGGAAATACGAAAACAGTTGAACTAAATTCCAGTTTTCAGACAACAAAAAAGCTGTTGTACCAAACAATGGTACAACAGCTTTTTGCGTATCATAGGGTTTCAGAGAACCGCTTACTTCACAGCATTCGTTACAGAAGGTTTTATTTATTCCAGTAGTTTAGCCAGAAGTTTGCTTTTTGATAAACGAGCTGTTTCGCTTGCAAGTCACGTGCAACAGCGGAATCTACGGAGCTCATTTTTGCGTATTTCATATTTTCTTCAGAATTTTTTGCAGATTTTTGTGCAGCACTCAATATTTCCTGATTCATTTGCATTTGTTCATGATGGTGCTGCTCATTTTGAACAATTTCTTCACCTTGTAATTTGATCATTTTATCTAATTTTTGTTTAATTGCTTCCAGATTGTATTGCACCAGTGCTTCGGAGAAACTTTGCTTTGATGAAGAAAGATAATCATACAAATAATAAATTCCATAAATATCTCGAAATGGCTTGGGAATAACGTTGATACTATAGGCTTCTGTCAATCTGGAATCTAGTCTGCGGATTTCCTTTTTCAAGCTTTCTCTGTAATTTCTTGCTTCCATAACTTTTTCCATATGCCGTTTTTTTATAGCTTTATTTTTTTCTGCTATAGGCTCATTTTTTTTCATAACGCTTTCGTAGTGCTTCATTTCTTCTTCATAGTATTCCATATCTTCTTTGTAATTTTTTAATGCTATTTTGAGTGCTTCATAGGAAAGTTGTTCATCTGAGAATTCTGATTTTACAATTAACAGAGGAATGGAAATAACAAACAAAAGGATTCCGAGTAATTTCAAAATAACAATGTTACTTGCAATTCCCGCAAAAAAGGTGATAATCCCTGCTATTATAAAAACAAATATTGCAATTGTAATTTTCTGAACATCAGAACTTGGTTTTGAATCTGTTGTCTGTGATGATGTGGGCATTGTTGGCATTGTGGGTTCTACAGCTTTTATTTCTGGAAAAAGTTTTACCTCTTTCTCTGCAATACTGTGATAAACATCATCTGCTTTTTCACAACTGATTTTAGTTTGATATTTTATGGTTTCTAGGATTCTCAAATCATTTAAATAAATGATCAAGGATTTTCTATCAAGCTCATGATCCATAATTTTCCTCCTGTTTGCTTTATTTGTCGAAGTATTCCGATATATTACAGTTTAGCATACAAAAAAAAAAAGCAAGTACAGGATATTTTCTAATTGTAAAATCTGCAAAAAATAATCCCGTAACCGAAAATTTCTCAGCTACAGGATCATTTGGTTGATATAGGTAATCAAAGGTGCAAGCCACTGCTTACTTCACAGCACCCTTTTTGATCGACTCGATCAGACCGCCGTTTGCGATAATGGTCTGGATAAATTCCGGAAACGGTGCCACGTGAAATTCCTTGCCGGTGGTGACATCGCGAATGATGCCGTTGTCCAGATCGGCTTCCACAGTGTCGCCCTCGCTGATGGCATCTACAGCTTCCGGACACTCTACAATTGCCAGGCCGATGTTGATAGAGTTCCGGTAGAAGATGCGGGCAAAGCTCTTGGCAATGACCAGAGCAATGCCGCTTTCCTTGATTGCGATCGGGGCATGCTCACGGGAAGAACCGCAGCCGAAGTTTTCACCGCCGACCATGATGTCGCCCGGCTTCACGCGGCTGGTGAAGGTGGTATCCAGATCTTCCATGCAGTGAGAAGCCAGTTCCTTCTTGTCAATGGTGTTCAGATAACGTGCCGGAATGATAACGTCCGTGTCCACGTTGTCGCCGTATTTGATGACAGTTCCGTTCAGTTGCATGATTACAGTACCTCCTTCGGGGAAACGATCTTGCCGGCAATGGCACTTGCTGCGGCAACTGCCGGACTTGCCAGATATACTTCAGATTCCGGATGACCCATTCTGCCTACGAAGTTCCGGTTTGTGGTGGAAACTGCACGCTCGCCGGCAGCCAGAATGCCCATGTGTCCGCCCAGACACGGACCGCAGGTCGGGGTAGATACCACGCAGCCAGCCTCGATGAAGTCCTTCAGCAGACCATTTTCCATAGCCTTCAGGTAGATTGCCTGTGTTGCCGGAATGATAATGGCACGGACGTTCTTTGCCACTTTCTTGCCGCGGATAATGGAAGCGGCTTCTTCGATGTCCTTGTAGAAACCGTTGGTGCAGGAGCCGATGACAACCTGATCGATCTTCACATCGCCCACTTCGTCAATGGTGCGGGTGTTGCCCGGCAGGTGCGGGAATGCCACGGTGGACTTGATCTCGGACAGGTCGATCTCGATAACTTCATCATAAACCGCATCTTCGTCAGCCTTATAGACAACCGGCTTGCGGTCGCTGTGCTCTGCCACGAATGCCAGTGTCTGATCGTCAACCTCGAAGATACCGTTCTTGGCACCGGCTTCGATTGCCATGTTGGTCATAGTCAGACGGTCACTCATAGACAGAGAAGCCACGCCCTCGCCAGTGAATTCCATAGAGCGGTACAGAGCACCGTCTACGCCGATCTTGCCAATGATGTGCAGGATCACGTCCTTGCCGGAGATGTACGGGTTCAGTTTGCCCTTGAGAACAAACTTGATAGCAGACGGCACCTTGAACCAAGCCTTGCCGATCGCCATGCCGCATGCCATGTCGGTAGAGCCGACACCGGTAGAGAATGCACCCAGTGCACCGTATGTGCAGGTGTGAGAGTCTGCACCGATAACAACGTCACCGGAAACGACCAGTCCTTTTTCCGGCAGCAGGGCATGTTCGATACCCATTTGACCAACGTCATAGAAGTGGGTGATCTCCTTTTCGCCGCAGAAATCGCGGCACATTTTACACTGTGTGGCAGCCTTGATGTCCTTGTTCGGGGCAAAGTGATCCATGACCATGGTCACCTTGTCCTTATCGAAAACGTTGTTCTTGTTCAGCTTGTTGAATTCCCGAATTGCAACGGGGGAAGTGATGTCGTTGCCCAGTACCCGATCCAGATTGACCAGGATCAGCTGACCGGCTTCGACAGAATCCAAGCCGGCGTGTGCAGCAAGGATCTTTTGTGTCATTGTCATACCCATAGGGGAAGTTCCTCCTTTGTTTATTGTTTCTTGTGAAGATAGGTTCTTAATCCATGCGGTTGATGATCGCACCCTGATCCGCAGAGGAAACCATCTTGGAATACCGCTTCAGATAGCCGGTGAGGTTTTCCTTGACCAGAATCTTGGTGGTCTTTTTCCGCTCTGCCAGTTCCTCGTCGGAAACTTCCAGCTGAATGCTGTGGTTCGGAATGTCAATGGAGATGATGTCGCCGTCCTGTACATAGGCAATGGTACCGCCGTTGACTGCTTCCGGAGAAACGTGACCGATGGCTGCGCCGCGGGTCGCACCGGAGAAGCGGCCGTCTGTGATGAGGGCAACGTCCTTGTCCAGTCCCATGCCGGCGATTGCAGAAGTCGGGGAGAGCATTTCCCGCATGCCCGGACCGCCTGCAGGTCCCTCGTACCGGATCACAACGACATCACCCTTGACGATCTTGCCGCCGGTGATCGCTGCAATAGCTTCTTCTTCGCTGTTGAATACCTTTGCCGGTCCCTTGTGTACCAGCATTTCCTTTGCAACGGCACTCCGCTTTACAACGCAGCGATTCGGAGCCAGATTGCCCTTGAGGACAGCAATACCGCCGGTTTCGCTGTACGGCTGATCGATCGGGCGAATGATGTCGGTGTTCTTGTTGATACATCCCTTGATGTTCTCTGCCATGGTCTTGCCGGTGACAGTCATCACATCGGTGTGGAGCAGATTCTTCTTGGTCAGTTCGTTCAGAACGGCATAGATGCCGCCGGCTTCGTTCAGGTCTTCCATGTATGCGTGACCTGCCGGAGCAAGGTGGCAGATGTTCGGGGTGCGTGCACTGATCTGGTTGACCATGTCCAGATCGATCTTGATGCCGCATTCGTTGGCAATTGCCGGCAGGTGCAGCATGCTGTTGGTGGAACAGCCCAGTGCCATATCTGCGGTCAGTGCGTTTTCAAAAGCATCTGCGGTCATGATGTCGCGGGGACGGATATTCTTCCGGTACATGTCCATAACTGCCATACCAGCCTGTTTTGCCAGCTTGATACGTTCAGAATATACTGCCGGAATGGTGCCGTTGCCTCTGAGCCCCATGCCCAGCACTTCAGTCAGGCAGTTCATAGAGTTTGCGGTGTACATGCCGGAGCAGGAACCGCAGGTGGGGCAGGCGTTGTTCTCGAATTCTTCCACGTCCTCCAGAGTGAACTTGCCGGCAGCGTAAGAGCCGACAGCTTCAAACATGCTGGACAGACTGGTTTTCTTGCCCTTGACGTGACCGGCAAGCATCGGACCGCCGCTGACAAAGACAGTCGGCACGTTCACTCTTGCAGCAGCCATCAGCAGACCGGGGACATTCTTGTCACAGTTCGGGATCATGACCAGTGCATCAAAGTGATGTGCTAGAGCCATGCACTCGGTGGAGTCGGCGATCAGGTCACGGGTCACCAGAGAATATTTCATGCCCTTGTGTCCCATGGCGATACCATCACAGACTGCAATTGCCGGAAATACTACCGGTGTACCGCCAGCCATGGCAACGCCCAGCTTGACAGCTTCCACGATTTTGTCGATGTTCATGTGTCCCGGTACGATCTCATTATAAGAAGAAACGATGCCAACCAGCGGACGTTCCATTTCTTCCTTGGTCATTCCCAGTGCGTGGAACAGGGAACGCTGGGGTGCTTTGTCTACACCCTCACAGTAAAAATTACCGTTCATTTTTTTCACCTCATATAGTTTCGGAAAAATACTTTTCCGTGTGTCACAATGGATTTGCTGTGTATCCAAAAACTGCTTTCCTGATATTGCGTCAGGAAAGCAGTTTCTGCGTTATGGTTTTATCCCTGCGTATCCCATCGATTCAGAAATGGGGGATTGCTGTAGCAAATGTACTGATTAGTTGTTGATCAGCTTGTCTTCGCCGTTCCAGCTGTACAGCTTACGGATCTCTTCGCCGACCTTTTCAGACGGATGCTCAGCAGCCAGCTTACGCATAGCACGGAAGTGTGCCTGACCGCCTGCTTCGCTCATATCCAGCAGGAATTCCTTTGCAAAGGAACCGTCCTGAATGTTCTTCAGGATCTGCTTCATGGTCTTCTTGGTTTCCTCGGTGATCAGCTTCGGACCGGTGATGTAGTCGCCGTATTCCGCAGTGTTGGAGATGGAGTAACGCATGCCTGCGAAACCGCTCTGGTAGATCAGGTCTACGATCAGCTTCATCTCGTGAATGCATTCGAAGTAAGCGTTTCTCGGGTCATAACCAGCTTCGCACAGAGTTTCGAAACCAGCCTGCATCAGGGCACAAACGCCGCCGCACAGAACAGCCTGTTCACCGAACAGGTCGGTTTCTGTTTCGGTACGGAATGTGGTTTCCAGAACGCCGGCTCTTGCACCGCCGATAGCCAGACCATAAGCCAGTGCCAGATCCTGAGCCTTGCCGGTTGCGTCCTGCTGTACAGCAACGAGGCACGGAACGCCCTTGCCTGCCAGATATTCCGAACGAACGGTGTGACCCGGTCCCTTCGGAGCGATCATGGTAACGTCAACATCTGCCGGCGGGATGATCTGACCGAAGTGGATCGCAAAGCCGTGAGCGAACATCAGCATATTGCCCGGTTCCAGATTCGGTGCAATGTCCTTCTTGTACATTGCTGCCTGCTTTTCATCATTGATCAGAATCATGATGATGTCAGCCTGCTTTGCAGCTTCTGCTGCGGTGAATACTTCGAAGCCCTGTGCCTCAGCCTTTGCCCAGGACTTGCTGCCCTTGTACAGACCGATGATTACTCTGGCCTTATCGCCCAGAGATTCCTTGGCATTCAGTGCGTGTGCGTGACCCTGACTGCCGTAGCCGATAACAGCGATAGTCTTGCCATACAGCAGCGACAGGTCGCAGTCTTCCTGATAAAATACCTTTGCAACATGATCCATTGTGAAAGACTCCTTTGAATAAATTTGGGTTTCGGAAACGATTTTTCATTTCCGACGCAGTACCGCCGGAGGATCCGTGCAGTCTGCTGATCCATTTATATACGACTGCTCACGCATCTTTCAGGCATGAGCCGCCTCTTTCAAGAGCGACCAGACCGGTGCGGCACATTTCCATGATGCCGTAGGGTTCCAGCAGCTCAATAAAAGCATTGATCTTAGAGGACTCGCCGCGAATTTCGATGACCAGTGCCTCCGGAGAATAGTCGGTGATCTTCGCACGGAAGACATCGACCACAGACATAATATCCTGACGCTTGTCTGCCACATTGTTGATCTTGATGAGCAGCAACTCGCGTACCACTGTCTGATCCTGTTCCATGACCTTGACGGTCTTGACATCATACATCTTTTCCAGCTGCTTGACGATCTGGTTACAGATGCCGGGGTCACAGTGGGTGGAAATGGTGATGCGGGAGAATTCCGGTGATTCGGTTTCTCCGACTGTCAGGGTATCAATATTAAAGCCTCGTCTGGTGAACATGCCCGAAACGCGGGACAGCACACCGGAATGGTTTGCAACGAGGACGGAAATAACAAAGCGTTCGATTCGATCCATGATGACACACCCCTTTACATTGCAGAAATATCGACGATAATATCATCGATGCAGCCGCCCGGCGGCAGCATGGGAAGAACGAATGCGTCACAATCGATCGCACAATCTACCAGAACCGGTCCCTTTTCGGCAAACGCCTTGGGCAGGACTTCTTTCAGTTCTGCCATATTCATGGCACGATAGCCCGGCATGCCGAATGCTTCTGCCAGCTTGACGAAGTCGGTCTTGCGTTCCAGCGTGGTGTTGGAATAGTGCTTGTCGAAGAACAGAGTCTGCCACTGCCGAACCATGCCCAGCACACCGTTGTTCATGATGAATACAACGACCGGTGTCTGGTTGGTGACTGCGGTAGCCAGTTCGTTCAGGTTCATGCCGAAGCTGCCGTCGCCGGTGACCAGAATGGTCTTTTTGCCGGTTGCAGTTGCGGCACCGATCGCAGCACCCAGACCAAAGCCCATGGTGCCCAGACCGCCGCTGGAAATAAAGGTGCGGGGTGTTTCAAACGGATAGTGCTGAGCCACCCACATCTGATGCTGTCCAACATCTGTGGCAACGATCGTTTCCTTGTCTGCCGCTTCTGCCAGTGCATCGATGGCAGTGAACGGTGTCAGTTCGTCCGGATTCTGTGCTTCCAGTTCTCTGGTCTTTTCCTGTAATTCAGCCACACGTGCCATCCAGTCGGCGTGAGTCAGCTGCGGCAGTTTTTCTGCCAGCTTTTGCAGGATCTCCTTCATGGAACCGGTCATGCCCAGTTCTACCGGAATGTTCTTGCAGAGCTCAGAAGCATCGATGTCCATGTGAATGATCTTGGCATTTCTGGCATACTTTGCAGTGTTGCCGGTGCCTCTGTCGCTGAAGCGGCAGCCTGCTGTGATGATCAGGTCTGCTTCATTCTGTGCAATGGAGGAGGCATAGTGTCCATGCATACCCTCCATGCCCAGCCAGCGGGGATTGGAGGACGGTACTGCGGAAATGCCCATCATAGTGCAGCCGATCGGTGCGTCGATCTTTTCTGCCAGAGCCAGAACTTCCGCACCGGCATCGTCGGTAATTGCACCGCCGCCGATGTAGATGTACGGCTTTTCGGCAGCCAGAATCATTTCGATTGCTTTTTCGATCTCGCTGTCGTTGACTGCCGGAACCGGATCTTTTTCCACCGGCTTCTGTGCAGTGTACTCATACAGGGCGTTCTGTACGTCCTTGGGAACGTCCACCAGAACCGGTCCCGGTCTGCCGGACTTGGCAATGCGGAATGCCTCCCGAATGGTATCTGCCAGATCTTCCACACGCTTTACCAGGAAGTTGTGCTTGGTGATCGGCATGGTCACGCCGGTGATGTCCACTTCCTGAAAGCTGTCCCGTCCGATCAGAGAGTTCGGCACGTTGCCGGTGATCGCTACCAGCGGCACAGAGTCCAGATATGCAGTGGCGATACCGGTGACCAGATTGGTGGCACCCGGACCGGAGGTGGCGATGACAACGCCGACCTTGCCGGTGGCACGTGCATAGCCGTCTGCTGCATGTGCGGCACCCTGTTCATGGGCTGTGATGATGTGATGGATCCGGTCCTGTGCCAGATAGAGGGCATCGTAGATGTCGATGACCTGTCCGCCCGGATAGCCGAATACCGTAGAAGCACCCTGTTCGATCAGGGTTTCTACGATGATTTGTGCACCTTTCAATTTCATTTGTTTTTCACCTTTTTACTGGGAAACTTTTCCGTTTGGGCAAAAGCTCCGATATTTGAGAAGAATTGCTGATTCTGTTAGCAAAAATACGATTGGTATAGACCCGAAGCGATATGCCGGCAGATGCGGCACGCTTTCTATGAAAGAAGTACAGGCACGCAGGCGGCTGTACAGCAAGACATTTTGCGGTGTCCTATAAAAAAAGCCTTCGGCTGTCATACCGAAAGCTTCCAATCTTCATGCAAGCGTTGCGGCGGAAAAACAGCCGTTCGCATTTGTCTTTGGAACCACGGTCTGTACAGCACAAATTCCGCTTCGGGTCAAAATGACTCGAGCGTCTAGTTCCACGATCATCACTCGTGCTGCCAGCCGGCACATCATGTCACTGTACATGTGAGGATACTCCCTTTCCGAAAGACTTTACGACTCCGCCGCCGGACGGCGATATTCACCGCCATTGCTGTTCGTATGTGTCTAGTATAGCACTATGTTTTCGCAAATGCAAGTGTCTGTCTTTTATTTTTACATTTTGGATACAATTTGTTCAACATGCAGCACTGTAAAACAGAAATATTCAGCGTCTTTCGTGAAATCCAAAGAATTTTCGCAAAAATGCTTGACAAACAAGGCGAAAACTGCTATACTGAAGATATTCACAGCAATGGGATTGCTGGTGTATCATGAAAAAGGCTTTGACGGGAAGAAAAGAGAACGCATTCTGCATTGCAGAGAGTCGGCGGCTGGTGTGAGCCGACAGCAGGGCGTTCAGGATAACTGGTCCCCGAGCCGCAGGCGGAACAGACGGGCATTGTCCCGTATCAGTAGGCTGTGCCGGATACTCTCCGTTAGCAGAGTACACATTGTCAGATGTGATGAGTGGACGCACACGCTGCGTCAAAAAGAGTGGTACCACGGAGAAAAATAGATCTTCGTCTCTTTTGTACAGATGAAAATATCTGTATGGAAGGGGCTTTTTTTGTTGACAGAGCAGATCGCCGCAGATCACATGACAGGGTAGATCACCTACACACAACAGGAAAGGAATGTATCTTATGAAAAACGTAGAACAGTATGCACCGCAGTTTTTTCCGGTAAAGAACCCGCCTATGCGTTGGGCACAAAAGACAATGATCGAAAAGGCACCGATCTGGTGCAGCGTCGATCTGCGTGACGGCAATCAGGCTTTGATCACGCCTATGAGTCTGGACGAAAAGCTGGAATTCTTCCGTTATCTGGTAAAGATCGGCTTCAAGGAGATCGAGATCGGCTTTCCGGCTGCTTCTGAAACCGAATACGAATTCTGCCGTACTCTGATCGAAAACAATATGATTCCGGACGATGTCACCATTCAGGTATTGACACAGGCACGGGAACACATCATTGCCAAGACATTTGAAGCCCTGAAGGGTGCAAAACATGCCATTGTGCACCTCTATAATTCCACTTCCGTGGCACAGCGGGAACAGGTGTTCAAAAAGAGCAAGGAAGACATCATCAAGCTGGCGGAACTGGGGGCAAATCTCTGCAAGGAATATCGGGCAAAGACCGAGGGACACTTTCGGTTTGAGTATTCTCCGGAAAGCTTTACCGGCACCGAACCGGAATTCGCTCTGGAGATCTGCAACGCCGTATTGAAAATCTGGGAACCGACACCGGAAGATCCGGTCATCATTAACCTGCCGGTTACGGTTTCCCACTCCATGCCGCATGTTTATGCTAATCAGGTCGAATACATGAGCGACAACCTGTACCGTCGGGAAAATGTCATCATCTCCCTGCACCCCCACAACGACCGCGGCTGTGCTGTGGCAGACAGCGAACTGGGGTTGCTTGCCGGCGGCGACCGTATCGAGGGCACCTTGTTCGGCAACGGTGAGCGTACCGGTAACGTGGACATTGTCACACTGGCTCTGAACATGTATTCGCAGGGCGTGGATCCGGAACTGGATTTCTCCAACATGCCGGAGATCGTAGAGGTTTACGAGCGTGTCACCAGAATGCACGTTTATGAGCGTTCGCCGTACAGCGGTCAGCTGGTATTTGCCGCATTCAGCGGTTCTCATCAGGACGCAATTGCCAAGGGCATGCACTGGAGAGAGGAACACGACTGCAAGCACTGGAACGTGCCGTATCTGCCCATCAATCCGGAAGATGTGGGCCGTGTCTACGAGGCAGACGTGATCCGTATCAACAGCCAGTCCGGCAAGGGCGGTGTCAGCTACCTTATGGAAACCAAGTACGGCTACCACATTCCGCAGAAGATGCGGGAATCTTTCGGCTATCTGGTCAAGGGTGTTTCCGACCACGCCCACAAGGAATTGCTGCCGGAAGAAGTACTGGACATCTTCACCAAGCACTATGTCAACGTGGAAACACCGGTTTCCATTCCGGAAGTCCACTTCGTGCAGAAGGGTGAAAATGCCATTGGCACCGAGGCAACCATTTCCTATAAGGGCAGCACAGAAACAGTACACGGTGACGGAAACGGTCGTCTGGACGCGGTTTCCAATGCGGTAAAGGCACACCTGAATATGGACTTCTCTCTCACCACCTACACAGAACATGCACTGGAGGTTTGCTCCAATTCCAAGGCAGTGGCTTATGTGGGACTGGAGAAGAACGGCAAGACCTATTGGGGCGTTGGCGTGCATTCGGACATCATCAACTCTTCGATCTCTGCATTCTTGAGTGCACTGAACGCCATGCTTATGGATCTGAAAAAGTAAACGGAACACTCTGGTAAAAAGGTAGAGAATATTGCAAAAGCCTGTCAGGGAGAATTGCTCCCCGACAGGCTTTTTGTCGTTCAGCAGGATCTGCAATCAAAGCTTCCGGCAGTATCCCAGACAGATCCAGCCGGCACCGGATTTCAGCTTGCCCCAGTTGCCGCAGGTCTTTATAATAGTATAGACACCCTTGTCCCGAATGCAGCCGGTGATCGCATAGCTGGTACCAGCTCCCTTACGGATCCGCAGGGCATCGACAGTCACGCGGACCCGATAGCTGTCCGGCTCTGCTGCCGGTGTGGAAATGGCAGTACTGCCGCGTTGCATCTGCCGGGCAACGTCATGCAGAAATTGTTTCCAATGCCGCTCATCGTTGGTATCCGCCCCACCGCGGCTGGCAGGAACAAACCATTTGGGACAGATCTTTCGTGTCACGTCGTAGTGTCGTATCACCCCGCCGTTCTGCGGATCCAGATGATATTTCTGGCACAGACGGGCAGTCAGTTCCACCAGACTGGTGTAGGTTTTTCCCGTGAAGCAGCCTGTCCAGTCCGGATGGCAGCACTCCACACTGACCGTATAGGAATTTGCTTCATTTGTGCACCAGCTGGTTTCCTCATCGGGAATACAGCACAGAATTTCTCCCTGCAGCCCGATAATATAGTTGCTGGAAACGGCACGGCTGGTGGTGTTAAAGTAGTTCCGGTTTGCCATGGCGGTGCTGTTGGGATTTGCGACCCAGTGCACGGCAATGGCAGTGGTGCGGCTTCGGCGTGTTTTGGGGCGGTTGTGGGTGAGGTAGGCGTTTTGTATCTGCATAGCGATCACTCCTGTTCCGACGGGCTGTCCGGCTGTGCCTTGCGGCTTAGCAGACTGACAGCATTTTTCCACGCTGCCGGCAGGGGAATGCCCATGCGTCCGGCGTTTTCCGTAAGCGAGAGGGCTTCGCTGGCACAGAAGCCAATGATGACTGCACTTCGCAGGAAGTGACTGTCCAGCAGTAAGTCCGCCGCGTTTGCCGCCCCGACAAACACCAGCATTTCTGCCTTGCGGCACATGCCCTGAAAACAGCAGCGGCTGTCCAGCCTGCCATCTTTGGTGTGCGGGGAATTGTGGAATACGCCGGCAGTAAGCAGCCCTGTTCCGAGGTCTGCCGCCATAAAGCCCAGAAGCACTTGTAAGCCCAAGTCCCAGCCGCCGAGAGCCGCAGCCAACAGCCCGCCGGCAGCACCGATTCCGATACAGATTTTTTCTTTCATGGAAATCCCTCCTTGTGATTTCCCTTCCGCATCTATGGAATGTACCAGATTTTTCGGAAAAGTCAAGGGCGGGGAGAAATTTTTTTGGAATTGAACTATAAGGCAATACCGCACAAAGAGCGTCTGGCGACTTTGCACGCAATCTGCTTGCAA
>ERZ837380.3411-NODE-3411-length-14791-cov-3.908184_pt1 | contig 14791 bp, 13 predicted proteins | sample MGYA00519685_ERZ837380 | MGnify/ENA primary metagenome ERZ837380 (study PRJEB31850, sample SAMEA3708817) | human gut metagenome | biome: human gut; feature: human-associated habitat; material: faeces | place: China | collected 2014 ...
CACAAAATCAAAAAAATGACATGTACAGAATTTATGATAAAAATGAAAAATTTATAGGAATTGGAATAATACAAGACAAATTATTAAAAAGAGATATTATATTAGATTAATAAAATAAAAAAACACTTCATATACTTAAATAAAAAAGATATGAGGTGTTTTTATGTTTTATATTCAAAAAAATGACAAGCCTAACATTATAGAAAAAACTTTCAACATAATAAAGATGCAAGAAAATAAGCTATTTTTACCAATAACAGCCAAGACAAGTGAAAAACAAATAGAAAAATTAGCACAAAAAACCAAAAAGATTATATCAAAATATTCTAATAGCAAAAAAATAGTAATAAGCAAAAATTTACAAGAAGAAATTACATACATAAATTATTTGAATTCATATGGATTAGACATTTCAGATGGAAGATGGCTTTACGAAATATTAGCTACAGATATAATCAAATACATAATAGAAAAGAAAAAAATCAAAAAAGAGGAAACAACAATATCAATTTTAATAAATGACTTAACAGAAATAGAACTAGAAAATATCAAGATACTAGCAGAAAATTATAAAAATTTGAATATAGTAACAAATCATATTGAAAAGTTTAAAAAAATAGAAGATAAATTTATGGAAAACGGAATAATGATAACAATTGGTAATAATAAAAAGAAAAGTTTAATGAAATCAAAAATAATACTTAATATTGATTTTCCAAACGAACTGATAAACAAATATATGATAAAAGAAGATGCTATAATTATAAATGTGCCAGGAAAAGTAAAAATAAATAGGAAAAGATTTAACGGTTTAATTGTTAACAATTATGAAATCGATTTTAGAGATGATATAAAAAGTGAAGAAAATTTGCTTGGAGATGAATTTTATTTGAGAGATGTGTATGAGTCAAGGCTTTATAAAAAACAAACTTTTAGTGATATAAGAAATATCTTAAAAAAAGATGGAGTTAATATTAAAAAAGTTTATTTAAGTAATAGTGTTTTGTGACCAAGGAAGAGGTTGTTTAAAAATTTTCATAAAAGTCTTTCATTTTTATAAAAAGTATAATATAATAAGTGTATTAAATGCTTGGCAAGGAGGTATAAAAAATGCCAAATAAAAATAGTAAGAAAAATACAAAAAGAACAAGCCAAAATAAAAATGTAAAAACTAAAAAACAAGATACAACAAATAAATCTACAAATAGCAAAAAGAGTAAAAATGTAAAGAAACAACATCCAAAGTTAAAACTTGCTTTGAAAATATTATTAGTAATATTTTTACTTTTATGTGTAGTTGGAGCAGGAATTATTGCAGCAATGATGTTTGGACTATTTGGAGATGATTTTGATATAACTAAAGAGGAATTAACAATAGGTGTATCTAATAGTATAGTATTAGATAAAGATGGAAATGAAATTGCTAATTTAAGTAGTGATGAAAAAAGAAAAGTAATTAGTTTAAGTGAAATGCCTGACTATTTACCAAAAGCATATATAGCAATTGAAGATAAAAGATTTTACAGTCATAGTGGAGTTGACTTTAAAAGAACTTTTGGAGCTATATTAGGTGTTGCAACAGGAACTGATAGAGGTGGAGGAAGTTCAATTACTCAACAATTAGTAAAAAATATAACAGATGAAAAAGCAAGATCAGGATTAGCTGGAATTATAAGAAAAATGAAAGAATGGTCAAAAGCTGTACAAGTTGAAAGAATGATATCAAAAGACCAAATTCTAGAATTATATTTAAATGTAATATTTGTTGGTGGAGATAATATTCACGGTGTAGAGCTTGGAGCAACATATTATTTCGATAAAAGTGCGAAAGACTTAGATTTAGCAGAATGTGCATTTTTAGCAGGAATTAACAATTCACCAAATAAATATAATCCATATGATTCAGAAAAAGACCATTCAGAACTAATAAAATCAAGAACTTTAACAGTATTAAAAGAAATGAAATCACAAGGTTATATAACAAATGAAGATGAATATAATGCAGCAGTTGCAAAAGTAGAAGCTGGACTTACATTTAAAAAAGGAAATACAGCTAGTACATATTCATATTCATACCATACACAAGCAGCAGTAGAACAAGTTGTAGAACAAGTGATGAAAGAAAAAGGCTTATCAGAAGACTTTGCTAGAAAATATGTATATAGTAGTGGATTAAAAATATACTCAACACAAGATACAACAATACAATCAAGAGTCGAAGAGGAAACTACAAAAACAAAATATGTTGTATCTGGAAAAGAAAAAGACCCTAAAACAAATGAATTAAAAAATGATCATACACAAGCGGCTTTTGTAATAATTGACCATTCAACAGGTTATGTAGTAGGATGTTCAGGTGGATTAGGCGAAAGAGAAGGTTCAACATTAAATAGAGTAACTCAATCAGTAAGACAACCAGGGTCTTCAATAAAACCAATAGCAGATATAGCACCAGCATTACAAGAAAAAGTAATAACACCTGCAACAGTATATGATGATGTATTAACAGAATTTGGAGGAAATTACCATCCAAAAGATGATGGTGGTAAATATAAAGGTTTAATAAATATAAGACAAATAATAGCATATTCTCAAAACGTACCAGAAGTGAAAATAATGAGGGAGCTAACACCAGGAAAATCAATAGATTATTTAAGAAAATTTGGAATTACATCATTATATAAATCTGGTGAAAATAAAGACAAAAATGATGAACATTTATCACTTGCAATAGGTGGTATTTCAGATGGTATAAGTCCATTACAAATGGCAGCAGCATATGCAGCTATAGCAAATGATGGAGTTTATATTACACCAACTTTCTATACCAAAGTTACAGATGCATCAGGAACAGTAGTATTAACACCAACACAAGAAAAAACAAGAGTGATATCAGAGCAAAATGCATATCTAGTAAAATCAATATTAAAAGAACCAGTAAACTATGGAACAGCAACATATTGCAGAATAAATGGAATAGATGTTGCAGCCAAAACAGGAACAACAGATCATAGTTATGATAGATGGCTATGTGGATTTACACCATATTATGCAGCAGCTTGTTGGTTTGGATATGACAGACAAGAAGAAGTAAAATGGAGTGGAACAAACCCAGCAGGTTTGATATGGTCAAATATAATGAAAGATGTACATTCAACATTAGAAAATAAAACATTTGCTAGACCAAGTGGAATAGTAGAAGCAAAAGTATGCAAAGTAACAGGTTGTTTGGCAGTTGAATCTTGTACAGATACATATACAGAAATGTTCACTCAAGATAATTTACCATTAAAATGTGAAGGACACGGAACACAAAGAGTATGTACAGAATCTGGAAAGTTAGCAAATGAATATTGTCCAGCAGACAAGGTTCAAACACAAAGCTATGGTGGAACAGTTCCAAAAGAAAAATTAGGATTATGGAAAGCAATAGGCGCATCTTCAAAAACAGGAAATGAAAAAATAGAAGAAACATGTACAATACATAAAAAGCCTGAAGAAAAGCCACAAAATACTGTAACTAATACAAATACAACAAATACAGTGACAGGAAATACGACAAATACTAATTCAACTAATGGAAAAAATACAACAGGAAATACTACTGGTACAACAAATACAGCAACAGGAAACACAACAAATGCAAATACAAATAAAACAGAAGAAAACAAGAAAAAATAAAAATATTAATGTCAAGTTATTTTAACTTAACACTATTATAGCTTGACATTATTATATTAGGAGGAAAAATGGATTTATATTTTTATAACACATTAACAAAGAAAAAAGATTTATTTAAACCAATAAATCCAGAAGAAATAAGAATATACTCATGTGGACCAACTGTATATAAAGATGCTACAATAGGAAATATGAGAACAAATATATTTCAAGATGTCTTAAGAAGAGTTTTACGTTATAATGGCTATAAAATAAAACATGCTATGAATATTACAGATGTTGGTCACTTAGTATCAGATGGTGATGAAGGTGAAGACAAAATGTTAAAATCAGCAAGAGAAGAACACAAAACACCATTACAAATAGCAGAACATTATACAAAATTATTCTTTGATGATTTAAAATCATTAAACATAGAAACACCAGAAATAGTATGTAAAGCAACAGATCATATAAAAGAAATGCTAGAATATGTAGAAAAATTAATGGAAAATGGTTATGCTTATGAAACATCAACAGCAATTTACTTTGATGTTTCAAAGCTTGACAAATATCCAATATTAACAAACATAGATGTAGAAAATCAAAAAGCAGGTGCAAGAGTAGATGTTGACCCAGAAAAAAGAAATCCATATGATTTTGCATTATGGATAAAAGCACCAGAAAATCACTTAATGAAATGGGATAGCCCATGGGGACCAAGTTACCCTGGATGGCATATAGAATGTTCAGCAATGGGACAAAAATACTTAGGAGACCAATTTGATATACATACAGGAGGAATAGACTTAATACCAACACACCATGAAAACGAAATAGCACAAAGCAAAGGAAAATGCGGAAAAATACCAGCAAATTACTGGCTACATGGAGAATATCTATTAATAAATGGTGGAAAAATGTCAAAATCATTAGGAAATGTATATCTAGTAAAAGATATAAAAGAAAAAGAATATGACCCATTAGTATATAAATTATTTAGTTATTCATGCCACTACAGAAATAAATTAAACTTTACTTGGGAAGGAATAGACTCTGCATCAAAATCATTAGAAAGATTACGTAATAGTTATCAAACAAACCTAAACGGAATAGATGTATTGTCAGATGAAGATAAAACAAAATTAGCACAAATCGAAGAAAACTTCCATAAAGCAATAAATGATGACCTAAATATGCCACTTGCAATGAGCTTTGTATGGGAAGCTGCAAGATTTGAAAAGAAAAATCCAGAAGTTGCAAAAATATTAGCTAAATTTGATACTGTTTTAGGAATAAAAATTGATGAAATAAATTCAAAAAAAGAAGAAATTCCACAAGAAATTTTAGATTTAGTAGAACAAAGAAAAATTGCAAGAGAAAATAAAGATTGGGCTAAATCTGATGAATTAAGAGATTTAATTAATGAAAAAGGCTATGCAGTTAAAGATACAAAAAACGGTCAAGAAATTTCTTTAAAATAAAATGTCAAATGGTGTCAAATGGGACGGCCTTTTTTGACATTTTACAATAATTAATATATTAAAGGAGGAGCAACATTGGAGAATAATAGTAATTTGAAAATTGATGAAAAAAATGAACATAAACCATACCTTCGACCAGTAGTTACATTAATAATATATAAAGATGGAAAAATCTTGTTACAAAAAAGAGATGATAATGGCTGCTGGGCAATACATGGCGGAGGAATAGAAATGGGTGAAAAATATTTAGAAACTTTACAAAGAGAAATTAAAGAAGAACTAAATATTGAACCAATAAATCCAGAACTTATGGGCATATATTCTGGAAAGGAATTATTTAATATATATCCAAAAAGCAAAGATCAAGTTTATGTATTAAATCACGTATTTTTCTGTGAAGAATATAAAGGAAAAATTGAATTTACAGATGGTGAAGTAAAAGATTTAAAATGGTTTGACTTAGATGATTTACCAGAAAATATATTCAAAATAAATAAACCAATTATCAATGATGTAAAAAAATTTGTTGAAACACACAAAGTAATAGTAAATTAATAAGATATTAAACTTCTACGAAAGTAGATTTACATATATAATGATTGAAAAATTCAATCAAGTAACTGTTGGCGTCATTTATGTAATTAATGAATAACACAAGGAGGTAGACACATGATTACAACTTTAGATGATTTAATTACAGAAATCCGTGACAAGCGGGTTGGGAAAAAGGTTGTTTTAGCAACAGGAACATTTGATCTTTTCCATTATGAGCACTTGAAATATTTAGAAGGTGCAAAAAAACAGGGAGATATTTTAGTTGTTGCAATAAAAAACAACAAATGCGCAGGACTTAAAGGCGATGGTAGACCAATAATTGATGAAAAACAAAGACTTGAAATTGTTGATTCAATTAAATATGTTGATTATTCAATATTGGTTGGCTACAACCCTGAAATTTCTCTTGAAATTAATCCTGATAACGAAGCACAGAAGGAATGGTTAATTATCTTTAAAGAAGTATTCAAGGAATTAAAGCCAGATATACTTTATTATGAAGATAATCCTAAACTTCAAACAGCAAGAGACCAGGTTTTCAAGAAATATAACATAACAGGGGTTATAAAACCAAGAGGCCAAGGTGCATCAACAACAGAAATAATCAAAAAAATCTTGAACAATTATAATAATTAAGTTTGAGAGGCAGGAGATAGGGCTAATTTTTAGCTCTATTTTCTTTTAATATAAAAGACTTGATTTTAAAAAATAATTAGAGTATAATCTTAAAAGAAAATATATCAAAATAATTAAAAGACAAAATAAAAGTTGTTAAAAATGTTCTCTTTTAACAACTTTTGGTAGAGATTTTAAGGAGGAATAATTATGGCAATATTATTACCAGGAGGAGCAGGATTTATAGGAAGTCATACTGCTGTAGAATTATTAAATAAAGGAAGAGAAATAGTTATAATAGACAACTTCTCAAATAGTACACCAAAGGCACTTGAAGCAATAAAAAAAATAACAGGAAAAGATTTTAAATTCTATGAAATGGATTATTTAGACAGAGAAAAATTAGAAAAAGTATTTGAGGAAAATAACATAGAAGCAGTAATGAACTTTGCAGGTTATAAAGCAGTTGGAGAATCAGTACAAAAACCAATAGAATATTATGAAAACAATATATCAGGAGCATTAGTATTATTAGATACAATGAGAAAATATGGATGCAAAAAATTTATATTTAGCTCATCAGCAACAGTATATGGAGAACCAGAAAAAATGCCAATAACAGAAGATACACCAACAGGAGGAACAACAAATCCATATGGAACAACAAAATTATTTATTGAACAAATATTAAAAGATATCTATAAATCAGATAACACATGGGACATATGCATATTAAGATACTTCAACCCAGTAGGAGCTCACGAGAGTGGATTAATAGGAGAAGAACCAAAAGGAATACCAAACAACTTAATGCCATATGTAGCAAGAGTTGCAGCAGGAACATTAAAAGAATTATCAGTATTTGGAAATGATTACAATACACCAGATGGAACAGGTGTAAGAGATTACATTCATGTTGTAGACTTAGCAAAAGGTCATATAAAAGCATTAGAAAAACTAGAAAAAGAACAAGAAGGATTATACATTTATAATTTAGGAACAGGACACGGAGTAAGTGTATTAGATATGGTAAAAGGATTTGAAAAAGCAACAGGAAAAGAAGTACCATACAAAATTGCACCACGTAGACCTGGAGATATTGCAATATGCTATGCTGATCCAACAAAAGCAAAAGAAGAATTAGGATGGAGTGCAGAAAAAAATATTGATGATATGTGTAAAGATAGTTGGAATTATATAGAAAAAAGTCAAACTAAATAGTTTGACTTTTTTTGATATATAGACTATAATAATATATGTATTTTAAAGGGTTTGGAGGAAATAAATTGAAAAATTTTAAACAAATAATAGCAAAACAAATATCAAAAATAATAAATATAGATGAGCAAGAATTAACAAGTTACATAGAAACACCAAAAGATACCAAAAATGGTGACTATGCTTTCCCATGCTTTAGACTAGCCAAAGAATTAAGAAAAGCACCACCAGTTATTGCAAATGAAATAAAAGAAAAAATAGAATTAACTGATGAAATAGAAAAAGTAGAAGTAGCAGGAGGTTATTTAAACTTTTTTATAAATAAATCAGAATTAGCAGTAGAAGTATTAAAAGAAATTTCAAATGTAGAGCAATATGGAAAATCTGAATTGGGAAAAGAAAAAAATATAGTAATAGATTATTCTGCACCCAATATAGCAAAACAATTCCATATAGGACATTTACGTTCAACAGTAATAGGTGGAGCTTTATATAACATATATAAATATTTAGGGTATAATGTAACAGGAGTAAATCATTTAGGAGACTATGGAACACAATTTGGAAAACTAATAGAAGGTTACAAAATGTGGGGAAAAGAATATAATATCGAAAAAGATCCAATAAATGAACTAACAAAAATTTATATAAGAATAAATGAAGCTTGCAAAGAAAATGAAGAAATATTAGAAAACTGTAGAAATAATTTCAAAAAATTAGAAGATGGAGACCAAGAATGTGTTGAAATTTGGAAAAAATTTAGAGAACTAAGTTTAAAAGAATTCCAAAAAGTATATGATTTATTAGGAAGCAAATTCGATTCATGGAATGGAGAATCTTTCTATTCAGACAAAATGCCAGAAGTAATAGACATATTACAAAAAACAGGTAAATTAGTAGAATCACAAGGAGCTAAAATAATAGATTTAGAAGATAAAGGAATAAATACACCATGTATAATAGAAAAATCAAATGGTTCTACAACATATGCTACAAGAGATTTAGCAGCTATACTATATAGAGCAAGAACATATGACTTTGACAAAGCATTATATGTAACATCATATGAACAAGTATTACACTTTAAACAAGTATTTGAAGTAGCTAAACTATTAGGTCTAGATGAAAAATATACAAAAGGATTAGAACATGTATCATTTGGAATGGTATTATTACCAACAGGAAAAATGTCAACAAGAGAGGGAAATGTAATAAGATTAGATGAATTACTAAAAGAAGCAATTTCTAGAGCTAAAGAAATAATAGAACAAAAAAATCCTGACCTAGAAAATAAAGAAGAAGTAGCAAAAAAAGTTGGTATAGGTGCTGTTATATTTAATGATTTATCAGCATCAAGAATAAAAGATGAAGTATTCGATTGGGACGCAATCTTGAACTTTCAAGGGGAAACAGGACCATATATTCAATACACATATGTACGTACAAAGAGTGTATTAGAAAAAGCCGGATATCTACCAAAAATTGAAGAAGTAAAAGTTGAAAACCTAACAGATGAATGTTCACAAGAAATATTAAAATTAATATACAACTTCCAAGACATACTAGTTCAAGTAACTGATAAAAATGAGCCATCAATTTTATCAAGATATTTAATAGATTTAGCAAAAGCATATAGTAGTTTTTATAATGAAAATAAAATAATTGTTGAAGATAAAGATATACAAAATGCACGTGTATATTTAACATATGCAACATCTGCAGTTTTAAAACAAGGTGCAAAATTATTAGGAATAGAAATGCCTGAAAAAATGTAAAAATAAGAGGAGTAGTAAAAATTACTACTCCCATTTTCATATTAATCTCCGCCGTCATGTTCCTTTTTCATAGTGCTCACCAACTTTCTATAATATGAAAAATTAATTGTTACTCAAAAAGTATAACAAAAAGTAATAAAAAAAACAATAAAAAAAGTGGAAACTCATAATTCCCACTTTTTTTTAATAAACTATTTTTTATCATCTTTCATAACTTCTTTTATAGCTCCTAAACTTGAAAGAGCACTAGTTGCTTCAAAAGGAATAAATACTTTATTAGCTTCACCATCAGCAACTTTTTCTAAAGCTTCAAGAGATTTTAATTGAACTAATTTTTCATCTGGATCTGATTTTTTAATAGCATCATAAACCATTTGAATTTCTTTAGCTTTAGCTTCAGCAACTTCTTTAATAGCTTGAGCTTCACCGGCTGCTCTAGTAATTCTAGCTTCTTTATCAGCTTCAGCCTCTAAGATAGCAGCTTGTTTTTTACCTTCAGCAATAGTAATAGCAGATTGTCTTTGAGCTTCAGATTCAAGAATTAAAGCTCTTTTATTTCTTTCTGCATTCATTTCTTTTTCCATTGCATCTCTAATATCAGCAGGTGGTGTAATATCTTTAATTTCAACTCTATCTATTTTACATCCCCATCTGTCAGTAGCTTCATCTAATACAACTCTTAATTTATTATTAATACCATCTCTAGAACTAAAAGTTTCATCTAAATCCATTTTACCAATAATATCACGAATTGTTGTAATAGCTAAGTATTCAATACCTTTCTTTAAGCTTTGAATTTCATAAACAGCTTTTGCCGGATCTGTTATTTGATAGAAAACAACAGTATCTATAGTAATTGTAACATTATCTTTTGTAATAACTCCTTGAGGTGGAACATCCATTGTTTGTTGTTTTAAACTAACAACACTTCTTACATGATCAAAAAATGGAATTATAATTGTAAGACCTGCATCAGCAACCTTATAAAATTTACCTAATCTTTCAATTATATAAACCTCAGATTGTTTAACGACTTTTATTGATTTGAATGCTATAACTAAAATAATAGCTAATAAAATTAATAAAAATACCATAATTAAATCCTCCTTATAAACTATATTTATTTTAACACTTAAAAATATTAAGTAATATAAAAAACTAAATTAAATTTTAGACTCTACTTTTTCAGAGTCAACAAGTTTTACAATAGCTTTAACACCATTAATTTTTAAAACTTCAACCTCTGAACCTTCTTTAATAATTTCATCATTTTCAGTTTCAGCAGACCAAACTTCACCATTCAATTTTATTTGACCAGAAGAGTGAATAGGGTCTATATCTTTTATAACTAAAGCTTTTTTACCAATTATGGAAAATACATTAGTATTTGTTTTTTTAACATCAACAAACTTTTTTACTAAAGGCTTAGTTGCTAGTATAAAAATAGTTGAAGTTATTATAAATACAGTAGTTTGAATGATTATATTTGTAGTAAAAAAACTAACTAACATTGCAAATAAGGCACCGATTCCAAACCAAAAAATTAAAAATCCTAAAGTGAAAATCTCACCTACAAAAAATAGTCCGGCAACGATTAGCCAAAATTGCCACATAAAAACCATCTCCAATCTTTTCCATACATTTATATTATACTATAAAAATTTAATTAATTCAACTGTAGACATTGTAATTTTACTAAAAAAATGATATATTAATACTATCATTTATAATAAAATATAAGGAGAGAAAAAATGAACCTAAGAAAAAATAAGGGAATAACAATGGTAGCTTTAGTAATAACAATAATAATCTTACTAATTCTAGCAGGAATATCAGTAACAGGAGTAATAAGAGGAATAGATGAAACAAACGAAAGCAGTGCAATATCACAATTAGAAATGGTTCAACATGCACTATTAGAAAGGAAAACAAAAGCAGACCTAACAAAAGAAACATTACCAGGAAGAACTGCAGACTATACAGAACTACAAAACCTAATAAAAGAAATAAATACAATGAGTTCAGCAAATATCACATTAAGAGGAAATAAAGAAGATTATAAAGAACTATCAACAGCAGATTTAAATGAACTAGGAATAGAAAAAGAAACAAATACTTTTATAGTAAATTATAAAACAGGAGAAGTAATAAATAAAACACAAAAAGTAACAAAAGCCGGAAGAGCTTTATATACATATGCAAAATAAATTAAGATTTGAGATAGGGAGTGTAAATTTGAATATCAAAGAAATTTTAGAAAAATCAAAATTGAATAAAGAAAATTTATATTATGATGAACCTATGGCAAAGCATACATCATTTAAAATAGGTGGACCAGCAGATGTTTTTATAAAAGTAGACAATATAGAAGAATTAAAAGAAACATTAGATTTAAGTAAAAAAAATCAAATACCACTAACAATTATTGGAAATGGTAGTAACATACTTGTTACAGACAAAGGAATAAGAGGAATTACTGCAAAATTAAACTTAAAAGACATAGAAATAAAAAATGAAAATAATAAACAAATAATAAAAGTAGAGGCTGGTGTTCCAGTAGGATTGCTAGCACAAAAATTATTAAAAGAAGAAATTACAGGATTTGAAGAACTTTCTGGAATTCCGGGAACTATAGGTGGGGCAGTAATAATGAATGCTGGAGCACACGGAAAAGAATTAAAAGATATATTAAAAAAAGTTACTGCAATGGATTATAATGGAAATATACATGAATTTACAAATGAAGAATGTCAATTTTCGTATAGAAACAGTAGATTCCAAAAAGAAAAACATATAATTTTACAAGCAACTCTAGAATTAGAAAAAGGAAATTCTACAGAAATAAAAGAAAAAATGGATGAATATATGCAATTTAGAAAAGAAAAGCAACCAATAGAATACCCAAACGCAGGGAGTACATTTAAAAGAGGAGAAGATTTTGTAACAGCAAAATTAATTGATGAAGCAGGCTTAAAAGGCTACAAAATTGGAGGAGCACAAGTATCAGAAAAACATGCAGGATTTATAGTAAATGTAGATAATGCAACAGCAAAAGATGTAATAGAACTAACAGATTACATAAAAGAAAAAATAGAAGAAAAATTTGGCAAAAAAATAAATTTAGAAATACAAATAATAGGAGAAAAATAAATTTTAAGTAGGTAATTTTGAAGGGAATGAATAAAATGAATGGATTTATGCAATGGTTTAAATCAAGCAATAAAATGAAAAGATGGATGTTTTTAATTTTAATTGGAATTATACTAATGTGTTATGGAATAGCAGAAACTTTAATATTAAAAGAAATGTCATTTGCAGAACTTGCAAAAATAATAGTAGTATTTGTAGCAGGATTTGTAGCAATAGTTCTAGGTCTTGTATTTTTAAATAAAAGAACCTTAGAAGTATTAATCGAATCAACAGATGAAAGAATGAACGATACAAAAAATGTTAATGTAAAATCATTAATCTTCAACAAAAAAGTATATCATCAAGGACCAAATATTGTTGTAATAGGTGGAGGAACTGGATTAAATACAGTTCTTTCAGGATTAAAAAAATATACAGATAATTTAACAGCAATTGTAACTGTATCAGACTATGGAGAAGAAAAAACAGAATCAAGAAAAGAACTAAATAATTTACCAATAGATGATATAAAAGATAGTATGATAGCTTTATCTACTCAAGATGGAGAAATAGAAAAATTATTAAATTATAAATTTTCAGGAGGAAGATTAAATAATTTAACCTTTGCAGACATCTATTTTAAAGCAATGAGTAATGTAAATAAAGACTTTTCAGATTCAATAATAAAAAGCAATGAAGTATTAAATATTGTAGGAAAAGTAATACCTGTTACACTAGATGAAATGAATATAGTTGCAGAACTAGAAAATGGTTATGTGGTAACAGAAAAATCAAAAATACCTCAAATAACCTATGAAAAAGTTACAAAAATTAATAGAATTTACTTAAATCCAACAAACTGTAGACCAGCACCAGGAGTTATAGAAGCAATAAAAGAAGCTGATTGTATAGTAATTGGACCAGGAAGCTTATACACAAATGTAATTCCAAACCTTTTAGTAAATGGTGTAGCAAAAGCAATAAAAGAAAGCACAGGATTAAAAGTTTATATTAGTAATATAATGACAGAACCAGGACAAACAGATGAATACAGCGTTTCAGACCATTTAAACGCAATAATAGAACACTGTGGAAAAGGAATAGTAGATTATTGTATATATGATACTGGAGAAATAGTACCAGAATTTATAAAAAAATATAATTTAGAAGGACAAGACCTAGTTATTCCAGACATAGATAAAGTAAAAGGAATTACATACTTACAAAGAGATTTATCAACAATATCAGATGGATGTATTAGACATGATCCAGACTTAGTAGCATCATCAATAATAGAATTAATATGTGATGATTTAAAATATCAAGATAAGCAAAATGACCCACAATTTTTAATGCTTAATAATAAATTAAGAGAAGATAAGAGAATAAACAAAATTAAAAAACATATGGAAAAAGAAGAAAAGAAAAATCAAAAACATCCAAAAGAAAAATCTAAAAGAACAAGTAAATTTAGTAGTAAATATAGTGAAAGAATTGCATCAATTAGAGAAGCAGATGAAATGATAAAACTAAAAGAAGAAAAAATGAAAAAAAAGACAAAAACAAAAAATAAAACACCACAAAAAATAAGAGATGAAATGCTTAAAACATTAAAAGATAGCAAATTAAAATAACGGAGGAAACAATGAAATTTACTAAAGAAGATTTAGAATTACAAAATGGACTAAAAAAAGAATGGTTAATAACAAATGGAATAGGAGGCTTTGCAAGTTCCACAATACTTGGAGCAAATACTAGAAAATATCATGGACTACTAATAGCCCCACTTGTTCCACCAGCAAGAAGATTTCTAATTTTATCAAAAGTAGATGAAAGTATAGAAATAGAAGGAAAAAAATATAATCTGTACACAAATGTAGGAGAAAATTATATTTCGCAAGGATTTAAATATCAAAAAGAATTCGAAAAAGAATATTTACCAATATTTAAATATGAGGTAGAAAATGTGGAAATAACCAAAACAATATGTATGGAATACGGAAAAAACACAGTTGGAATTCAATATAAAATAAAAAATAGTGGAAAACCAATAAAATTAAATTTAGCACCAATAGTTAATTTTAGAGATTTCCATTCAATGAGTACAGACCATATATTTAATATAAGACAAGAAATAAAAAGAAATCAACAAATAAATTTATAGTTAAGAGAAGAAAGTAATTGAAAGGAGGACATCTAAATGTCTAGATCAAGCAAGAAAAAGCCATTTGTACAAGAAAAATTATTAAAAAGAATAGAAGACATGAATGAAACAGGAGCAAAAGATGTTTTAAAAACATGGTCAAGAGCTTCAACAATTTATCCACAAATGGTTGGACACACAATAGCTGTCCA
>ERZ837380.3412-NODE-3412-length-14790-cov-51.107363_pt1 | contig 14790 bp, 10 predicted proteins | sample MGYA00519685_ERZ837380 | MGnify/ENA primary metagenome ERZ837380 (study PRJEB31850, sample SAMEA3708817) | human gut metagenome | biome: human gut; feature: human-associated habitat; material: faeces | place: China | collected 2014 ...
ATCTCGGCGTGGTAATGACCCAGTCGGCACTAGACCAGTACGCACTGGCGAACGGTTATGGTAAAACCACATCCGCCATGACCGAGCAGGAGAAAGTGGCTCTTCGTCTGGCTTTTGTACAGAAACAGTTATCTGCCGCATCTGGTGACTTTATCCGTACTTCTGACAGCTGGGCGAACCAGGTTAGGGTGATGCAGCTGCAGATCCAGTCCCTGAAAGCTACAGTCGGACAAGGACTGATTAACATCTTCACTCCGGTCATAAAAGTGATAAATATCTTATTGGCAAAACTTGCCACGGTTGCAAATGCCTTTAAGTCCTTTACGGAACTGATAACCGGGAACAAATCATCCGGGCAGACGGGAGCCAGTGGAGCGGGACTTGCTGGAACAGACCTGTCAGCCACAGAAGATGCTTATGCCAGTGCTGCGGATGGAGCTGATAGTCTGGCTGATGCTACGCAGAATGTAACAGATTCCACGAAGGACAGTACAAGCGCGTTAAATAAGCAGACCAAGGCTCTAAAAAAGAATATTGCTCCGTTTGACGAATTAAAGGTTATTGGAAAAGAAGCGGCGGATGCGATATCTGGTGTGACAAAAACGCCTACCGTAAAGGCAGACAATATTAGCCTCGGAAATGTTGGACAGGTAGATTACGGAGGATTGGCAAAAGGAGAAAGCCAGATTGACAAACTCAGCAAATCCGCAAAGAAATTATCCGATATACTTAAGCAAATCTGGAAGCCTTTTCAGGAAGCTTGGAGCAGAGAGGGTAAGAATACTATTGATGCTGCAAGGTATATGTTTTCTAGTCTTGCTGAACTTGCAAAGAGTGTCGGAAAAAGTATTATGGAAGTCTGGACAAATGGAACAGGTACGGAAATGTTATCTACCATGCTTCGGATTTTTCAGAACATTTTCAAGATAATCGGAAATATTGCAAGTCAGTTATCTAAAGCATGGAATAAAAATAATGTTGGAACAAAAATTATTCAAAATTTAGCGAATGCTTTTCAGAAAGTTCTTGATTTTATTGAAAATATAACAAAAGCAACAGCGGACTGGGCCGGAAAACTTGATTTTTATCCGTTACTGGATTCTATTAAGAACCTCACAAAATCCTTTGCACCAATTATCGAAGCACTTGGAAATGTTCTTGAATGGATATATACCAACATTATTTTACCATCATTGAAGTGGTTGATTGAAACAGGCGTTCCTACACTTATTAATATTGTATCAGGGTTTTTAAACTTCCTCGGAGAACATCAGACGCTGGTCGAAGCGTTCGGAGCGGCACTTATAGGAATGTTTGCAACAGCGAAGATTATCCCATTGGTTACTACACTTATCAGTAATATCGGCAATATTGGACTTGCGTTGAAAGGCTTAATTGCCCTCATGACGGGTTCCGGTGGCATACTTGGCGGAATATCTGCAATAGCAACAGCGATCGGACCGGGCGGACTGATTATTGCTGCAATCGGTGCGGTAATAGCAGCGGGTGTTTTGCTTGTGAAAAATTGGGATTCTATAAAGGACTTTTTCGGAGGTATAGTTGATTACTTTGGTGAAAAAAGCAGAGCATTCATAGAAAAAGCCACAAATACAGCCAGTTCTTTAATAGAAAAAGTAAAAAATGCTGGTTCAATCTTGCTTACCTCAATAAAAGAAACAGCATCTAAGATTATATCTACTATTGGGAATATCTTGCAATATCTCATAACGATTTTCATAAATGGATGGAATGCAGGATGGTTAAAAGTCAAAGAAGTATTCAAAAATATATTTGACTCGTTAGTAAATATTGCAAAAGTCCCAATTAATGGCGTGATCGGCTTAATTAATGGAATGATTCGTGGAATTATCTCAGGGGTAAACACAGCTATTGGCGTATTGAATAGGATAAAGATTAAAGTTCCTGATTGGGTGCCGAAGATTGGAGGAAGTACCTGGGGATTTACAATTCCGACCATGACAGCGCCGCAGATTCCATACTTGGCAAAAGGTACAGTTGTGCCACGAAACGCCGGAGAGTTTGCAGCAATCCTCGGTGATAACAAGCGTGAGGCAGAGGTTGTATCTCCACTGTCGACGATGAAACAGGCAATGATGGAAGCTTTGAAAGAATCTGGAAATGGCGGTAGTGGTTCGCCTCAGTATATCGTATTGAATATTGACGGAAACGAATTCATCCGCTGGTTGAGAGATCAGAACGGACAATACAGGAACCGGACAGGCTTCGGAATCTTTGAAGGGTAGGTGAGTACATGAGCGAATTTAGTTCAGGGAATTTTCAAGGATGGCTATTAAAATTCGGGACTCAAGAATTTCCACATGAATTTATCAAAAGAGCAACATGGAAAAGCACACCGAATCAAAGACTTGAAAATGATTCGTGGACAGATATGAAAGGATATTTGCACAGGGACACACTCCCGCATTATCGCACAAAGATAGAATTTGAAACAGTTGACGATTTAACCCTAGAAGAAAAAATAAAAATTCAAAATGTAATGAATTCCTCAATTATCAATAAGCAAGAGCGTAAAGCAAATATCACCTACTGGAATGACGAAACAAATACATATACGAATGCAAAAGTATATGTTCCAGATATTGACTTTACAATCAATGAAATTGACAAAAAAAGAGGGATGGTCTTTTATTCAAGCATCAGAATCGCACTAATCGAATACTAACAACCAGGGCACATGGGTGTCACAGCTCATGTGCTCTTTTATTTTATAGACGGGAGGATGATTATGGCAGACACAGTATCTTTTGACAGTTTATTGAATACGACAACCGGGATGACTGCTATTGTTAACAACAAGAAGCACGACGATGATGTAGTTAGTGTCACGGGCGTTGACTGGTTTACCTATGCAGGAAAGACTGCCAGTACTATATATGTTTCTGGTAACAATTTTATCGGATTCGGGCAAAACGCCGAACAACTCAAAATCTGGCGCAGGGATGGCGCGGTTTATTATATTTACCGACAGGAAGGAACGCTTACGTCGGGAAAAAGATTCCTCAAAATCAGAGTAGAAGGATATGTGTATTATTCAAGCACATCTTCATCATATGCGCTGAAATACGAAGTATTCTTGATAGAAGGGCAGACATTATTTATCAATGTTGTCCAGAGACCTACAAGCAGTTCATACACTGGCACATCATCAATCACTGACGGTAAAACCACAACAAACCTAACTCTTTCCGTATCTTCTACGGTTCCGGTTTCGATTCTGGTAAAGAACGCAGGTGTATCACAGAAAGTCAGCTATGAGAAGTTTGTTGACAAATATGTTACTGGAATTACTGTGTCAAAAATGCCAGATAAGACCACATACTATCAGGGCGAATTATTTGACGCCACGGGTCTTGTGGTGTCTCAAACATACACTGACGGCACATCAGGAACAATAACAACTGGATTTGAAGTATCTGGATTCGACAGCAGTTCCGCAGGAACAAAAGTTATAACCGTTACTGCATTTGGCAAGACCACAACATTTGAGATTTCCGTCTCAGAAGTTTCTATTACCGCCATATCAGTAACGACTATGCCAAGCAAGGTAAATTATCACATAGGAAAAGAATTTGATTCTACAGGCATTGTGGTTACTGCGACGGCAAGTGATGGAAATACTATAGATGTCACAAAAGATTGTACATATTCTGGTTTTGATAGTAGTTCTCCAAAGCAATGTGAAATTACAGTTCATTACGGAAATTTCACTTGTACATTTGAAGTTACTATTATGCAACCAGAAAGAATCTCGGACATATTTTGTCAAGGCAAATATTATTTTGTCGGTGATGCATTAGATCTTAAGGTATCTTATATAACTGTAGAATACTCAGACGGCTCAGAGGAAGTGACAAGCGGATACACAATTGAAAATAAGGCGCTTTTGGAAGCCGGTGTAATTCCTATTAATGTAGAATATTTTGGCGTGGCAATTACGTCAAATGTCACAGTATACAGTTCTCTTTTGATACATATCGGTTCTCCGAATTACGAAGATGTGACAGCCGAATTCGACATTGATGCAAATACTTTAACCATATCTGGAACTGGAAAATTCACATATAGTTTATCTGATAGTTTAGAGAAATCCGACATTTCTATTCCTGACAGCTTATATAAAAGATGCACAAAAATGGTTTTTGGAGACGGAATCACTGGCATTAGGAGCGGATTTAGTTCCTCATTCAAAAAATTGGAAAGCATTGTTTTTTCAAACACGATCGCAGAAATCGAACGTGGAAATTTTTCAATTTTTTTAGGAACTAAACTTGAATTTCCATCATCGCTTAAAACGATTCTAGGAGGTGTGTTTCGCTCTTGTCCTAATCTAACAGAACTACTTTTTCATGATGGTTTACAAACAATTGAGGGCGGCACATTCGATGAGTGTCCAAAATTAAAAAACATTGTTTTTCCAACGTCGTTGACTTCGTTATCATCCGGTGCTTTTTCAGGGGCGACAATAGATAATGTTGAAATCGGAAATGCAGATTCCATATTCAATTCATCCGGTATTTTTATTCCAAATTGCAAGAATTTGATAATTCGCGGCGGAACCATTGACGGAACAAATGGAACGAAATTGCTTTCTGCGCTCGAAAATCTTACGCTAAAAAGCACGGTTAAATTTACCGGAACATCACATTTTACACCATGTTCTAGTACTTTAAAAACAGTTACCATTGAAGACGGAATAACAGTAATACCAACATCGTGTTTTGCGAACTGTGGGAAAATCACGGAAATTACTATTCCTGCAAGTGTTATAAACATTGGAGATAATGCGTTTTACAATACTTCACTTAAAAATCTGGTAATTCCTGACGGCGTTCAAACTATTGGCATTCAAACGTTTCGCGGAACACAACTTACAAACGTGTCTATTCCTGCAAGCGTTACGGTCATTTGGGAAAATGCTTTTAACACGCCTGTTACAACAAATATCACACTGAACAAAAAAACAAATGAAATCTCTGGTTCACCGTGGGGAGCATCTGGCACAATCACATGGTTAATTCGGGCAACCAGACTTGAAGTTACTCATATGCCAACCAAAGCCAGATATTTCGTAGGCGAAACTTTTGACAGCGCAGGACTTGTAATTACTGCATACTACAACGATAATACGTCAGAACAAGTAACAGGATATACCTTATCAAGCCCGGATATGTCAGTATACGGAAATAAAACTGTAACGGTTACATTCGATGAAAAGACCGTAGATTTCAATATTCTTGTAGTAGACATTTCTGGAATCGAAGTAAAAACCATGCCTACTAAAGTCGAATATCAAAAAGGAGATGTATTCGACACAACTGGATTGTCAATCCTTGTTAAATACACTGATGGAACATCAGAAACAAAAACAACTGGATTTGAAGTATCTGGATTTGATAGTTCTTCTGTTGGCGAAAAAACAATCACAGTAACCTACAAAACACATACCGATACTTTTAAAGTGACCGTATATGACCTTTCAGGAATCCGAATTACAAGTTTCCCGTCAAAAGTTTACTACAAAATCGGAGAATTATTTGACCCGTCCGGGCTGACTGTCGCAGAAGTAAGACAGGATGGAACCGAGAAAGAAATCACAGATTATGATATTTCTGGCTTCGATAGTTCCACCGCAGGCCCTAAGACTATCACAGTTTCTTATAATGTCACAGTCAACGGAGTTTCCAAATTTGTTGGTTCTGACAGTTTTCAAATCAAAGTCACAAACGACGGGAAAAACCCATTTGATGATAGTTCAAGTGGCGGTTCTGGTGAAGTTGAAGAAGAAAAAACCGAACCAATCAATGTTACAGTACACTGGATTAACGGAGAATTTGCCGACCTTACAAATGAAAATATCGACCAGCATACGCTTACTTTGCAGGAGTCTATTTGTTCAGAACAGTATTTCATATTCGGCGGTTGTGTCTGCAATCAGATAACGTTTCAGGCTCACCACGACCAGTTTAACGGTACCTCGGAAGAGTTTTATCCGCATGGAAAAATCGAAGTTTACATCGAGAGAAAAGGAACAAGAATTAAAATTTTTACAGGTGAAATCGACAGTGCAGAGCGAAAAGCAAACTCATTAACACGTAATTTTATTGCATATGATTATTTGTATAAATTGCGAAATACTGACATTGCTAGATGGTACAAAAACCAAACGACTGATAAAAAGAAAAAGCTGACTCAAAAGCAATTCAGGGATAAATTATTTGAGTTTTTGGGACTCGAACAAGTTAGTACAAAGTTGCATTGGGACGACACCTATGTCCCTGATACGAATAACTCAAATGAGATGAACGTAGTCAATATTTTGAAAGATTTATGCTTACAGAATGACCGTTTTGGATGGATGAACAGGGACGGCAAGTTTGAGTATTTGAAGCTCCGTCAGAACAGTTATAAATACGGGCAGACCACCGGTGATCAGAACATTTATAAATACTACAATAACGAAGAAGTACATCTTGATACATTCAAAAGTTTCCAAGCCACTGAGGGAAGAATCTGGTTTCCGAATATCATTTTTACAGACCCAGACCCAAATCGAGCATTCGGATTTACACAAGGCGATTATACGGCGCAGGAAGCTTACGAGAACAATGTTTATTATAATCGAAACAGCTTTTTTGTAGGAAACGAGGACTGGTTAAACTACGTTTGGGATGCAGACGAATATGGCGGCATTTCAAGGACTGAACCAATTATGAAAATTTGCTATGGCGTATTCGTAAACCAAGATTTGCGGAAATATTATCGCGCGCAAAAATATACCGCAGAAGTTCAAGGAAACCCACTGAACATGGTTGGACAGGCAGTCGAACTCTACTATAAAAAGCAGATTCAGCACGACGATCAGGAACCTACGGAACTGCAATGGTACGTTCATTCATACATCATGAGCAGAACGCTCAATATCGGCGCTACAGACATGATTGACACCTATTCTGCTAACAACGCACCGTTTAATAGTAACAGTCAGCAGTTAGGAAAATACACTCCCGAAATATCTGGAACCGTCAATCGCACCCGATCAGAAATGCCGACAATCAGTTATGCGGAATTTACAGACGGTTCGGATTCTGAATTTTCGCCGGCAACGATTAATGATTTTACGGACGGTTCTGGTGACTCTGGTAGCACTTCTGAGAAATTGAAAAAGGCACAATTAAGATGTGTAAAACGAATAAAAAAAGCTGATTATGACGCTCTAGTAGCTTCAGGAACTGACCGGGCAGATACATTGTATTTCACATTCGAGGAGAAATGATAGGATGATATATAAGGCATTTTTGAACAGACAGGAAATCACTGGGTTTCCTGTCAAAGGCAAGGACGTAACGAAGATTTATGGTGGCGATATTTTACTGTGGGAAAAATCTGGAATACCTCCAATGAAAGAAATTTGTGCTGTAAGAACAGTGTGGACACACGTCGACTATGACGGCACTCAATATCCTTGTGAATGTGAAATTTCTGTTCGTAATCAGACCGAAGATGGAAAAATATATTTCACAGATATTGAAAAAGCTGGAATATATGTCAAACAAGAATCTGGCCGTTCATATTATGAATCAGCATGTATTATGTTTAAAGCGAAAAGAGTCCCTAGCACTATATTACAGTATATTAACCAGAAAAATGTATTGTACACGTTAAGAATGAGAAACATGAAAGGAGAACTTCTTGACGAAACCATTAGTTGGGAAATGAGCCACAATAGTGTGAAAGGGAACGGAAATATATTTGGAGTTGGTACCTCAAATAGTGATGGAACATTTTCGGTTTTACCACGACCTTTGAATTATGGACCTGGTCCTTCGACTTCCAACTTTCCTGCAACAATATACACATCAGGAAGCGGTGCATTCAAATCGGCAGAAGATGTTCTTAAATATATGCTTGAAGAATAGGTTCCTTTAGGATGCAAAATAAGGAATTTTTGCTTATTTCAATATTAATTTCGCCAAATAAGAGCCCCAAAACCGCAAATAAGAGCGCATTTTCCATAAAAATCCAAATAAGCCCTTATTTTCCCAAAAACCATAAAAATCCAAGCCCTGACCGTACTATTAGTTAATTGGTACAGAACTATAAATCGTCTACGTGATATAATTAAAATAGACAGTCTCAAAATGTAAAGTTCATTCAGAAAGGAGTAACTATGGTAGATAATCCGATAACAAGAAAAGAGAAATATCTTGCTAAATTAACTGGGAGTTATACCGGAAATATCCCGGATCCAATTACACGGGTAGAGAAATATTTATACGATTTATGTCAGAAAGGCATTAGTGGACTGACTCCAGAAGAGATAGAAAATGCAGTAAACAAATATCTCAAAGAGAACCCCGTGCAACCCGGAGCCACCACAGAGCAGGCCGCACAGATCGAGCAGAACAAGGTGGATATTGCTTCACTGAAAACGGAAACTAGTTCACTAAAGGAAGATTTAGAGATTTCACTATTAGAAAACGACAGACTATATGAAGGTACAAACCTTGCTGAAAAATTCAAAGATGAAATCGCTAATTACTCAGACATCTGGCAGTGGATCAAAGCCAGAATCAAGGCAGGAAACTTTGCGGGTATTCATGTGAATGATTATATCCGCTGGCAGACCACAGATAACAAATGGATTGAGTCACGTGTTGCTGGTATCAACACCTACAGGAGATATGGTGACCGTGAAGTGCCAAACCATATTGACTTTATCAGTAAAGACCTGTGGCCGACACTGCATGTAATGAACCCGGTTAATTACAACAATGGTATTATCCCAACTGAAAACTTGTCCGGTGATGGTACGAAAATAGCTTTTGTACTGACAAACGAAATGGCTGGCATTGCGTCTGTTACGATTGGCGGTACTGCGGTGACAAGCTACACATACGACATTGACACTCACACAATCACTTTTACCGAAGCACCGGCAACAGGTACAAACAATATCATAGTAACCGGAACCGGATCAGAGTATCTTTGGTTAGCTTCAGATTTGTATTTGTATGCAAACAGCTTAAAAGGTCATGTGGCAGGCGGTACAAGTAAAACATCGCCGGTAAAACTGGTAGACTATACAAAAGATGGTATCTGGTCGAAACTTCCGGAAGCCTTAAAATCTGTAATTGTGACCAAACGTGCATTACTTCCTCAGCGATATTCAGCATCCGGGATGTTATCAATTAATAATTCCTGGAGCTGGAAGGATATGGGTAAACTCTGGATCCCGTCAGAAATTGAAGTATATGGTTGTGGTGTGTGGGCGGAAAACGGATATGACAAGGGTGGATTTGTGCAGTATCCGATATTCAATTGCAATATGCGACGTGTAAAAGAACTGGGAGATGGAGGTGATCGCAACAACTGGTGGCTGCTCTCTGCTCCCACTGGCAACACCAGCAACTTCTGTAGTGTCTACAACAACGGTAGTGCCAACAGCAACAGTGCTTCCAACACCTTTGTGGGGTTGCCCGTCTGCTTCCGAATTGCGTAGTGAAAGGAGATTAAATCTATGAATTATAAAGCCGAAATAGTAGCTCTAAAAAGTTTACTTGCTGACACTGATTACAAGGCATTAAAACATGCCGATGGAGTAATGAGTGATGAAGAATATGAGCCTGTTAAAGTACAAAGAAAAGAATGGCGTAGACTTATCAATGAGTATGAAGAAAAAGTGAAAGGAATGGATGAATCGGAGTTTATGTAATTAACTAAAGGGGGCTTTAGTTAATCTTTGTCGAACAAAAAATGTCTAAAATAGAATAAAAAAAATACCCTTTTACGGGGCACTGTTTAACCTTATCCGGCAGGCAATCACCTGTCGGATTTTTAAATTGGTACAGAGATGCCTTAACGCTAAATGCTATAATCAGAATTAGGTAAGAATCTTTGCGAGAGGAGTGGGCAACATGACAACTGAACAAAAGAACGTCCTGAGAAAGATTATTTATGCGGTCGAAACCGGCGGGCAGGTTTACGGACAGCAGGATTATTCGGACTTCACAGAAGCTTACACCAATTCTTCTGAAGAACATGCAATTACAATCGGGGCAGGACAGTGGTACGCAACCGAAGCACAAACACTTTTGAAACGGATTCATGATGCAGATACGGCACAATGGGACAGATTGGATAATATCGGGTTATGGGAACAGGTGCAGGAAGCAGACTGGTCTTGTTTTAACATTTCAAGAAACAGCCAGTTCGCCAATTTAATCGTTCAGCTTATATCGTCCAAAATTGGCGTTAAATGTCAAGATAGTCTTATGGATGAACAATTAGCCGCCTATGCAGATGAAGCCTTCAAAAGTGGCGTTACGGACGCTAGAGGACAAGCTATGTGCGTGAACTTTAGACACCAAGGCGGACAGGGAGCAGTAACAAGAATTTTGGCAAAGACCCAGAAACCATATACACTCGATAATCTCTATGCAGCCTGCCAGACGGACACAGGGAACCAAGTCGGGGTATATAAGAGCAGACAGAGATTTGTTTATAACGCGTTAAAAAAATATTTCCCAGAGGAGGAGCAAGACAATATGAGAAAGACAGAAAAAGCAACAAAACAAATGGAATCATGGGCACAGGACAGCTCTCATGGGTACGATCAGGATTATCGCTGGGGAGAAAAAGGAGATTTCGACTGTTCTTCTGCCGTGATTCAGGCGTGGCAGAACGCCGGAGTTCCGGTCAAAGCAAAAGGAGCCACCTATACTGGTGATATGAGAACTGTATTTCTTTCATGCGGGTTCAAAGACGTGACCAGCAAAGTTAATCGTTCAACTGGTTCTGGACTTTTAAGAGGAGATGTGCTACTTAATGAGACGCACCATGTTGCAATGTACTGTGGAAATGGAAAAGAAGTAGAAGCATCTATAAACGAAAAAGGTACCGCTCATGGTGGACAGCCGGGAGACCAGACAGGAAAAGAGTTCCTGATTAGAAGCTACAGAAATTACCCGTGGGATTGCGTTTTGCGATATTCCGAAAATGGTGCGGCGGCAAATGACACTGTTACGAAAAAGCAAAATACAGTTGCCTATGTAGCCCGAATGAAAAAAGACAGCAAATGTTATACAAAATCAAACAAAAATAGCCAATCTAAACTGTTTCCAAAGCTGAAAAAAGGTGCAGTTGTAGAGGTAATGAAATACACCGAAACAGACAGTTCCGGGCTGAAATGGTACTTCGTCAGAATCCCGTACCCGAATGATGATGGGTTCGTATTTGAGTTTGTCCCGAAGGGCGTATTTACCAGAATTTCAGAAATTCATAAATAAAAACTCCCGGGGATAACGCCCCGGGAATCATGCTTCTTATAACATATTGTATCATTTCGTTTTGTAAATCCTATTAGTTCGTTGGACACACGTTAGTCACAAACAAAAAAATCATTTCCTAATTAAATATCCTCTAAAGTACTGTATTTAAAGGACTTTCTGACATTTGCATAGTTCTAATTAATATCCTGATTGAATACAATTAGAATAATGAAAATGAAATGAGTGAATTCCTTGCAAAATCGCTGAGAATGTTGATTTTACAAGGGTTTCACGCGTTTTTATGTTCTGAATTGTGATGAATAAAATTGATAAAATAAGATTCCGTTAGTCACAGTTAGTCACAAATGGGACTTTTATTTTCTCAATCTCTGTGCGGAGTTCTTCCAATGTCCTGTGTCCATATACCGCGTTTGTAACATCTCCACCAAAAGAGTGACCCAGCATTCGCTTCCGGTCGTTCTCCCGGACGCCGTATTTTTCACATAACATAGAAAAAGTATGCCGGCAGTCATGCGGAGTGTGTTTCGGATCGCCAACAATCCCAAGACGTTCGAGTGTAGGATAGAACAACGCTTTTCTGTGATGCTGCTGAGTATACACGCATAATTTTCCATCTTGTGTCAGCACTTTCTGTTCGACAAAATGGTATATAGCGGGATGTATCGGGACAATTCTGTTTTTACCGGCTTTTGTTTTGATGCCGCCTTGAAAGTATCCTTCTTCTAAGTTGGTTGTAAGTTTTAACACTTCACCGATTCTCCAGCCGGAGTAACACATAATAAGAATGAGCTGCACTTCTGGATCGTTGGCATTATTCCACAGCACTTGCATTTCCTGATCAGAAAAGGGAGTTCCATGTTCGGTGTCATTATCAGCATTGACATGGACATATAACGCCTTGTTTTCCGTTACAATTTCTGAGTAAACGGCATATTTATACATCTGCTTGAACAGTGTAAGAATTGCCATAAGACTCTGACGCTTTAACGGGCAGTCATCAATTACCTTTTGCAGATCAGGCGCTTTTAAATCCTCAAAGATACGGTTATACAAAGCTGTGCAATTTGAGTAAGCGGTCTGGTAAGCTATCTTTGAACTATAAGAAAGTTTTGAACCCTCCGGAAACTTCCATACGTAAAACTTCTCATATACCTCTGAGAACGTCAATTTCTTGATTTCCGGGTGTTTATCCTCGACACCCTTGATTGTATTGTAGTCAGCAATCAAGCGGCTTATAAGAGCATCTATGTCGGTTGTAGGGGATACCTCAAGATCCCGTTCCATCCCTGGCTGATATGTTCCTGCCTTGTATGCGGTCAGTACAGTAAATCCTTTAATCCAGTCGTCTACATAGCAGATTGCAGGCGGGCGGACGGGCTTTCCGGTCTTTTCATCCAGTACTGCCGGAGGATGGACCGCAAATGGATTCCTACGATTGTCACCTAGGTACCGTATTGTTCCGAAACTGTTAGGGAGCTTCGGGTATTTCTTTCTTTTCTTCGCCATTTTTATTCCCTCTTTCTGTAGCTGTATTTTAGGTATAAAAATAACAGCCGAACAAACTTTCTGACTTGCCCGACTGCTCCGAAGATGATACAATATGTTTTGCCAGAATATTACATTTCTTCGGAGATGTATAAATGCCACCTCGGTACGCCAATGCCGGGGTGGTTTTATTTATTCTATTTCTTCAATGTCAAATGAATATCCAAGAACTTCACCTACGTCTGTACATTTTCCTTTCAAAGTCACCATGTCACCCATTTTCATAGATGTAACTTTTGACTCTTGCTCATCATTTTTAATGTAACATTGTACGCCAATGATTTCAAAATCACCATCTGCCATGAGGTCAATGTAGTCTCCAGAAGCGTCAATATTTCCAAGCTTTCCAGTGATTTCTAAATACTGGTCTTTGTATTGCTTTGATGCTCCAAGCGGGTTATCGTTCAAAGCAGACATCATATCGTTTACAGATACAGAGGTATAGCTTACTGGTGTAGGTGTTGCTACTTCTTTGGATTCTGTTTTTGCAGTAGAAGTGGTTGTGGTTTTTGTGTCAGAACTTCCGCCAGAAGCCGCACCCACAGCTCCGATAACAACGACTGCCAGAACTACCCATTTCAGCTTGCCGCCCTGTTTCTTTCTACAATGAGGACATATCTTTGCTCCTGCCGGGATCTCCATTTTACAGTGCTTGCAGATTTTTGTCTTTTCATTACTCATACATTTTTTCCTCCTGTTACGCTTTACACATACTCTTTAAATCATGCCATTTTTGATGATTTTTACATTTTTCTTGCTGATTTTGAAGTGTCATGCAAAAGTACGCTTTTATGTGGTATTATTATTTTATCGCAGATAGCATGATTTGTAAAGGATAAGAGTGATTCGTTATGAAAAATAATTGTTTTAAGATATTTGCATTCTTCCTAATTATATTTAAGATATTTTGCACGATACATATTCCGCTAAAGATTGTCCCGAACAATCACAATGATGTGCAGATCACCAGTGCCGCATATCAGGAGAAGTCTGCGCCGAACCATAATCTGAGGGAAGTCCACAGAAAAGTTTGTGATCTCGCATTTTTCTTCTGTGAAAGCATAATTTCCTTTGAGATTGCAAAGTTCGTGTATGAAATAACGAAAGTTCATGTATATCATTGGCAGTTGCCAAGAGTCGGAATAGGTGGTATAATAGCAAAAGCGAACTAATGTTCGGTTCTATTTCCCACAGCCGGACATATACTGTAGTGTAAGCGGTAGTTGCGACAGGGAGGGCTATTTATGGATTATAAGAAAGAAATTATTGAAATGATACAAAAGATAGAAAACAGATGTTGGTTGAGGTCAATATACATTTTCATAAAAACATTAATCGGTTAAAAAGAAAAGCCAAGGGTTTGCGCATTGCCCTTGGCTATTTTCTCATTTCTTTTCGTAAATCGTGTCTAGGAGCTTTTCTAAATTATCCCATCCAGAATCATCCAGCTTTGCTAGAGCATTGATGAGACGGTATTTAAAATCATCATCACTAGACTTTAGAACATTTCCGAACAACTTAGAAATTTCATCGTTTTTGTTCTCTGGCTGAAACATTTCTCCAGTTCCATTTCTTAGCCATTCTTCGTTTACGTTAAATTCTCTGCAAACATCATCAATAGTCCGATCTGATGGAACTTTGCTTCCCATTTCAATTTGCGCTACAAAATTCCTACTTATCTTTAGTTTGTCTGCAAATTCTTGCTGAGTTACGTTTAATTCTTTTCGCAACTCTTTAAACCTGTCTTTCAATTTAATTCCTCCTTTCTGAAAATATAATATCATAAAATGTTTACAAAGTCAACAAAAAGGTATTGACAAATGTTGTCTGAGGGACTATACTGTGTTTACAAGGTAAACAAAGGAGGTGAAAACAGTGAAGCGTAAGAAAAAAGAAATCGACAAAACAATTTCTG
>ERZ837380.3435-NODE-3435-length-14726-cov-2.574739_pt1 | contig 14726 bp, 16 predicted proteins | sample MGYA00519685_ERZ837380 | MGnify/ENA primary metagenome ERZ837380 (study PRJEB31850, sample SAMEA3708817) | human gut metagenome | biome: human gut; feature: human-associated habitat; material: faeces | place: China | collected 2014 ...
AGGCGCTGCGCGACTGGGTCACCAACGTCAAAGACACCCATTATCTGCTCGGCACGGTCGCAGGACCTCATCCGTTCCCATCGATGGTGCGCGACTTCCAAAAGATCATCGGAGAGGAAGCGAAACAGCAGCTGCAGGATTGGTATGGCATCGACCATCCCGATGCTATCTGCGCATGCGTCGGCGGCGGCTCCAACGCCATCGGCATCATGAACGCCTTCCTCGATGACGAACGAGTGAACCTGTACGGTTCCGAGGCCGGCGGTAACGGGCCCGAATCCGGTCGCCATGCCATTCGATTCGCGCCAGGTACCGGTGAACTGGGCATGTTCCAAGGAGCCAAGAGCTATCTGTTGGAAAACCCCGAAGGCCAGACCCTTGACACGTACTCCATCTCCGCAGGCTTGGATTACGCCTCCGTCGGCCCCGAACATGCATGGCTCAAGGATATCGGCCGCGTCAACTATTCCTGGGCCACTGATCAGGAAGCCATGAGCGCGTTCAAGGATCTGTGCGAAACCGAAGGCATCATCCCTGCCATCGAAAGCTCCCACGCAGTGGCCGGCGCGTACAAGGCAGCTGCAGACCTCAAGGCCAAAGGGTATGAGCATCCGGTCATGATCATCAACATCTCTGGCCGTGGAGACAAGGACATGAACACCGCCGGCAAATGGTTCGGATACCTGACCGACGAGCAGGCCAAAGCCTTGGAAGCCAACGGCGCGCAAGGCAACAACGCGGACGGCGAGTGAGAAAAGGAGCAACCATCATGACGAACGCAACATCATCCACGCCGTCCGGCCAGCCACTCGGCATCAGCCACAAGCCAAGCCCGACGGAAACCATGTTCGATGAATTCAAAGCCGCCGACAAGCCGGCATTCATCGGATATCTGCCATACGGATTCCCTGATCCGGATTATTCGCTCAAAGCTTTCCGCACCATGGTCGAACACGGCGTGAACGCGGTCGAAATCGGGCTGCCGTATTCCGACCCCGTCATGGACGGTCCCGTCATCCAGGCGGCATCGCAAATCGCCATCGACAATGGTGAAAAAATCGCCAACGTATTCAAAGCGGTGGAAACAGTGGCGAACGCCGGGGGAGTGCCATTGGTCATGAGCTATTGGAACCTCATCTTCCATTACGGCGTCGAACGATTCGCACGTGATTTCGAAAACGCCGGTGGAGCCGGTCTCATCACCCCGGATCTCATTCCGGACGAGGCCGGCGAGTGGATCGAAGCCTCCGACCGTCACGGACTCGACCGCATCTTCCTGGTATCTCCGGATTCCACCGAAGACCGTCTGAAAGTCGTTGCGGACAATGCGCGGGGTTTCGTCTATGCTGCCGCCCGCATGGGCGTCACCGGAGAACGCTCCACCATCGATGCGTCCCCGAAGGAACTGGTCGCCCGTACCCGCAAGGCCGGTGCGAAAAACGTGTGCGTAGGCATCGGCGTGTCCACCGCGGAACAGGGGGCTCGTGTCGGATCGTATGCGGACGGTGTCATCGTAGGCTCGGCTCTGGTGCATACCATGCTTGACGAATCCGGCAAGCATGCAGTCGACGAAGCCACCGGTCTCAAGGCCTTGGCGGAGAAGACTGAGGAGCTTGCCGAAGGCATCCACAACGCCCGCAACTGAACCAGTCCAAAGACAACATACTGGTAGTCCACGTACCATATCGTATACGTGGACTACCATCAGGAAACTATGACACTTGCTTACATTCCGTCACCCACCATTTCGCAGTTTTCCATCGGGCCGGTGACCATCCATTTCTACGCGCTGTGCATTCTGCTCGGCATCGTGCTGGCGGTATGGATGACAACCGTTCATTGGAAACGATATGGCGGTAATTTCGATCAGATTCTCGACATCACGCTTGTCGCGGTGCCGAGCGGCATCATCGGTGCGCGTATATACCACATCATCACCACTCCGGAACGTTTCTTCGGACCGACCGGCGATTGGGTGGAGATGTTCCGCATCTGGAATGGCGGACTGGGCATCTGGGGCGGCGTCCTGCTTGGAGCGCTTGCCGCTTGGGCATGGTGTCGTCACAGGCATTATCCAATGGCTCTGCTCGGTGACGCCGTCGCGCCAGGATTGCTCGTGGCGCAGGCCGTGGGACGTCTGGGCAACTGGTTCAACCAAGAGCTCTACGGCTGGCCCACCACGTTGCCGTGGGGCCTGAAGCTCAACGACGCGGACGCCATCGGCAAATCCGAAATCTGCTATTCTGGCGCGCAATGCCCGGACTACAGGACCACGCTGTTCCACCCGACGTTCCTGTACGAGATGATCTGGAACCTCATTGGCGCCGCGCTCATCATCTACCTCGGCCACAAGCTTGCCGACCGGCTCAAGGCCGGCCAGCAGTTCGCCATGTACCTGATGTGGTACGGCCTGGGCCGCACCTGGATCGAGAACGTGCGCATCAACTACTCCACGGTGATCCTGGGCCTGAGGACCAACGTGTGGACCGCGATCATCGTCTTCGTGCTCGGCTGCATCCTGTTCGTCGTGCTCTACCAGTACGGGCCGGACCCCAAGGCGCAGGCGCGCGGGCTTGCGGCGGTCACCGCCGACGAGCTCGAACGCCAGAGCATCGAAGAGGAACAGCTTCGCCAGAAGAAGCAGGCCAAGCGCACTAAGTGACACCACAATAAACAGCGCCGAAACAGCGCGAAACACGGGACCCCAAGTCCCATTGCACAGATAAGGTAGGAAACCATGAGCAATATCGCAATCGCACCCAGCATCCTGTCCGCTGACTTCTGCAACCTCGAACGTGATCTCAAGGCCATCGCCAACGCCGACCTGGTCCACGTCGATGTCATGGACCATCATTTCGTGCCGAACCTGACCCTGGGCGAGCCGATCGTCGGCCGCATCTGTCAGGTCACCGATCTGCCGGTCGACGTGCACCTCATGATCGAGGACCCGGACCGTTGGGCTCCCGAATACGCCAAGCTCGGCGCCGCCTCCATCTCCTTCCACATGGGTGCCACCCACGCCCCCGTGCGTCTGGCCCGACAGCTGCGCGAGATGGGCTGCAAGGCCTGCTTCGCCGTGCGTCCGGCCGAACCGGTCGAGCCGATCTTCGATATCCTCGACGAGTTCGACATGGTCCTCATCATGACCGTTGAGCCCGGCTTCGGCGGCCAGAAGTTCCTCGACAACCAGATGGCCAAGGTCCGCCGCCTGCGCGATGAGATCACCCGCATCCAGGTCGATGGCGGCGTGAGCCCCAAGACCGCGCACATCGTGGCCGAAGCCGGCGCCGACGTGCTCGTTGCCGGTTCCGCCGTGTACGGCGCCGAGAATCCCGCCCAAGCCATCGACGACATCCGCACCAAGGCCGAGGCCGCGTTCAAGGCCTGAGCTCCAAGCCTGAACCGCAATCCACCTTTCATCCATAACCGCAAGAAAAGAATCTGAATCACATGAAGACGTTTGAATCCCTGTTCGCCGAACTGTCCGAAAAGGCCCAGACCCGCCCCGAAGGCTCCCTGACCGTCGACGAGCTCGACAAGGGCACCCACTTCATCGGCAAGAAGATCATCGAAGAGGCCGGCGAGACCTGGATGGCCGCCGAATACGAGGGTGCGGACCGCACCGCCGAGGAGATGAGCCAGCTGCTCTACCACGTCCAGGTCATGATGATCAAGCACGGCCTGACGCTTGAGGACGTCTACAAGCACCTGTGAGAGGAACGCAAATGCTGAGAATCGCAGTGCCCAACAAGGGCATGCTATCCGAACCCGCGTGGAACATGCTGGCCGAGGCCGGCTACCGTCTGCGCACCAACCCTCGCCAGCTGGTCGTGCAAGATCCCGACAATGGCATCGAGTTGTTCTACCTGCGTCCGCTCGATATCGCCGTATACGTGGGCCGCGGCGCCATCGACGTCGGCATCACCGGCCAGGATCTGCTCAAGAACTCCGGTACCGCCGCGCTCGAGCACATGCCGCTCGGCTTTGGTGCCTCGACCTTCCGTTTCGCCGCACCGAACGAATCCCCGATCACCACCCTGGAGGATGTTCAGGGCAAGCGCGTGGCCACCACATTCGATAAGCTCGTACACGACTATCTGGTCGAGCACGGCATCCAGGCCGAGACCATCCATCTGGACGGTGCGGTCGAATCCTCCGTGCAGCTGGGCGTGGCCGATCTCATCGCCGACGTGGTCTCCACCGGTACCACCCTGCGCAACGCCGGCCTGCGCGTGTTTGCCGAACCGCTCATGCACTCCGAAGCTTGCCTGATTCGTTCGCCGCGTCTGAACGAGCAGGACCCACGTCTGGCCGTGCTGACCCGCCGTCTGCAAGGCGTGCTCACTGCACATCAGTATGTGCTCATGGACTATGACATTCCGATCAGCAAGGTCGCCGCCGCCGTGGCCGTGACCCCTGGCTTTGAAAGCCCGACGATCTCCCCGCTGCACGACAAACAGTGGAACGCCGTGCGAGTCATGGTTCCCAAGGCCAAGGTCAACCAGCTGATGGATGATTTGTACGAAGTCGGCGCACGCGGCATCATCGTTACCGCTCTGCAAGCCTCCCGCATGTAGACTGTTAGTCGATATGACCAACCAGAAAGTCAACGCCAGATACAGTCCGGAAGCACGTGACATCTATTTCACTGTGCCCAATTTGATCAGCGCGCTGCGAATCATCTCGATTCCTTTCATCAGCGTGCTGATCTCCAAGCACGAGATGATTGCGGCGCTAGCCCTGATCGCCATTTCCTCGGCTTCAGACGGACTTGACGGCATCATCGCGCGCAGATTCAACCAAGTGAGCAAGATCGGTCAGATTCTTGATCCGATCGCCGACCGACTGCTCATTTTCTGCTCGATTCTGGCTCTCAGCGTCGCCGGCATCATCCCATGGTGGATGCTGATTATCGTGGGACTGAGGGATCTGTGGATGGCGATTCAGGTGCTATGGCTTGCCCAGTACGGTTATGGTCCGCTGCCCGTGCATTTCGTGGGCAAGGCCGGTACCGCGCTGCTGATGATTTCCATCGTCAGTCTGATTTTCGCCGATTTGGGCACCAATACGTTCTTCCACTTGCTCTACATCGCCGCGCTGGCCGCCGGCATCTGGGGCATCGCCATGTATTGGCTCGCCGGATATATCTATACCGAGCAGGGCATCAGATTGCTACGCAAGGAACTGGGGGAGAAGTATGGCGCTTGAGGCCACGGCCCCGGTCTCATTCCCCGTACCCAAGGAGAATGAGCCGGTACGACGCCGCGCCGTGTTCTCCCACTCAGTCCGAGGCGCGGAATCACATCATGCGCTTTCCCCGGATGACGCCGCCGCCATCCGCACCAGACGTCGCCGTAAAACCAACGACGATTCGCTTCAGCTCATCGATGATCTTGTCAATCGTCCGATGGATCCGATGTTCTCCGACTCACGACTGGTCCATGAGCATCGTTCGACCTTCTCCATCTGGTTTAATCGCATCGTCGTATTCATCATCTGCGTCGGCGTTGGCTTTGCCTGCAGCCTATTCGTGCAACAGTTGCAATCCGATCCGCGTAAGCAGGTACGGCAGACTTTGGCCACGCAATTGGAGAATCGCAACTCGCAAATAGACGAACTCACCACGGACGTCAATAATTTGCGCTCCCAAGTTGACGAACAGTCCAAGAAAATATCCGGCAGCGTGAAAAGCGATACGCTTATCCAAGACGAAATGGTCAATGGTGCCACGGTGGTCGAAGGCGAAGGAATCACCATGACGCTGGCCGATCCAATCGCGGCAAGCCAGTCGGATCAATCCTCCTCGACGAGAGTCGGCACCTCCACCAACATCCGAGTCATCACCGATCTGGATCTGCAGCAACTGGTCTCCCTGATGTTCCAAAACGGAGCCGAAGCCATTGCCATCAACGGTAATAGGCTCGGCGCGCAAACCTCGATACGCAAGGCCGGCGGGCATATTCTCATCGGCATGACCGCGATACAAAGCCCCTATACCATTGAAGCCATAGGCGATAAGAGCGCCTTGGCCGAAGCGATGGGGAAGAAGAAACTTGCAAGTCTTTACGATTCCTTCAAGGAAGCCGGTATCTACCCGCAGGTGAGCAAATCCAATTCGATTACACTTGAGGCAGCAGTCACTGGCGAAGTGAAGTACGCGGAAAGGAATGAATAATGGCAGCCGTTCTGGGACTGATCATCGGCGTCGTCATCGGCGTGTTTGTCAAGCCGGACATTCCGATCATCGTGCAGCCTTATCTGCCGATTATGGTGGTCGCTGCTCTTGACGCCCTGCTGGGTGCCGCGCGAGCCTATTTCGAGCGCAGCTTCTCCGACCGCGTGTTTGTGATCTCCTTCCTCGCCAACGTGGTGACGGCAACACTGCTCGTGTTCCTCGGCAACCAGCTCGGCGTCGGTTCGCAGCTGCAGACGGCCGTCATCGTCGTACTCGGCATCCGCATCTTCTCCAACGTGTCCGCGATCAGACGCTTCATCTTCCGAGGCTGACAAGGGTACTGACGTATGGCACGTAAAGCACAATCAGACAACATGCTGGAGAAAATGCGCGACCAGCATGCACAAGACAAGGTCAACGACCGGATGGAAACCGGGTCGTTTCCCACGGTGCGCAAGAAGCCCCGGAAGGATCTCAACCGTGCCAGCAACAAATCACGGTTAATATCCTCGATTCTCATCGCTCTGATGTGCGCGTTGTTGGGGTTCGCCTACATGAGCCAGATCAATAACACTAAATCCACGTACGAAACGATGGACGAGAGTGAACTGGTAAGGCTGCTGAACGAGTCGAATACGCAAATCTCCAATCTCGAGCAGCGTAAAACCCAGTTGAACAGCCAGCTCAACTCGCTGAAATCGGCGGCTAACGAGCAGGAGCAGGCGCGTAAGATCGCCAAGCAAAACGAGGAGACCAGCGGCTTGATTTCCGGCAGACTCCCGGCAAAGGGCCAAGGCGTGACCATCCGAATCGGACGAGGCTTGACGACTAAAGTGGACGCCTCAATCATGTTCAACCTTATCGAGGAACTTCGCAATGCCGGTGCCGAGGTAATCGCCATCAATAACGTGCGCGTCATCACCTCCACCTACATTCAGGACGCCGAGGAAGGTTTGATCGTGGATGGCACCACCATCAAGCCCACATACACGGTGAAGGCCATTGGCAATCCGCAGGAACTGTCCAACGCAGTCGATATCGCCGGCGGTGTGGGCGCTCAGCTCCAGGTGAAATACGGGTCCAACGTCAATGTACAGCCTTCTGACAGCATCATTATCGACGAAGTACGCGAAGCTACGCAAAACCAGTATGCAAAGACGGTAGAATAGGGGATTATGACCAACCCGATTCCTAGCGCAGGCGAAACCACCATTATCGGCCTGCCCGCGATTAATGTACTGCCCGTTACCACCACCGGCGATCGACCGCTGACTCAAGAGGATCTGGACACCATCACCAGATTGTCCGAGGGAACGGCATTGCTGATTTCCGCCAGGGGAGCGGTCTCAGGTTCTCGTTACTTGCTTGACGAGGATGAAATCACCGTCGGCCGTGATCCGCGAGCTGATATTCTGCTCGACGACTCCACCGTATCCCGTCAGCATGCCGTGTTCCGCAGGGTCAACGGTCAGTTCTTTGTGGTTGATGCAGGAAGTCTGAACGGCACCTACGTGAACCGTCAGCGTGTTGATCAGGCGACGCTGAAGAACGGCGACGAAATCATGATCGGTAAATTCCGCCTCGTGTTCTTCACGAAATCTGCCATTATTTCCCAATAGTCCACACCCAGCACGGGGTTAGACTGATTGCAGAAATTGCAATCATGTGATTACACCAGTGTGAGTCACATGCGAGACACGCATGAGTTAGGGGAGTGCCATGGGACAGACCGGGCTGCATCTTCATGTTTCGCTTGAGGACCGTCAGAATCTGAACGCTGACGCGATTCAGGGGGAGTTGTTCTCCAACGTCGATACTGAGGAGATCAAGCGCGGCTACCGTGGCACTGTGGCCTCCAAGGTGGCCGGCATCACGTACCGACAGCTCGATTATTGGGCACGCAAGCAGATTGTTGAGCCGTCCATCACGCCGTCTCATGGCTCCGGTTCACGACGACTATACTCGTTTAAGGATGTGGTGATTCTCGCTGTATCCAAGAAGTTGCTTGATGCCGGTGTGAATCTGCAGAACGTAACGGCGGCCATCGGATTCTTGACTCAACGCAGCACCGATCAGCTGGCCAATGTGACCATCATGTGCGATGGTCAAAACGTGCATGAATGCACGACCAGCGAACAGATGCTCGAACTGTTGCAAAGCGGTAAGGCAGTGTTCGCCGTGTCGGTGGGTTCGTTGTGGCACCAGATTGAGACGGCCTTGGAACAGGAAGAATATGTTGATCTTGAGGCCAAGCCGCTGACGATTGCCACGGGCCGTCCGATTGATGAACTGACTGCCAGGAGGATGCGCAAGAAGCTCGAGGCACAGCGCTTGCAACGCGCAACCGCCTGATACATGTATGGTTGTTGGCGACTTGCCGGCTTTGGTCGGCAGGTCGCTTTGTTGTATGTGTTGCTTTTGTTGCCTGCCATCTTATGTTTTTATATGTTGCGGTGATTATTATGACTGATTGGAGGACCGGGTGAACGGGATTGTTGTCGGATTGTTGCCGGGCGTTCTGTGGATGGTCGCCGTCATCTTTGCTGTGTCCATCATCACTATAACGGTCAGCCGAGGTCATCTGTTCACGCCGAAACGCCGGCGACCGCCGGTCGATCCGGTCGACTGGTCGATGGTGAAAACGCATTTCATGTCGTTTGCGGCGGCGCTGATCCCGTTTCCCGTGTTGACGTTTACAGCGGATCTGATGGATGCTCGCATGCTCGCGTTCTACGACCACGCGCAATTGCCCGGAGCAATCATCATATTCGCGCTGGTGCTGCTGGAACTCATCGCCATGTATCTGCAGGCACGCAACGCTTCGGAAACCGAAATGGACAAGCGTTTGGGCGTTGCTTCTCACCGGAATAAGGATGATGTTGCGAAGTAGCCGATTCTCTGCGGCGAGGCTAATCCGCAGCTAGATACTACTGGTTCGGCTAAAATCACCACATACTATTAGCCGATAATGTACGTTATGTCAGATTAGTTATCCTTGACAAGGATTCGGTCGCCTGTATCAACTAGTCCACGCATACCAAGGCCGACAGCCAAAGGAGCACCGGAGCGACCACCGCAATTGCAAGAATCGCCGTGCCTTTCAGCCAATCCTTGTCATCTCGTTTCCAGTGGAATGCTCGCCAAATGAACCATATCAGCATGGGAATCTCATACAGCGACAGCAATGGCAAACCGATGAAAACCAGGTCGAAGCCCGCGGCGCAGGCTCCATCGCATCCCATCATGAAGAAGTCCTCGCCGTTGTGTTTCAGTGTGTTTGGAAATAACGGTTTACGGCTTCTTCGATCTGCTCGGGCTTCTCGATGATTTCGTAGGCACCGTGTTCTTCCATCTCACCGGCCGGAGCGTAGCCCCAGCGGCAGCCAATGGCGTCCAGATTGCAGGCGTGGGCGCCGTCGATGTCGGTGTAGCGGTCGCCGATCATCACGGCCTTGTCCCCCGCTGCAGCATCAAAACCGATTTTGTCGAAGCAGTACCGAATCACCTGATCCTTGTCCAAACGAGAGTTATCCCTGGATGCGCCATAGATGCCGTCCAACAGCTCGGTCAGATGGAAATGCTCACAGATCGGAACGCATTGGTACTCGGGCTTGCAGCTGGCCAACGCCAGATAATAGCCGTCGGCACGCAGCTTGAGCAGCTGTTCGCGGATACCGGGAAACACGACGTTCACCAAGCGGCCGGGAACTTTGTTGCCGGGCTCGTTCGGATCATCGAACACGGCGCGATCCGCATAGTAGCTGCGGTAGATGGTGACCGCCCGGTCAAGCTCATCCTCCGGCACATGGTTGCGTCGCAGCGATTCGATGATGGCCGGACCAATGAAACGATGCAGCTCGGCATCGTCGGGAACCGGGCGACCCAATTCCTCGAACGTCTTGACGACGGAGGCGATGATGCCGCCGTCGGACTTGGTAAGCGTGCCGTCGAGGTCCAACAGGACCACTTTCATCGGATGCTGTGCCATTGAGATTCCACTCCCCTTTGTTCATGTCGACTGCTTTGAATGGTCGTCAAACGATATGCGACTTGTTCCAACAATGATTATGCCCAGTCGGGATGACTGGGCATCAAGTTCACGTGTTGTTCAGTAGGAGATCACTCGTAGTCAGGAATCCAACCGTCACGGTGCATTTGCAGGCGCTTTTCGAGTAGGGTGGCCAGTTCCTCTTCGCTACGGCGTTCCAGCAGCATGTCCCAGTGGGTGCGGGTGGGTTTGCTGATCTCGTCGCCCTCACGGTCGGCGTCGCCCTCACGGTGGGCCACGGAACCACAACGGCACTCCCACTCGTCCGGGATTTCGGCACCCTCGGCAAACGGCAGGATGGTGCGGTGGCCCTTCGGGCATACATACGCCACATCGTTTCGTGCGGCGAAATCGACGTTGTCGTCGGACTCCAGCGATTTCGCTCCGATGCTCATGCCCCTGAGGCTACGTTCTGCCATATCGGCATCCTCCTTGAAAGATCTTTAACCCTACTAATTTACGCAACAGTTCGGACTTGGCCGCTATTCCAAGCTTCCGACGTCGGCTGACAAACTCCCATCAAACGGCCCCCGTCAGTCCACGCCGGAGTAGGCCACCACGCCACGATTGACCCGGTCGGCCGCTTCGTGGGCGAGGCCTGCCAGCCGCTCTCCCCCGTCGAACGGCAGCGGCTGGGCGACAGCGATCTGCTGCAGCACGTCAGCCAGTCGTTTGGCAGTGCGCACGAAGTCGCCGCCGGTCATGTCGGTGCCGTACAGGCACGATCCCAGCGAACCGCCATCCGCCCATTCATACATGATGTCGAGAATGCCGAAGTCCGGCCGCTGCATCTCGTCCAGACCGTGATCCTCGCACAGGATATCGATGTCTTCACAGATGCCCTTGAGCTTGGACGAAGCGATTGCGATGGACCCGGAGATGCCGCCCGGGTAGTGCCTCGGTTCGCCGTCTCCCCCGCGTCTGGCCTCGTATACCAGTGAAGAGAGCACAGCGGCCAGTCCGTTGGCGTCGAGCTTGTCGAACGTGCCGGCGAGCAGCGCCTCGCACAGTTCCAGGTCATGTTCACTGTAGATGCGGCGCAGCAGCGAGCCTTTTTCGGTCAACGTCATGTCAATGTGGCCGGCCGCATTGACATGACGTTCGAGGTAACCAAGCCCGGTGAGAATATCGCAGATGCGATCGAACTGACGGGCCACGGACCCGGTACGGGAGTCGTAGCGATCGGTGACGCGCTGCAGTTCGCGGGTCTCGCGGGCCCAGCGGTGGCCCCACTTGAGGTGTTGCTGGAGGTCCGGGCAGTTGCGGCATGGATGCTCGTGCTCCGCCTTGCGCAAATCGCGAATGCGCTGGTCAAGGTTCTGGAAGGCGCGTGAACGCTCCTGATCGGTCAGGAACACTTCGTGCTTCAGTTTGCGGCGGCCTTCCTTTTCGATGTCGCTCAGCTCCATACGCAGGGTCATGAACTGTTTGAAGTCGCCGTGTTCGCATGCGAACGCCTGTTCGTATCCGGCCAGCGCGTTCTTCAGTGTGTTGATCTGCGATTCCAGCTGCCAGGCCGATTCGTTGGCCTCCCACTGGGCAAACGACTGGTCCAGGGTAACGTGCGCGGTCTCGTAGTCGCTGGAGTTGAGCAGGTTCACGGCCATGTTGAACGTGGGTCGGAAGCTCGAGTGCAGCGGGTAGACACGCTTGGATGACAGCGCGGCGGCCGTGGCGGGCACAAAACCGTGATGGTCAACCACGATGGCGTGGCCGATGGTGTCGATGCCGCGCCGACCGGCACGACCGGTGAGCTGCGTGAATTCGCCGGGCGTCAGGCCCACATGACCGGTACCGTCGAACTTCTCGAGTTTCTCTACCACCACGCAGCGGGCCGGCATATTGATGCCCAAGGCCAGTGTTTCCGTGGCGAACACCATTTTGACCAGACCTTCTTCGAACAATCGTTCGACTATCTGGCGGAACAGGGCAATCATGCCGGCATGATGCGAAGCGAAGCCTTCTTCCAACGCAAAGCGGAACTTGGAGAACTGCAGGGCTTTCAGGTCTTCCTGAGTGAGTTGCCCCTCCACCATCTCATCCACGATGCGGCGAATCTTGGTCACTTCCTCATCGGTGGTGAGCTCCAGTCCAGCGTTGATACACTGTTCCACGGCCTGGTCACAACCGTTGCGCGAGAAGATGAAGTAGATGCCGGGCAACATTCCCAGAAAGTTAAGCTCGTCCACCACGGCCCAGCGGCGCGGGGTGTGGCGTTCCGCTTTCGGGGCATGGCCCTTGGCGCCTTTGCCGCCGCGGCCTCTGCCGAAGCCCTTGCGCTTATCGGGGCGTTCCTCGCCGCGCCGGCGTGCGGCCTTGCGGTCCAACTGGTCGAGCCGGTTGATGAGTTCGGCGTTGAGCTTGGTGGTCTGCTCGCCGTTGCCGTCGCGGCGATAGAGATCCAGCACCTCAGGCTCGGTGTGTTCGTCCGCCTGCACGATGACGTGCTGTTCCAAAGGCACGGGGCGGTGTTCGCTGATCACCAGTTTGGTGTCGCCTCGCACCGAGGCAATCCAGTTGGAGAAATCCTCCACGTTGGACACGGTAGCGGACAGGCCGACGATCTTGACCGTCTTGGGCAGGTGGATGATGACTTCCTCCCACACGGGCCCGCGGAACCGGTCGGCCAGATAGTGCACTTCGTCGAGAATCACGTAGCGCAGTGCGTTCAGCGTGGTGGAACGCTCGTAGAGCATGTTGCGCAGCACTTCGGTGGTCATGACCACGATGTCCGCCTCGGAGTTGATCGAGGTGTCGCCGGTGAGCAGGCCTACCTTGTCCGGGCCGTACACGTCGACCAGATCATGGTATTTCTGATTGCTCAGCGCTTTGATCGGTGTGGTATAGAAGGCTTTGACGTTGCGTTCCTGGGCGAGATAAATGGCAAAATCCGCCACTACGGTTTTGCCGGCACCGGTTGGGGCCGCGACCAGTACGTTGCTGCCGGCTTCGAGCGCGTCATTGGCTTCGGTCTGGAAGTCGTCCAGTTCGAAGGGCAGGGATTCGGCGAATCGCGCTGCTGCGGACGCCCGATGGCGCTGGACTTTTTGGAATGATGCGTACCGCTGCGAAGGGCTCAGCGTCTGGGAATCGGCATTGCCCTTATGGTGTTGGTGACGTGCCATTGCTGCTTTCCGTTAGTTGTTGAATCGCTTCCAGCGGGCCCATGCCTGGGTGTGGCGTTCGCGCTTGGCGGCCTTGCTGCGAATCACGTTCGCATGGGCCTCGGCATAACGATTCTGTGCCACGCTGAGCGGCTGAGTGAACAGAGGCGGCTCGCTGGTGTCGGCAGAGGTGCCGGGCTCCCCCATCGCGGCCACGCGTTCACCGAGCTGGCCGCCGATGTCGGACATGTCTTTCAAGGCACGGATTCCATGAAGGGCTGCATAGATGAGTCCGGCAACAATCATGGCCAGCATGAACAGGGCCAGAATCAGCCATATCCACCAAGGCATGAAAGGCTCCTTACTTGTTCTCGCTGATGCTCAGTTCGCGTTCGGCGCGTGCCACGATCATGGTGCGCAACGTTTCCGGGGCGACCGCCGTGATATGACGCGCGTGTGCGATGCAGAAGGCCACGAACCAGGAGTCGGAGGAAACGGTCAGATGCACCTTTTCACCGGCACCGCATTGTTCGACGGTAGCGCCCGGCAATGTCTTGATGAATGCCAGATCGCGCTGATCGGTGATGAACACCGCGTCGGTACCGTTGTCGAAACTCCACTTGCGCAGTTCGCTCACCGGCATGTTCGGGATGTTGATCTGCTTGGTGGGCTTGACCAGTTCCGCCTTTTCGATACGGGCCAAGCGCAGCACCTGCCAGATGCGCGGCTTGCCGTTCGCCTTGTCGATGGTCTTGTCTTTGGAGACGTAGGCCTTTTTGTCCTTGGGTGCGGCGGAACCAACGTCCGTGTAGACGGCGGCATAATACACGCCTTCGTCGATGAAGATCTTGGCGGGGGCCACCAGCTTGCGACGGGTACTACCGGTACCGTCGGAGTACTCCATGTCCAACAGCGAATCGGTGTTGATCGCGCGCTTGACGATGGAGAAGCTTCGGGGCTCCAGCTCATAGCCGGTCAGGCTCAGCCACGGGGTCTGGCCCGGGCTGACATGGCGGCGCAAACGCTCATACAGGGATTCGGCCTGCCCACGCTGCTTGTCCGGCAGTAACGGCGAATGCGCCAAGTAGCTGACCGAGGCGGTGAGCATGCTGAGGTATTGCGGCGAAATGCCGGCAAGACGTTCAAGGCCCAACGAATTGGTGGCGGAAACAATACCCTCGGCATCCAGCAGCGGCCAGTCGATATCGAAGAACTGGCTGCCAGCCATCTCACCATCGTCGGAAACGGTGGTCAGGGTGTTGATGTCCTTATGAATGATGTTGACGAATTTCTTGAGCTCGTCGTCGTTCTTTGGTTTGCCGATAAAGCGCTCGGCCAGCTCGCTCATCGAGAATTCCTCACCCAAGTGAGCGGAGAGGAACAGCATCAGACGCAGGCG
>ERZ837380.3436-NODE-3436-length-14719-cov-3.757024_pt1 | contig 14719 bp, 11 predicted proteins | sample MGYA00519685_ERZ837380 | MGnify/ENA primary metagenome ERZ837380 (study PRJEB31850, sample SAMEA3708817) | human gut metagenome | biome: human gut; feature: human-associated habitat; material: faeces | place: China | collected 2014 ...
TCATGGGCGGCATCAACCACCTGTGCGACCTCGGCTTCGACGTGCTGACCGAGGCTGGCTACCAGCCGGAAATCGCCTACTTCGAGGTGTTCCACGAGCTGAAGATGCTGGTCGACCTCGCTAACGAGGGTGGTCTGAACAAGGCTCGTTGGTCCTGCTCTGACACCGCTCAGTACGGCGACTACACCTCCACCGTCATCACCGAGGAGACCAAGAAGCGCATGCAGTATCAGCTCAAGCGCATTCAGGATGGCTCCTTCGCCAAGGAGTTCATGGATGACCAGGCTGCTGGCGCTCCGAAGTTCAAGAAGCTGCAGGAAGAGTACAGCCACCCGCACCTGGAGACCGTTGGCCCGAAGCTGCGCGCCATGTTCTCCTGGAATAACGCCGAGGCCAAGGACAAGGATGAGACCGAGTCCTTCAACGGCAAGATTGCTCGTACCCAGGTTCAGTGATTGTCGCCCCTGAAGGGGATTTAAGCTAGCAAACCGCCGTTCCCGCCCATACGGGAGCGGCGGTTTTGTGTTGTTGCGCGCAGCGAATCATTCTCAATAACAACTATGCGCTGATTTCTTGCAGGCAAACGAACACCGAATATGCAAGGTCGTTGATATCTCAGCCTTTCCCCATATGTGGGATTGTGCGATTCTGTTCAAAAGGGTGCAGAGTTGTTATCGAGAATCGTTCTCTGCACACGGCTGTCCATACTCCAATAGTGACCTAGCTCACGTTGTGGACTCCAGCGGGGCTGCGACGGCGTTCTCGGTAGGATTGAACTCGGTTTGAAGGACACAATCCTCGCAAAACAGGACTTATCTGCACACCGTAGATACCCCCGGCGCCCAGCGGCGCCACAACCCACTACTGAAAAGGAGTGCCAATAATGGCAGCACAGATCTGGTATGAGAACGACGGTGATCTCTCTGTTCTCGAAGGCAAGAAGGTCGCAATCATCGGCTACGGCTCCCAGGGCCACGCCCACGCGCTGAACCTTCGCGATTCCGGTGTCGACGTGGTCGTCGGCCTGCGTCCGACCTCCAAGTCGGTCGACTTCGCCAAGGAGCAGGGCCTCGAGGTCAAGTCCGTGGCCGAGGCTTCCGCCGAGGCCGACGTGATCATGATTCTGGCCCCCGACCAGTACCAGCGCACCATCTGGGCCAACGACATCGAGCCCAACATCAAGCCGGGTGCTGCTGTTGCGTTCGCTCATGGCTTCAACATTCACTACGGCTACATCAAGCCGTCTGAGGATCACCCGGTGTTCATGGTTGCCCCGAAGGGCCCGGGCCACATCGTTCGTCGTGAGTACGCCGCTGGCCGTGGCGTGCCGGTCGTCGTGGCCGTCGAGCAGGATCCGCGTGGCGACGGCTGGGCTCTGACCCTGGCCTACGCCAAGGCCCTCGGTGCCCTGCGCGCCGGTGCCATCAAGACCACCTTCAAGGAAGAGACCGAGACCGATCTCTTCGGCGAGCAGAACGTGCTCATGGGTGGCGTGAACAAGCTCGTCGAGATGGGCTTCGAAGTCCTGACCGACGCCGGCTACCAGCCGGAAATCGCCTACTTCGAGGTCTGCCACGAGCTCAAGATGCTCGTCGACCTGATGAACGAGGGCGGTCTGAACAAGGCTCGTTGGTCCTGCTCTGACACCGCTCAGTACGGCGACTACGTCAACACCGTCATCAACGAGGACTGCCGCAAGCGCATGGAATACCACCTGCAGCGCATCCAGGACGGCTCCTTCGCCAAGGAGTTCATCGACGATCAGGATGCCGGCGCCCCGCACTTCAAGGAGCTGCAGGAGAAGTACTCCAACGAGCGCATCGAGACCGTCGGCCCGAAGCTGCGCGCCATGTTCTCCTGGAACAAGGATGGCGTCAAGGATGCCGACGAGGCCAACTCCTTCACCGGCAAGATCGCCCGCGCTCAGGTTCAGTGAGCCCCTGTAGCTCCCGCTGGCGCATAAGCGCCTGAGGGGAGTACCCAGCACGTACCAAAAGGCCGCCGCTCCGATTCATTCGGAACGGCGGCCTTCTAGTATGGTCCCACCACGTAGCCAAACTTCCACCACGCAGTGAACCACAGAGTTACTTGATTACCCACGCAGAGGTGTCGGTGGGAAGTTGACCGTCGGGAGTCAGCGGGCCGGAAGTGAGCACCACAGAGCCTTCGGGCAGTGAGACCGGGGCAGTGCCAAAGTTAGTAACCGAGGTGAACGTGCGTCCCTCAACCGCCGCACGGCGGTACGCCACCACGTCCGCTCCCATATCCACCTGCTCGGCGGTGGTGTCGCGCGTGGCGGTCAGCGACTCCTGACGAATCGCCAACGCCGCATGATACAACGTGTACATCGAATCCGGGTCGGCCTGCTCCACGTCCACCGCGTAATCCTTGAACCACAGCGGCTGCGGCAGGTGCGGGTCGGCGGCCGGCGTCACGCCATCGGCGCGAACCGCAGGGGAGAAGCCGAAGGAAGCGCCCGTGCCGAACTGGCCGGCGGCGCACAGCGGCACATGGTTCTCGCCGGTGCCATCGTCGGCCGGAGCCGGACGGCTGAAATCGGCCAGAGCGGGCTCGTCGGAAGCGGTCCAAGGCAGAGGCACGCGGCAACCGTCACGGCCCTTATCCATCGTGGCCTGAGCGGTGTGGAAAGCGGTCGGATCCTCCAGTCGATCCCACGGAATATCGGCCACCTCAAACAGACCCAGCTCCTCGCCCTGATAAATATAGGCGGCGCCGGGCAGACCAAGCTCCATCAGCGCGGCGGCACGGGCACGGCGGGTGCCGAGCTCGCGGTCTTCGGGATATGTGGTGCCGTTGCGCAGCAGCCAGTCGTGCGGCAGCTGGTGGTAGGGCGCGCCCTTGACCTGCGGCAGACCGTAGCGGGAGGGGCTGCGCGGCACGTCGTGATTGTTCATGACCCACGTGGTGGTGGAGCCGCCGGTTTCGGCCGCCGCCTTAAGACCCGCGGCGATGGCCTTGCGGAACTCGTCGGCATACCAGTTGGCCTGCGCGAAGTCGAAGTTGAAGGACTGGCCCAGCTCGTCCATCGAAGCGTACAGGTGCTGGTGCTCGGGCACCACCCACGCCTCGGCCACGGCGAAGCGCGGCGGATTGTATTCGTTGAACACCTTGCGCCATTCGCGGTAGATGTCGTGCACCTCGCGGCGGTCGAACAGCGGGTGGCTGAAGTCGTGGTTCAGCACGCCGACCACGCTGTATTCGCGGCCGAGCTCCTCCAGCGGCTTGGATTCAAGGTCTTTGGCCAGGCCGTGCGCTACGTCGATGCGGAAGCCGTCGGTGCCGTGGTCGGACCAGAAGCGCAGGGTCTTTTTGAACTCCTCGTGGATGTCCGGATTCTTCCAGTTGACGTCCGGCTGCGCCTTGTCGAACAGATGCAGGTACCACTGGCCGTCGGGCATGCGCGCCCAGGCCGGGCCGCCGAAGAAGGACTGCCAGTCGTTCGGCGGCAGTTCGCCGTGCTCGCCGCGGCCGTCGCGGAAGATATAGCGATCGCGTGCGGGGGAGCCAGGTTCGGAGGCGAGGGCTTCCTTGAAGAACACGTGCTTGTCGGCGGTGTGGTTGGGCACGATGTCCACGATCACTTTGATGCCGGCCTCGTGCGCGGCCTCGGCCATCGCGTCGAAGTCGTCCATGGTGCCTAGGCGCGGGTCGACGTTGCGGTAGTCGATCACGTCGTAGCCGCCGTCCGCCAGATCCGAGGGGTAGAACGGGGAGAGCCAGATCGCGTCGACGCCGAGGTTCTTCAGGTAGTCCATCTTCTCGGTGACGCCGGCGATGTCGCCGAGTCCGTCGCCGTTGACGTCCTTGAAGCTGCGCGGGTAGATCTGGTAGACGACGGCCTGCTTCCACCAGTCGTCATTGAGGTTGTTGGCGGTCATGCCGATTCCTTCCTGTTCCGGGTGCGTTGTGGTTGGGTTGTTCCGGTTGTGCTCGAACTGCTGTGTGAAGACCCAACCGTTGTATTGATGATGACAACGATATCATGTGAATTACGCATGCAAAAGTCGATTTATCGGCGTTTTGCGATGGTAACGTAGTCACGCCTGCGCGGACGCTGCTGTTGCGGCAGGCGGCGCGGTGGTTTCGCGCAGTATTAGCGGAGTGTCCGGCCGTACGAATGCCGGTTCGATTGACTTGCCCGCAATGGCATCCAATACCATGTGCCCGGCGGCCACGCCCATTGCGAACGGGTCCTGATGCAGTGTGGTCAGTCCCACGGCGGCGGACAGGGTGGAATCGTCGAAGCCGATGATGGAGATGTCCTGAGGTACCCGCCGCCCGTATTGACGCAGGCGATACAGCACGGGTGCGGCCATTTCATCATCCTCAAAACAGAAGGCGGTGATGCTGGGGGAGGCGTTCAGTACGGCGTTCAATGCCGCGTTGCTTTCGCCAAGACCGCGTTGAATGCTCAGAGGCGTTAGTTCGATCCCCGGATGGGCGGCAGTAGCGTCGATGACGCCCTGCAGGCGAGCCTCGGCACTGTAGCGCATATTGGTTTCGGTCGGTGCGCTGCCGACGAATGCGATATGTCGGTGGCCGAGTGCAATCAGGTGCTCGATGGCCGAACGTGTGGCGGCGTAATCGTCAATGCTCACGCCTGCGTCGAACCCATCGGTGGAGGGAATGTTGATGCCGACAATCGGCACGTGCATATGCTTCAGTCGCTCCACTTCAGCCGGCTCAATGTCGAAGGAGCTGACAATCACCGCATCCGCATTGCGTCGCACGGGCAAATCCGCAAAGAAGTCATGGCGCTCGGCGGCGTTGCGCATGGGGTAGGGCACAGTGTCGTAGCCGGAGGGGCGCAGCGCCGAGTCAAGGCCGGCGAAGATGTTTGCATTGAACCAGGTGGTGATGGTCTCGCTGGCCAGCAGCGCAATGCGGAACGACTGGCCGGACTTCAGTGCGGCGGCCGAGCGAGAGACGGAGTAGTCGAGCTTTTCGGCCGCGGTCATCACTCGGTCTCGAGTCTCTGGAAGCACTAGATCCGGCTTGGCGAAGGTTCGGGACACCGTGGATACGGAAACGCCGGCCTCGCGGGCCACTGCCTGAATGCTTGCCTTGGTCATATGCCGTCGCTCCTTTACCGTCGCGAACAATCATTGTCATGACAACGATAACATGCCCATAACAAGTCGCCGTCTTCGGCTATCTCGATTACGAGGGGCTGATTTAGGGTGTCCCGGACATCTACTTCCGTTTCAAGGGGCTCCTTGCCGGTGAAACCACAAGTGCAAACGACTTTGTGCCAACGTCATTCCGCCGTTCTCGCGCTGGGTCTACTTGGGCACCAGCCCCTTGAAGCGGAAGTGGATGTCCGGGAAAGGCCAAATCAGCCCCTCGAAGCCGATTTAGACCAATTTCCCATTGCGGAATCGATCACCGCTTCTCTCGGCGCATCACGGCGGCTAGGGACTGCACGCGTGGCAGGTCGAAGACCTCGTCGGTATGTACCACGTGGCCTGAGCTGTCCGCCAGCGGCACGCGCCAGTTCGAATACTCTCTGGAAGTGCCCGGCTGATTCTGGGAGCGGCATTCGCCCACGCCGTCCACCAGCGCTGCCTGCAGCAGCAGCGACGGCGTATCGGTGAGCATGGCGTGCATCGCTTCCACGATTTCCTGCACATGGCCTTCCACATCATCCGCCACGGTCTGCGAGATATAGCCGTTCTCCACCAGACGGTTCATCATGGCCGTGCGCTCGGCCATCGCCGAGGCGGCGAATGCCTCCACCGGCTCGCTCAGGAGATGCAGCTCCTCGCGCAGCTTGACGTGTGCGAAGTTCAGGTAGCCGGCGGTGGGTGGCAGATCGTGCGTGGTCACCGAGGCCAATGCCTGTTTGCGATAGTCCTTGGGTGCGCGGTACGGGTCGCCGGCGTTCGGCGAATCGTCCACGCGGTTGAACCATTCCACGTCAGTGCCGAGCACGCCGTGATCGGCCAGAATGCGGCGCACGTAATCCGGTACGGTGCCCAGATCCTCGCCAACCACCATGCCTCCGGCGCGCGTGGCCTCGATGGCCAGTACTCCCAACATCGCCTCGTGGTTGTACGTCACGTATGCGCCGTTGCGGGCACCGAGCCCCTGCGGAATCCACCACAGGCGGAACAAGCCCAGCACATGGTCGATGCGCACCGCGCCCGCGTGCTCGTACATCGAATGCACCATCTCGCGGTACACCTGGTAGCCGGTGGCCTCCAGGTAGCGCGGGTTGAACGGTGGCTGGCCCCAATCCTGGCCCTGCTGGTTATAGAAGTCCGGCGGGCAGCCGACCGTGACGCCACCTGAGGCGAAGCGTTCCGGATTGGCCCAGGCATCCGCGCCGAGCCCGTGCACGCCCACGGCCATGTCCTGCATCAGCCCCAGCGTCATGCCGTGGTCCAGCGCCTCCTGCTGCGCGGCGTTCACCTGCTCGGCAGCGATCCACTGCAGCCAGCGGTTGAACTCGAACAGGTCGTGGTGCTCCTCGACGAGCTGGCGCACGGCCGGGTCGTCGATGGTCTTCTCGAAGAACCAACGGTTCTCGCCCCACGGCGCGCCCCATACCTCGAAGCACAGGCACCATGTGGCGAAGGAATCGAGGTCCGGGCCGGCGGTGGTCTTGAAATGCTCGAATTCGAGCTCGCGCTTGTTGTTGCGGCCCGCTTCGAAGATCAGGCGCAGCGCCGGGCGCTTGGCCTCCCACGCCGCGTTGATGTCCATCGGGGTCGATTCGTCGTTGCGCGCGGCCACCGAATCATGCAGCGCATCCACCTGCGCGCGCACGTCGGCCGGCAGTGTGGCATATTCGGGGATATCCTGCGGCCGGATGTACGTCACGTTGAGGAATCGGCGCGATTCCGGTAGATACGGCGATGGCTCAAGCGGCGGAATCGGCGCGCCGGCGTGAATCGGATTGATGAGCATGAAGTCGGCCTTGGACTTCTCGGCGGCATCTGCCAAAAGACGCTTCAGATCGCCGTAATCGCCGATGCCCCACGATTCGCGGGACCGCACGGAATACATCTGCGTCATCCAGCCCCACCGCTGGTGCTCGGCGACCGCCTCCGGCACGGGAATGCGCGCGGGGGCGGCGATGATGGCCGCCTTGCCCTCGCGCCCGTCAACCGTGACGGTCAGCGTGTGGTAACCCATCGGCAGGTCGGGGGCGATGGTCAAGTCCGGCTTGCCGGAATTGAGGTTCGGCAGCAGGGCAAAGTGGCCAAACGCGGTGCCGTCCTCCAGTTCGATGGAGGCGGTGATGTCCGCGTCCGACGAGCAGTTCAGGGTGATGCCGGTCGGTTTGCCGGTGGTGGCGACGATGGTGGAGGGGAGCAAACGTTTGCTGTTTTCCACCTCAAGTTGGGTCATGGAGCGTACGATGGCCTCGTCGCTGGATGCGTCCACGTCGAGGGCCTTGAGTACGGCGACCAAGGCCGCGTCGCTGATTTCGGTGTAGGTGCCGAGCTGGTCGATGAATGAGGTGGCAAGTCCGCAGGCTTTGGCGAGCTTGATGAGCGGGCGGGCGAGTCGTTCCGTGCTTTCCGCGCGCTGCGGGGCACCGGAAGCGGCGTTGTTGGTGGTGTCTGCGATGGTGCCGGTGCTGGTTGCTGCGTCGTTGCCGTATGCGTCGGTCATGATGACTCCTTGCTTGCAAATCGGGTACTGCTAGTCGTTTGCATTGCTGTTCGAGGGCCGCTCTGCGTTGAGGTTCCGGCAACCTGACAGACCAATGTTCGAGCTGTTCTGCCTCTACCGTAACTCATATTGACAACGATTGCAATACATTCGGTGAGTTGGACGAGGCTAGAGGTGTTGGTGTTTGTCGTGATGGCCCGTTGACTATCCCCAGTCGACTTTGCCGACAGCCTCGCCGGCGGAGGTGAGGTCGAACGGGTTTAACCAAACACGACGAACGATTGCGGGGAGAGCGTCAGCTGCCCGCCGCTCACGGCCGGTTCACCAAGACTGAGCAGCACGTCGGCGTCGGAAGAGAGCTCGTCCGGCAGGTATTCCGTGAGGAATGAGGCGATTGAGGCACCTGAATCGGCGTTGAAATAACTGGAATCGCCTTCGTGCTCCATAGGCGTGTCGGTATTGCGCAGCAACAGGTTGTAGCCGTTCGGGTGGCCGTCCCGGCGCCAGTCGAGGTAGAGGTCCATGTCGAAGCCGGCCTGCATCGATTCGTTCGGATGGCCTGGACGCCATCGGCGGACCGACCTGGGTGGATTCCGATAAGGCGGCCGTATGGGTGACCAACTGGGACACCGAGCGCAACGGCTCCTCGCTCACCACCCGTGACGGCACCAGCTACCTGCTCGCCAACGCCTTCATGCTCGCCTACGATTACGGCCAGCCGCACATCTTCTCCGGCTACTACTACGCCGGCGTCGACGACGGCGCTCCCGGCGCCACCCGCACCTCCGTGCCGGACATGACCTGTCCGACCGACGGCATCGAAACCGCCGGCACCTGGCACTGCGCGCAACGCTGGACCGCCATCCGCAGCATGATCGGCTTCCGCAACGCCGTGGCCGGCACCCGGAAATACGATCCGTCCGATCCCGCCTGGTTCACCGGCGAAACACCGCATAAGGGCGATGACACCGCCGCCAAGTCCGCCGATTCCGCAGCGTCCGCCAAGTCAGGCGACGCCAAGTCCGGAAAGGCAACGTCCGATGCCATCCGCCGCGCCGCAACGCTCGCCGCCATCCTCCTGCCCGTCATCGTCGGCGTCACGTTCATGGCGATAGCTCGCAGGAACGGCAAAGCCCAGTCCGACAACAGCGGCCCGAATAACGACTGATTCGGCCCCGCTCAGCCGCGCACCCGCGGCGCGGCGGTGGAGTCGCGTACCAGCAGTTGCACGGGGAAGATCTCGTGCGGCTGGTCCAGGGTGCGCCCCTCGATAAGGTCCAGGGCCTTGCGCGCGGCGGCGACGGCCATGTCGTACGGCTTCTGGCGCACGGTGGTCAGCCCCACCTCGCCCGAGAACGTGCTGTTGTCGAATCCGGTGACGGACAGGTCGGTCGGAATCGCCATGCCGCATTGGCGCAGGCGGAAGAACAGCGGAATCGCCAGCGAATCCTGATGGAAGCACAGGGCAGTCGGGGCGTCGTCGCGCGCGAGCAGCGCGGTGAGGGCGGCGTCGACCGGATCGTCGCCGGCCTGCATGTCCATCGTCTGGCCGGTCACGCCGTCCAGTTCGCTGCACGCCTCCAGGAATCCGGTGACGCGGTTGTGCGAGCTGAAGCCCATCGTGGCATCGAACGTCTCGTACAAATACAACAGGTTGCGGTGGCCGAGCGTGGTCAGATGGCGCACGATCAGCCGGATGCCGGCCTTGTCGTCGATGCCCACGGAGGCGGTGAACCCTTGCGAGGCCGTGTTGATGCCGATGAGCGGGATCCGCGTGGTGTTGAGTCGCCTGATTTCGGCCGGGGTGATGGCGAACGACGAGACGATGACCGCGTCCGCGTTGCCGCGCACCGGCAGTTCGTCGAAGAACTCCTCGCGCGCGCCCGCGTCGCCGATCGGTTGGATGACCAGATCGTAGCCGGCCGATCGCAGCACTTCGTTGAAGCCTTCGATGATGCGCGAGGTGAACCAGTCGAGCTTGCTGCTGCCCACCAGCAGCGCCACGCGGTGGGAGCGGCCCGATTTGAGGATGCCGGCCATGCGGGATACCGAGAAGTCGAGTTGTTGGGCGGCCTCCATCACCTTGGCGCGCGTTTTGGCGGAGACCATGTCAGGGCGGGAGAACGCGCGGGAGACCGTGGCGGTGGAGACGCCTGCTTGCCTGGCGACGTCCTCGATGCTGGCTTTCATGGCCCCTCCCGGTTTTTCAAAGTTGACGGTGTGACAAACTTCTCTTCATTGTAAATCATTGCAGTACGTTTTACGACAGCCATAATGCAAGGGGTTGCGATATTGCGACACGCCGAAAATGTAGACCAATATGGTCTCAAAAGCTTTGGAATGTAACGGGTTGCAAATGTAACGGTTTGCATAGCTGAGAAAGCTGGGTTGCTGAACTAGTTCGACACCCGTATACTGAACCGTGTTCACTTAGAGCTTACGAGGAAATAAGGGAGATGATGAAGATCAAGAAATCCCTCGCCGCGCTGACTGCAACCGTGAGCATTATGGCACTTGCAACCGGTTGCAGTTCGAGCGGTTCGTCAGGCGTCGTCGACACCCAGGCCGACAAGGGCCTGGCCGTCATGGGCGACACATCACCTACGACCCCAACCACTTGGTCAACGACGGCCAGCCCATCGAACTGGGCTACTGGTCCTGGGGTGACGAAAGCACTGACCCGGTGATCTCCATGCTCCGCGAGTACGAGAAGATCCACCCGAACGTCACCTTCAAGATCTCGCAGGTGGCTTGGAGCGACTACTGGGTCAAGACCCCGCTCTCGCTCAAGGGCAACAAGAACGCCCCCGTGCTGTTCAACGTCCACAACTCCGAGGATGCCCTGCTCCGCCCGCACGCCGTCCGCCTCGACGGCGCCAGCGACTGGCGCATCTTCCACCAGGTGGTGCTGCCGATGAGCCGCAATTCCATCGCCGCGCTCGCCATCTTCACCTTCCTGTGGAACTGGGAGGACTACCTCTGGCCGTTCCTCATGATCACCGATGACGACAAGCAGCTGTTGTCGGTGGGCCTCAAGATGTTCTCCGGCCAGTACGGCACCGATTACGGCGGACTGTTCGCCGCCACCTCCGTGACCATCATCCCGGTGGTCATCGTCTACCTGGTGTTCCAGAAGCAGTTCATCGCCGGCATCGCCACCGGCTCTGGCAAGTAAACCCGGCCGGTTTCGGCCGAATCCGAACCGCGCCGCAGTCTCCCACCAGTCCCGGGGAGCCGCGGCCGCATCACTCGTATCATCGTGAATAACCGTACAGAAGGGGTAACCATGGCACAGTCACCACAACTCAAGCAGTCGTCTCCGACCTCGCCCGATCCGCAGGACTTCCGCCTCGACGCCACGCCGGCCATGCGCGCCGACAATGTGGTGTCCGGCGAGCACTGGCGCATCGGACTCATCACCGATTCGCTCGTGCGATTCGAATGGTCCGATTCCGGCGTATTCGAGAACCGCCCGACCCAGACCGTCCTGAACCGCGATTTCGGTAGCCCAGTCGAACGCCGCGTCACCGAGCGTGACGGCCGCGTCATCATCGACACCGCGGCCCTGACCATCGTCTACGACCAGCAGCCGTTCAGCAAGGAAGGCCTGAGCGTGGTCGTCAAAGGCGTGGCCGACACCCAGTTCAACACCTGGCATTACGGCGACGCCCAGCGCGGCAACCTCAAAGGCACCGCCCGCACGCTGGACGAGGCGGACGGCGCCATCGAGCTTGACAACGGCGTGATCTCGCGCGACGGCTGGGCCGTCATCGACGATTCCGCCGCCAACATCATCATCGAAACCGACACGGTGAACGGCAAGGCGAACCCGTTCGGCACCTGGGTATCCCCGCGCGCCACCGCCGAAACGGACTTGTACTTCTTCGGCTATGGCCACCGCTACATCGAGGCCGTACGCGACTTCTATCGCCTGACCGGCCCCACGCCGCTCCTGCCGCGCTTCGCCATGGGCAACTGGTGGAGCCGCTACTACCGGTACACGCAGGACGGCTATCTGGCCCTGATGGACCGCTTCAAGCGCGAGGGCATCCCGTTCACCACCTCCGTGATCGACATGGACTGGCATCGCGTGGACGACGTGGACCCGAAGTACGGTTCCGGCTGGACCGGCTACTCGTGGAACCGCGAACTGTTCCCCGACCCGCCGGCCTTCCTCGCCGACCTGCACCGGCGCGGCCTGCGCACCACACTGAACGTCCACCCGCGCGACGGCGTGCGCGCGTTCGAGGACGCCTACCCCGAAGTCGCCAAGCGCGTCGGCATCGACCCGGCCACCGAGGAGAACGTGGAATTCGACCTCACCAACCCGGACTTCGTGGACGCCTATTTCGACATGCACCACCGCATGGAGGCCGAAGGTGTCGACTTCTGGTGGCTGGACTGGCAGCAGGGCGGCGTGACCCGCCAGAAGGGTCTCGACCCGCTGTGGATGCTCAACCACATGCACTACCTCGACTCAGGGCGCGGTGGCAACTGGCCGCTCACCTTCTCCCGGTACGCCGGCCCCGGCTCCCACCGCTACCCGGTCGGCTTCTCCGGAGACACGATCGTGACCTGGGAATCGCTCGCCTTCCAGCCGCAGTTCACCGCCACCGCTTCCAACATCGGGTATGGCTGGTGGAGCCACGACATCGGCGGCCACATGTTCGGCTACCGCAACGAAGAGCTGGAGGCCCGCTGGTACCAGCTCGGCGCGTTCAGCCCGATCAACCGACTGCATTCGTCCAACTCGCCGTTCTCCGGCAAGGAGCCGTGGAACTTCAACCGTGACGTGAGCGCCGCGATGGTGGACGCGCTGCGTCTGCGCCACGCGATGATGCCGTACTTGTACACCATGAACTACCGTGCCGCCGAAGCCGGCCGTCCGCTGGTCGAGCCGATGTACTGGCAGAACCCGGATACGCCGGACGCCTACGAGGTGCCGGACGAGTTCCGCTTCGGCACCGAGCTCGTGGTCGCGCCGATCGTCTCCCCGGACGATGCCGCCGCCTGCCGCGGCCGCGCCGCCGCCTGGCTGCCGCAGGGGGAGTGGTTCGACTTCTTCGACGGCCGCCGATACGTCTCATCCGACGCCGCCGGCCGCCGACTGGAGGTCTGGCGCTCGCTCGACCGCACGCCGGTGTTCGCCAAGGCCGGCGCGATCGTGCCGTTGCAGGACGTCGCGGAATCCGGCGAAGCGATCAACTCTATCGCCAACCCGCAGGCCCTGCGCGTGCTGGTGTTCCCTGGTGCCGACGGCTCGTTCGTCATGCGCGAGGATCGCGGCACGTGGGGCGCCACCAGCGCCGACACCGCGATAGCGTTCACGTGGGGCGGGGCCGATGCGTCGCCCAGCGCCTTCACCGTCGCGCCGGTTACCGGCGATACGTCCGCCGTACCCGAGTCGCGCGACTGGACGGTCGTGTTCCGCGGCGTCGCGCCGGTCGATGCGGCCAGCGGCGTGCGTGCATGGTCCGGCGAGGCTCCGGTCGAGGCAACGGTGGCGTACGACGAGGCGACCATGAGCCTGACCGTGTCCGTCACCGGCATCAGCTCGGCTGCCAGTCTGCGCATCGAGATTCCCGGCGGTCTGCGCATCGCCGACAATCCGGTCGAATCGGACGCGATGGACCTACTGCTGCACGCCCAGATGCTCTACCGCACCAAGGAGCTCGCGCTGCAGGCGGTCCACAAGCTCGGCATCGGCGCGATCGGCGCCCTGCGCACCATGAACCGTGGTCCGCGCTACGCCAACGATTTCTGGATCACCGACATGCCCGATGCGGTGGCAGGCGCGCTCGAAGAAATTCTGCTGCGCAGCTGAGCCCAGTTGCAGTTTTCTGCAACATCCGGGTGCTCCCCGGTATGCGGCGATAAGTTCGGCATGGTTGCCGAAGAGCGTGGCATACCGGGTGCAGTGCGTGGGATGGCCTTCGCGATTGCACTCACCGTGCGGTCAGTGGAAAGGAACCTTTCATGCACAAGGCGAAACAGCACAAGGGCGTCGCGGTGGCCGCCGCGGTCTGCGCGGTCGCGATGGCGGCCTCGCTCGCGACCCACGCCGGCGCGGCCGGGGACCGGCGTTATTGACTGGCTGGCGTTATCGAGTGATTGGCGGTATCAATTAGCCGGCGTTATTGATGAGCCGGTGTTGTCGATTAGCCAGCATTATCGACCGGCGCTGAAGCATGCAGTACCCACTGCCCGCGTTTCTCCCGCACATCCCAATCCCCGTGCGCATGCAGCACACGCTCCCGATAGTACGCAAGCCCGGAATGCCGCCCCCTCAAACGTCGCGTCACCTTGACGCGGACGGTCCGTCACATCAATGGTGACGCGGTCCTGAGCGGCGGAAACCAGCACCACGTAACGCTGCGTCGAATCGGCATACCTGGCGATATTGCCAAACAATTCCCGCAGAAAATCGGCGACAAACACTGTGTCTGAGTTATTCAGCGCATCGATGCCCCCAGCGACAATAACGTCGCCGACACACCCCATGCGCCGCAAGCGCGCGCCGCCGCTGGCAAGTCTGATGGCAAGGCTGATGGCGCGCCCCAGTCACCCCTTGCAGTTTTCTGTATAAGTGGATTTTGGCTCCAAACGCACCACTCCGTCATCGCCGTCAGTCACTCCCACAAAAACTTGAGCCAAACATACTCAACTTTTTGTGTTGAAATTGGGAATAGAACTTGCCAAATGGAAGTTGAGTGATGTAGGCTCAAGTTTGGAAGGTCCAAGAGACGACCAATCGGAACTTGGGCAAAGAACGTAAGAACAAACGAGTAATTAAGGAGCACACATTATGGCACGTGCAGTTGGTATCGATCTGGGAACCACGAATTCCTGCATCGCAACTCTTGAAGGTGGCGAGCCCACCGTTATCGTCAACGCTGAAGGCGCGCGCACCACGCCGTCTGTGGTGGCCTTCTCCAAGTCCGGCGAGATCCTCGTCGGCGAAGTGGCCAAGCGTCAGGCCGTGACCAACGTTGACCGCACTATTTCTTCCGTCAAGCGCCACATGGGCTCCGACTGGACTGTCGACATCGACGGCAAGAAGTGGACCCCGCAGGAGATT
>ERZ837380.3438-NODE-3438-length-14713-cov-5.525447_pt1 | contig 14713 bp, 24 predicted proteins | sample MGYA00519685_ERZ837380 | MGnify/ENA primary metagenome ERZ837380 (study PRJEB31850, sample SAMEA3708817) | human gut metagenome | biome: human gut; feature: human-associated habitat; material: faeces | place: China | collected 2014 ...
GCACGCTTCATTTTTTGACTGGAAAGCTTTTAGAAAAGGTAATAAAAAGTGGGGTGTGCCTCATAGTGGAATTTCACACGCTTATTTTCGGATTAATAATTATCTAGATATAGTTTCACACGATTATTCTCTAATGGCTCATTAGCTTCATAACTTGAAAAATCTTGGCTTTCTGTATCTTCTACTGTAATTTGGTTGTCTCCTTCTTCTATTGTTATATGTTGGATTAGGCCACAACCTTGTTTAGACCATATTGCATAGATGCCTTCATCATTTTCATCTATGTAGAAAGATGACGGCTTACCAAATGTTCCGGCTGAATAGATTTTGCCGTCATTTATGATATATACTTCATTCATCCATTCTAAATCACATTTACCATATGAAACAATAAGTTCATCTATACCGTCCTTATTAAAATCATAAAATGCATACCTTGCATCTTGTCCATATTCCTTGTAGATCTTATTTAAACAATCATAATAGAGATCATCATATGATTCTTCGAGTTCAGTAGTTTCAGGTTCTGTTGTTTCAAGTTCAGTAGTAGTCTCTACTTGTGTTGTAGTACTGTTGGCATTATCATCTGTTTTCGGATTTAAGATATTAATAATTAGTAATACCGTAGCCACCATTATAATTAATATTATTAAAATCAGCATTATAATACCTTTGTTACTATGTGACTTTGACTCTAGTTCTTCTTTGTATAAGTAAGCAGGATCATTCCCAGGTACTTGCTCACTTTTATCAACTACTTCTACTTTATTTTTAGTAGTTTGTTCATTTTGCAATGCCCTTTTTGAAACAGGTTCGCCACATTGATCACAAAATAATGATCCTTCTTCTAATTTATTACCGCATTTTTTGCAAAACATTTTTACCTCCAATTATAAACCATTAATCTTGTAAGGACTTAAGCCATATATTAGTTCCTTCGATAGATAGGTATATATCTGTTGAATCAATATCATCAACACTTAATTCAGTTAACGCAAATTCTAGTGTTGTATCAACTGTATCTCCACTAGTTATAACAAAATTATTCCAATCACCTGTGCCGTCATAATATTTATAATCTGCATATGCTTGAACATTACCTTTCATAATAAATCGTTTGTCACTTTTGCTTGTATTTGTTATTGTACATTTAACCTTTATATTTGGATAATCATCTGAAGTTTTATATGCTTCAGTAACACAAATTTCCCAATTCTTTGTATCAACAATACGATTCATATCATAATACTCAATTGTATCACTGTCATAATCTTCTGAAGAACCATCTTTTTCTCCTAGATAATCACCAAGTCTATATGTTTCAATTTTGTTTCCTTGATATTCCGGAGAATTTCCTGATAACTCTTTTTTGTCGATTATTTTAACATTTAATCTACCTTCATCATCAATTGTTATTTGAGATAATTCTTGATAACCCGGAACATACCATAAAGAATAGATACCGTTACCATCTTTAGGTTCATAAAATGTTACTTCATTATGAATTGTGCCAACAGGGGAGGCATTGCCACTAGAAAAATCATATATATCATTATTCCAATCAGAATCAACATCTCCATGTGAAAGTATTAATTCATCAACACCATCACCATTAATATCATACTTTGTTACGGTTGTAGAAGAACCGTAGTTTTCGTAATATTCATCTATTTTCTGATTATATAATTCTTTTAAATCGTCATCAATATTACCGTTATCATCGAAAATATCATTGCTATAGTTATCATCACTATCACTGTTATCATTGTCATTATCTTCATTATAGCTATCATCATCAGAATCGGTATCATTGTTATCATAATCAGTTGATTGGTCGCTATTGTTGTCATAATTACTAGTGTTAGAATTAGAGCTTGCAGAGTTATGTACTTTATTGTATGTATTTGAATTATAATCTTTTACAAGATCCACAATCAATAATGATGATACTATAGAAAGTACGAATAAAATAACTGCTACTGTAGTATACATTCTTTTTCTAAAATCACTTGCCGGTTCTTGTGGATCTTTTCTACAATTAGGACATTTTTTTGAATCAAATTCTGTATTACAATTACTACATTTCATAACTTGTTACCTCGTTAATTTTGTTCTTTATTTTTATTTCAGTTAGATAAAAAATCATGAATTTTTTCTTTCAAAAACATTAAACCTGTTGGTATTAATATAATTGCTAAAATAATTAAAAATGTTCTTATAAATAATGGGAAGAAATTTGAACCATGGTGCAAAATTCCAAATATTATTGTTAATAACAGAAAGACTATTCCAAAAGCCATACTAAAAACTACAAATGTAATTGTATAATCTAAGTTGAATTTATTGACTGCATAAATTATTACACTAAATATGGCAAATAGACAAATATTTAACCATAGCATTTTGCTTGATACTAAAGTTTTAACTGTGCTGACAGGATATTTTGCATATAAGAAAGCAGAAGTTGGCATTTCACTTAAAAATCCATAATGAAACTTTTTTTGCATTATATTATAATCTTCATCATCAAAAGATAAATCTAACTTTTCTTTTACTTTATCCTTGTGGTTTCTAAAAATATCAACAAAGTTTGTTGCAGTAACTCTATATGTATTTTTACTTTCAAGAACATCTGTAAAATGATCATAGTATATATCTCCGATAGCTTCTTCAATTTCTTTATCAGAAAGGAAATCAGTCATATCAGTTTCTGATATATCATATTTATCTACAATCTCATCACCCATTAGATTCATTATCTGTTGTCCAAGTGAAATATCAGAATCACTTTTATTAGAAAGAACAACATCAAAATTACCTATATCTACATTAACAAAGAATTTTTCAACATTACTTTTGGTTATAAGATTTCTAACCGAAAAAATAGTACAAGTATTAAAAGCAAAAATAACAAGAAATAAAGATAATAATATAGTTAAAGCAAATCTTCTTTTACTATAATCATAAACAAACTTCTTTTCTTTTTGTTTTTTAGTTGCTGTTTCGACATTAGATTTTTCCAAATTAGCCGAAATATCCGGTGCATAAGTTTCATAATAATGTGCTGTTTTGTTTGTACTATTGGTTTCCTTATTCGTTTCTTTGTTATGCTCATTTGGATGGGTAGCATCATACTGTCTGTGTATCTCTGCTAATAAAAGTTTATCTAAATTTTCTTGATCAACTTTTTCAGAGGTATCAGTATCTTTACTGTCATCAATGCTAGGTTTTCCTACATTATCAGTTTCCTCATTGCTACTAATATCAGCTTGTCTTACATCATCAGTTTCATCATTGTTATCAATGATAGTTTGTTTGATATTATCGGTTTCCACATTATCATCATTATTTGTTTTTTCCGATTCAGTTACCGGAATATTATGTACCACTTCAACTTTTTGTTGTTGTATTTCATTATCTAAATTTGCATCTTCCTTATTATCTTTAATAACAGGTGTTCCACATATATTGCAAAATTTTGCATTCTCAGATAGTTCTTTACCGCATTTCCTACAAAACATAGCAATACCTCCAAATGTTTTTACTATACTAAATTAATCATTCTAAATAAAATGTTTTTGATACTTTATCACTACTACTAGTTGATAAAAAAGGTGTATTTCATTGTTGTCCACAAAATAGAGAGTTAATAAAAGAAGGTTTGCAATATATATGCTTTATCAAATGTAATAGTTGTACCGGGTTGTATATTTTTATTCGGCATAGAATTATCTATTTCTTCATTTCTAATATCAGAAAAAAGTTCTTGTTCTAATTGAATACCATTTTGATATACATTATCACTTAAATTGTAAGTGTAACTTCTAGCTTCGTTACTGTAATTTGTATAATTATATGTAACAATTATTACCGGGTCTCTATCATATTCTGTTTCGCCAAAGCGATAATCAACTATTTCTATATAGTTGTCACCAATATAACCTGAAGAGGTATAATTATTATCATCATCTTCATTGCTGTAATTATTATCGCCTGAATAACTATCATCAGAATAACTATACTGATTGTCGGAAGAACTTTGTGTATTTCTATCTTTTTCATCACTACAGCCTTTTATTCCGGTGAATAGTAAAACTAATAAAGCAACTCCACAACCTATAAACATCCTTACTCTTAAATCCCAAAAATTCATAATAATCTCCTTTTAGAAACGGCAAACATAGTCTAGCATATTTCCATTTTCTTTAAACATCATACAATATGAAATATTTTCAACACGATTTGAACTACCTTCAACATGAATATAATCATTTCTGTAGTTATCGTATTCATGTTTTTCCCCATATGTTATATCTTTATATGTATTTAAAGTCTCTAACAATGAATCAGTCAATTTAAAATCTTTGCCGGAGTATTCTATTTTTGTAATACCATCAAATGTGCCGGTAGCTTTGATATATGTAGAGGTTCCCCGAACATCATTATTGTTATATTCTAACCAAACAGTTATATTTAGATTTTTTATGTCATCACAAAAGTTCTTTTCAGCAGAAAAGATAAGAAATCTGTCGTTATATATTCTGTTTTTGTCAAATTCCTTTATATATTTTTTTAATGAATTATTAATTTCATTATAGATAGATTCCGTTGAGTCTTTTATCATATCTACGGTAATTTGTTTCCAATCAAAATCAGGAATAAAGTCTTCTTCAGTGTAGTCGGACACAGTATTGTTGTTTTCAAGTTCTAATCCATCTGAATAACTATAATGATAATGTTTATAAACAATATTTAAAAATGCTAAACAGGTGTCAATTGATGTAAAGTCACTTGGGTACATTAAAAAGTCTTCGTTTCCGTATTCATTAAAATATAAGAGATTGTCATCAATATAAATAGTACCACTATGAAGACTATTAGTGTTTTGTAAATCAAAACAAGGTATTCCGTGTCCAATATGTGCCTTTTCAATTTCACTAGTCCCATGGGATCTGCTAGCTTTTAATTCTTCCCAATTAAAAACATCCCAACCATCTTCATAATCTGAATTTATATTTCCTACATATTCTTTATGTTCAAATTCAACAGTATCATTTTCATAGCTAGATATTTTGACTACTTCACTATAAACAGTTCCATAGCGATAAATAGGTTTTGTAACCCAAATACCAACATAACTGTTTTCTTCATCTTCTTCATTTTCGTATTCATTTTGATTAACATCTTGGTTGTTATCTACATTTTGATCATCATTGTAATAATCATCACCGCCAACAACAGTTTTCGATGGTTCATTGTTACCACAACCGGGCAATATGAGGGTGAAGCATAGAATTAATATAATTACGCTTATAAGTGAGAACTTTTTTGAATATAGAACTTTGTTCTTATATTTGGTATTTAGACATATTTCGTTATTCCTTTTTTTCATAATCATTCTCCTAAATCTCATTTTTGTAATATTTTTTGAAATAATAATCTAGTGTAAAAAAACTAGTTTATTATTCATAGTTGGTACTAAATAATTATAAAGTTTATATACATAAATAATAACAAAATAATATTATCTATAACTAATAATTATATAGTGCTACATTATTATACCATAGCTAATGAAATATTACAATAGACTCAACAAAAAATAAGAAAATTTGTGAGGTATTTTGTAATGAATGATAAAAAACAGCTTGATTTTGAAAGAATAAGCAGAAGAATACATGATGTTCGTGTATCTAAAGGTTTAACTCAAGAATACATTGCCAATGCTGCCGGAGTTAATCCAAGTCATATTAGTAATATAGAAAACAATAAGGTCAAAATTTCATTGCCAACACTTGTTTCTGTATGTAATGCTATGGGTGTTACTGTGGATTATATTCTTTCAGGAGAGTATGTGAATCCAAGTTCATCTTTAGAAGAATCAATACTAATTGAACTTCAAAAATGTAGCGATGATATGAAAGAACGAATTTTGAAAATTATCTTAGCTTTGCAGTAAAAAAGTAATTGTAGTTTTCAGAATAATGCAGTATTATATTGACAGTGGGGAAGATACTATTTAGTTATAAGGTAATTAATAAAACAAAAACGACCATCAGGAGCGATTGCTCTTGTATGGTCGTTATTGCTTATATAGGGTTACTACTGTTTAGTTGACCTTTTCATCTGCTGCCATATCTTCATGCAAGTCGGTTATTGCGTCACCTTTTACTTGCATTGACGCTGTTGTATATGGTGTACCATTTGCGTCACAAGGATAAACACCGGTTGTATGGTCAACAAAATAAGCATCAAATCCAGCATCTTTTAATTGGTCTTCTGTTAAGTCTTTAGTTAGCTGATAAACAATAGTACCTATCATTTCAAGGTGACCAAGTTCTTCTGTACCTATGTCGGTAAGTGTTGCTTGAAGTTCAGGGAACGGCATTGTGTACCTCTGACTTAAATATCTAAGTGATGCACCGAGCTCACCATCAGGTCCCCCATATCCCAAAAGTTATAATTCAAAAACAGAAAAATAACTCAACGGAAGATAGGGAACGATTGAAGATGATTTTATCGATAAAAGTGCATAGCAATGCGTTTTTTTCCACTTCAGGAGTTGACTTACTTTTAAGAGTAGAGATAATTTCTTTTCTTCTGCTCATTAGTTTTTTCTTCGCTAAAAGGTGGTCTAGCTTAGGCTCTGGTGGTTTATTTTGCTTTTGTAATGAATGTATCTTGCTTTCAATTAACTCTTTCCTCTGCTTAAATTCAGCAAGGTTATAGACACCTTCCTCATAGGCTTCTTTTACTCTTTTTAGCTTGGTGTTTTCCTTTTCTATCATAAATTCTACATTTAGCTCTTGTGGTTCTTCGTGTGGTTGTTCTTTTGGCTTTAGCTGAAAGTCACCACTCTTTAGAGTATCATCAATAGCATTAATTACAACTTCATTTAGTTTATTAAGCTGAATGTAGTGTGATACCTTACAAGTGCCATGAGTGTATTTTATGCACTGTAAACCATTGCAAGACATAGACATTGTAGCACCACAGTTAGAACACTTAACAAGACCTTTTAGCATATATTCTTTGCCATTCTGCCTGTCAGTAATGTAAGGTCTGTATTTTGCTTTGTTTTCGTCTAACTTCTTCTGGACCTTATCAAATAGGTCAGTATCTATAATAGGCTGATGAATACCATCAACAATCATTATATCTTTATCATCATAATTTCTCATGGTTCTTCGCTTAGGGTTCCAACGAATTTTGCCTATGTAAACCGGATTACGCAATATGTATTCAATGGTTCTGTTTTCCCAGTTATTACCTCTAGTTGTCTTAATGCCTAGGTCATTCAGTTCATTGGCTATTGCTCTGCATCCAACACCATTAAGATACTTAATGAAAATTCTTTGAACAATAGGAGCATTGATAGGGTTGACTTGATACTTCTTATTAACAATATCGTATCCAAATGCCGGTATAGATACTGCACCACCTCTGCTGACCTTTTCTGTCATTCCTCGTTTAACTTCTGTGGATAGGTTGATAGAGTAGTATTCATCAAACCATTCAATAATTCTCTCTATCAGACTACCAAAAGGACCATCTATAATAGGTTCTGATGTGCTGATAACATCAATACCACGCTTTTTCAACATACCCTTATAGAAAATAGCCTCTTCCTGATTTCTCGCAAATCGGCTAAACTTCCACACCATAATTGCAGAGAATGGGGAAGGGGTTTGTTTAGCAACTGCTATCATATGGTTAAACTCAGGTCGCTTACTAGCCTTTCTACCGGAAATACCGTCATCACGAAAAATATATTCTTTAGGTATCAAATAGCCTTTTTGTTTTGCAAATTCTCTAACAACTTTAATTTGGCTATCCGGTGATAGCTCTGTCTGATCATCTGTGCTAACTCTGATGTAGGCAGCTGCAATTTTTAAGTCATCCATTTATTTTGCTCCTTTCTTATCTAAAAAAGGGTGCAAAAATCCCTTGTAAATTATATTGAAAAATTTACAAGGGTATGATACAATATTACTTGCTATGAAATAGTATCATTGCACCCTGTGTAATGGTGTCGCTCTCTAGTACGCCAATACTAGAGGGCGATTTTGTATATTTATTCATTTACTTAATAATATCTTGTGCATTTTTTACAAATATGCTTATTTTACAATTTTTTTAATTTACTGTATAATCCTAAATATAGGAATAAGTTTCAATTGCACCAACTATACTATCAGTGTTCCAATTTACCGTTGTATCAGCAACAACTTGAATATCTGTTGGCATTAAAGTGTTGCCCCAAGGTTTTACTGCAATAATAGGTTTGTTATATTTTTGTGCAATTTCAATTTCTTTTTCCATCCATTCTCTGTTATTGTAGTACATACCTGAGATTACAATAACACAATTAACAAGTTTAATCTTATTTTCAATAGCACTTGTTATTTGTGATTTGTTTGTTACCGGTGTACCATCAGTATTAGTTAGTGGGTTGTACTCCGGTGCAGAGAAATTCTTGTATCTAAAATAGGATGCATTATCCAATAATGTTACAAGTTTATCATATGAGTCACCATATTTCCAAGCGTGACTTATAAATATATTAAATGTTCTGATAATAAAACCACCTTTCAAAAATTAGGAGTAAAAAATGCAAGAAAATATTAAAAAGTACAGAAAAAAGCCTGTAATAATTGAGGCTTATAAGACTGATAAAAAATTAGTAATTCACACCTTAGAGGGGGATATGGTTGCAAGTCCCGGTGACTATGTAATAACAGGTGTTAATGGGGAAAAATACCCTTGCAAACCTGATATATTTGAAAAGACTTATGAACCTGTTGAAGATTGATTGTTATTGGAATACATGTTATTCCAGTTATCAAACTCTTTTGTAAAGTATTGTTCGCAACTTTCAACAAGAAGTGCAAAAGCCTCTTCATCTGAGGTGCTTTTGAATTCAGCTGACTTTGTATAATATCTGTGTAGTACACTTTTAAGTAATTCACAGTTTGTCCTATACTGTACCCAAAGTTCTCTATGTTTGTATAGAGAATTTATACTTGAAAGAATTGTTGCAGTTGAGCTAAATACTGCTATAAGTATTTTAACAAAACAGTTTATGCAATTAAAGTCAAGTAGTAATGTTGCAATAGGTATAGTGGCAGTAATTATAATAGAAATAACTGATAATCTCTTATATACCTTTTGCTCTTTGGCACTTTTATTATCGTACCATTTTATCTGCCCAATTAGTCTGTTTTGAATATATGATTTAATAGTATCGTCATTATATCTGAATTCATCAGCAATGTTGTATTGTTCTTTAACCTTTTTCTTCATATTAATACACCACTGTTCTATGCTCTACCTTATGTAAGGTAGAGTTTTTTATTATAAATTAAGTGCTTTCTTATAGTCCACAATCCATTGTGGTTTATAACCGTTGGAATATTGGAATTTATTATTTTTGATTTCGGCTACTTTTACAAAGCCGTTTTCGTTATCATAAAAGATAACTTCATCACAAAGTGGAAGTACAGAGCCAAGTGACTTAATTCTTCTGTCAAATCTGCGTTTAACATCATCAAAAGGAATGTTGTGACCACCCTTTCTAACTCTGTTAGCAATACGGTTTATGCTTTCTTCCATTGAATTAAGACCAACATAGTACATTGTAACATAGTAGCCTTGCTTTCTAGCTTGTTTAATGGTTCGTACAGTTCTATGACCGGCAAGGGTAGTTTCTTGTGTGAAAGAAATATTGTTATCTAGGCAGTAGTCTATTTCTTCTATTGCCTTTTTACCTGCCTTAATGTTGTCAAAGTTGTTTTGCTTTGCAATAACATCTGCATCAATAATGTGACCTAGAAGAACATTCTGACCTTCAAGTACACCTCTTAAACTTGACTTGCCTGTACCATTAACTCCGGCTATTAAAATATAATTGTTCATTTTATCACCTTGTTTAACTCAGTAACATATCATTATTAAGTTTATTATTTAAGTATTGACATAATATGCCAAAATATGTTATAATTATACTGAAAGTGAAACAACCACTCTTTACTTTCATATAAGCACTATCTTGTTCCCATCAAGGTAGTGCTTTTTCTTTATATATTACCGTAACGATTCGTGACGATATTATATTTATCCTCAAGTACCAAAACGGTAGTTGAGGTTTTATTTTTATTCTATATTATTAACTACATTGTAGTACATTTCCATAGCTTTTTGCATAAGGTCCTCAGATACTTCAAACAGTTCTGCAAGTTCCCAACACTGTGTAATGCCACTGTTTATAGCCTCAGTAAATTCATCAAGTGGTACAAGTGTTATAATAGTTTCTTTCCAAGCTCTTTTTTCTTGCTTTTCCTTAATGTCAAATGGGGAATGAAGATTGTAGAAACTACCTGTTTTAATGTGTGCACATTCGTGATATGCAACTTCTTTTTCTTCTATATCGTTTTCAATTTTATCTGTATCAATAGCAATACTTCCATCCGGCAAAGCTATTCCTTTAGCATTGCTTTCCATAGGAAAGTAGTACACATCAATACCATTTCTGTCTATTTCTCTATATACCTCAGTAAGTGTCATATTATCCCTTTATTCGTTATTCTTTTCCTGTGACTTTCTAAACTTGATAAAATTGATAACATCCTTAACTACTTCATCAGATTCACCCTCTAACTCTTGATATGCAGCATATTGAATACTGCTGGTATCTATTGTAGGTTGTGTGTTTTTTGAGTCTGTTAAAGTGTTCATATCAACATTAAAATAATCAGCAATAGCCTCTAAAGTTTCCATATTAGGAAATCTAGTTCCGTTTTCATACATACTGATTGTACTTTTAGCTAGTCCTAATTTTTTACCTAATTCTTCTTGATTAAGTCCTGCATTTGTTCTTAATCTTTTCAATACATCTGCAAACATAATATACCCCAATGTAATAAATGATTTGTAAGTTTCCTTCATGTTGTAACTAAGTACAAAATTATAATATCACGATATGTGAAAAAAATCAAGAGAAAAATTCACAAAATGTGTTGACATTGAAAAATTACTGTGCTATTATATAGTTGTTCACAAATCGTGAACATTGAAAGGTGGTGTCAGAGATGAACCCAATTAAGATTGGTAGCAGAATTAAAACTCTAAGAGAAAATAAAAATATCTCTAGAGAAGATTTCTGTAATGCAGTAAATATCAGCTTATCAGCTCTAAGTATGTACGAAACAGGTCAAAGAATACCTAGAGATGAAGTAAAGCTAAGAATTGCTAGATTGTTAGATACAACAATAGAGGCTCTTTTTTTTACTTAACAGGTACACAATACGTGAACTTTAACAAGCCGATAATTACCCACAAGTAATTATACCAAATCAACTGTTCCATAATTGGGACTTATGAAAGTAGGTGAAAGAATGGGTGATAATAATCTACCAATTATTCTAATTGTATTGTTGGTATTCTGGTGTGTTGCACGATCGTAAAAAATTTTATCATGCAGGACACAATTAATGAGCAAAAGGATACTATAGCCATTATGCAGGACACTATAGACACCCAAGAAGACACTATAGCTACTATGCAGGAAACTATAGATATTCTTGAAGAAAGTAGGTGAAATAAATGGACAAGCACACTATTGATACAGTGATTAATTGCTTAGGCAAACGCATAGTGACAATTATAAGTGCTGATGAATATGCAGAAGATTGTAGTTCTATTGCTGAACTAACAACGGCTCTTGCCGAATTAGTATCAGCAAGAGCCGAGCTAGAGAAAGGTTAGTTAATCATTACCTTCTGATTTAGTAATTTTAAGAAGTCTGTTGTAAATTGCCTCAAAATAATCAGCAACCTGTTCTCCTGTACTACCATCAATACAGTGCTGAGAATTTGACAATTTAGCTTCAACAAGCTCTTTAGCAGATTCAAAAGCTAATTTTTCTGGATGACCCGTAACCATAGTTTTAACCTCCTTTCATTAGATTCTAGTGAAATTATATCATATAGTGTGGAAGTTACAAGGATTATGGTAAAAATGATATTTTATCAGAAAGTAGGTGAGGAATGAAATTGATGAAAGTTGAAAAAGAACTTCATCCAATAAAGTTAAGACTTATAAAAAAAGAACTGCCAAAGAATATAAATTCTCCAGCAGGACTTCATAAAGCTAAGTACTATGTTCAATATGTTTCTTTGGATGGTTTCATTTTATTAGAAAGAGAGGCTAATAGTTTTGACTTGAATGTGTTGTTTAAGGATTTAAAACAAGTTGATGATATTCAGGAATAGTAACTTCGGTTGAATATTTCTTTCTAGGAGTAATAACAAATAGTTTTGTTTTAATTTCCTCTCCGTACTCATCAACAAAGGGTCCAAAGAATGGGAACATCGCAGTAATGTACTTTGTTTCAAAAGGTTCAAATTTTAGAGGCAAAATTGCTTTTTGTTCTATATCAATAAAAGTTACTGTATTTTCATCTGTTTGTATTTCTATATATTTAAAAGAAAACTCATTTGAATGATTTGCTATATTCTTATTGCTTTTTAAGTATATTGCATCAATGGTAGTTGGGTATGATGAACAATTAGTTATCTTCAAAGATACTACACAACAATAGTTCAAACCACAACACCCATTAGTTTCAGTTTCGTTTGAGTCAAAGTAGTACGTTTTTCTATTATCAAGTTGTTGTACCTTTTGCTTACCAATTTGAAACATATTATTTGCTAATACAATACTCAAAGAGATTATACCAGTAACACAGCCAATTATAGAAACACAAATAGAAACTAATTCCAAAGTGTAACACCTCCTTTCAAACTGATTATAGCATTTGAAAGGATACAAGACAAATAAAAGTAGGTGAGGAATAAATAAAATGGAAAAAAAGCCTGTACTTACAGAGATAAGTGGTACAGAAGTTGATGCACTTTTATATACTGCAATATTTAATGAAGTGAACAGACTTGAAGATTGCAAAAATAAAAAAGAGCGTCAAAGAATTAGAGATTTTATCCTATCAGCTTATCGAGATTTGAAAGGATACAAGACAATTGAAAGTAGGTGATTAAATGGTAGACAAGAAAGGTCAAATTATTCTATTTGCAGACAGAAAGACAGTATCAGGTTCTAATGTAGTATCTGCTTGTGTGTCTGACGAAACTGCAAAGACACTTGAAGAACTATGCGAAAAGACAGGTAAGAAGATGTCAAGCCTAGTAAGAACCCTTATTGAAGATAGCCTTGAACTTGTGAAAGTTGTTGAGGCATAGGAGAGGTGGTAACAATGCCTAAGCTATTGGCAAGACCGGAAGACAAGTACAAGCACAATATTTTATGTAATATTGAAGATTGTCTTAATCGGCAGAACATAAGCAAGAACAAATTACAAGAGGTTCTAGGCTTATCAAAGCCGACAATTAACAAGTATTACAAGGATCCGTCTTACTTTACATTAGGTCAGCTAATGATGATAGCAAGGCTAGGTAAAGTAACAGTAATGGACCTTGTATCAGATAAAACAACATAAGTTGTGAATGAAAGGAAGTGTAAACCAATGGAAAATGAATTTTTTTATGTTCTCGCCATTGTAATTCTTGGAATTATAGCATTTGGTTATTTTATCAAGGCTGATGATGAGGAAGAATTAAAAAAGATGTATCAGAAAGCATATAATGAGAGCGTTAACGAGATTAACCATCTGCATGATATGATTGCTGATGCACAAAGTAAACTAGCTAAAGAGATTGAAGAACATGATGAACATATTAAATATTACGAGGCGTTGATGCATATGCAAAAAGAAGTATGTGATGGGCGTTTAAGAGAAGCTGGGTACGAAATGGATGATGAAGATGAAGAAGAGTATTAAAGCAGTAGGACTTGCAGTATCAATAGTGGTTACAATCATTGTTTCCTTAGTGCTACATATCAATCTACTGTCAAAGCATGGTGGATTTCTTCTTTTACCGTTTCTTTACTTTGGTATGGTCTATGTTTTGCCTCGCATTTTGTCTTATATTATGGACGATTTCAAGGTTACATACAGTAGGGAAAACCTTTGTATAACTAAGGATGATTTCCAGACAAAGTGTTTTGAAGAAGCACTAGGAGCAAGACCGGAAGAAATTGAACACATTGTTGAGGGTGAAGAAGTATGATTGACTATAATGTAACATTTGAATATTTGCACGGGTTTAATCGAATGTGCAACAGCTTACAAAAAGAAAATTGTGCCGGATGCCGTTTTTTTGAAGAAAGCAAATGTGCATATGAAAATCACAGAAGAATTGACCCACGGGGATGTATAAGGACGGTGAGAGAATGGTGCAACAAACACCCAGAACAAACATTATTATCTGTCTTTAATAGCCGCTATCCACAAGCCACAAAGGGGGAAAATGGTATTCCACATATTTGTCTTGCTAAGTTGGGAAAGGTCAATAATTGTAATGAATTATTTAACCCAAGTTCAAAAAGGTGCGAAGAGTGCTGGAACACACCTTTAGAGTAAAAGGAGAGGTGAAATATTGTTGATTTATGCAAAAAACAAAAGAAAAAGTCACTAAGAAATTGCAGTTTCTTAGTGACCTGAAAGGTGTTCCTATTACGGAACATATTAAAATAATCTTACTTCATTTTAGATTATCATATCTAAAATGTCAAGTCTTTTAAAACGAAAGGAATAGTAAAAATGTCAATTAAGATTTCATCATTAGAAGTAGAAAATGTT
>ERZ837380.3444-NODE-3444-length-14699-cov-5.282300_pt1 | contig 14699 bp, 11 predicted proteins | sample MGYA00519685_ERZ837380 | MGnify/ENA primary metagenome ERZ837380 (study PRJEB31850, sample SAMEA3708817) | human gut metagenome | biome: human gut; feature: human-associated habitat; material: faeces | place: China | collected 2014 ...
GAGCAGCGGAACAGATGTAAACGTTCATTTAGCTGTTTCTCCTTTTCTACTGATGCGGCGAAAAAACTATGCCGCCGCACGGTGATGAAAACTCGATTGATTTCTGAGTTCGTTAATATTTTATCAAACTCTTGAACAGAATGCAAGGGCAAATATTAAATTCATATAATTCGCATGAAAATAATAAATGCCGCTTGCATATCATGCACAAAATATAGCCGTTATTCGATGGTCAGACCCATCAGCTCTTCGTGGAAAATGCGCTCGTCCATCAGCTTGATGGTGCCGTCTGCCTGATAAGCGATCTTCGGCTCGAACTCCATCTGGTCGAGGATCTGGGTCTGGAGGTCGATGCCCGGAGCGATCTCGATCAGGGTGATGCCTTCCGGACGCAGCTCGAATACGCAGCGCTCGGTGATGTACAGAACCGGCTGATGAACCTCGTTCGCGTAGTCGCCGGAGAAGGTGATGTGCTCAACCTGCTTTACGAACTTCTTCTTCGCGCCCTCCTGCGTGATGACGAGCTTGCCGTCCTTGCACTCGGTCTTGAGGCCCTTGGCGGTAAAGGTGCCGCAGTAAACGACCTTCTTGGCGTTCTGGGTAATGTCGATGAAGCCGCCGGCGCCGGCCAGACGGGTGCCGAACTTGGAGACGTTCAGGTCGCCGTTGGGAGCGGTCTCGGCCAGGCCCAGGAAGGCCACGTCCAGGCCGCCGCCCTGATAGAAGTCGAACTGGACGTTGTGGTCCAGAATGGCCATGGAGTTGGCTGCGCCGCCAAACTGGGTGCCGCCGTAGGGCACACCGGCGATGGAGCCGGCTTCCACGGTCAGAGTCATCTTGTTGGAGATGCCCTCCTCAGCGCAGACGTTGGCGATCTTCTCGGGAGCGCCGGTACCCAGGTTCACGATGGCGTCCTGAGGCAGCTCCATAGCGGCCCGGCGGGCGATGATCTTCTTGGCGTCCATGGGGATGGGGGGGATATCGTCCACGGGGATGCGGAACTCACCGGAGAGAGCTCCGTCATAGGGCATGCCCAGACACTGGTTGTTGTCCTCGGGAGAGCCCACGACGATGGCATCCACATAGATGCCGGGGATCTTCACCAGGCGGGGGTCCAGGGTGCCGCCCTGGACGATCTTCTCCACCTGAACAATGACGATACCGCCGGAGTTCTTGGTGGCCTGGCACTGGGCGGTGACGTCCAGAGGGCCGATCTCGCGGTGGACGGTGCAGTTGCCGTATTCATCGGCGTAGGAGCCGCGGACCAGGCACACATTGATGGGGATGGGCTTGTAGAGCAGGCGCTCCTCACCGTCAATGTTCACCAGCTTCACCAGGTCTTCCTTGGTGCACTCGTTGAGCTTGCCACCCTCGTGACGGGGGTCTACGAAGGTGTTCAGGCCAACGTGGGTGATGGTGCCGATGTTGTGGGCGGCGATATCGCGGTACATGTGGGTGATGACGCCCTGAGGCAAGTTATAGGCCTCCAGCTTGTTGGCCAGAGCCAACTCGCCCAACTTAGCGGCGCGGTCCCAGTGACCGCCGACTACCCGCTTGCACATACCCTCGTGGCCGAAGTGGTCGCCGCCGGTGCCGTCCCGGTGGCCCTGACCGGCTGCAAAGAACAGAGTCAGGTCGCGGGGATGGCCGGTTTCCACAAAACGGTTTTCCAGAGCCTTGGTCAGCGCCTCGGGGCAGGCGCAGCTAACGAAGCCGCCGGTGGAGACGGTGTCGCCGTCCTTGACCATCAGGGCCGCTTCCTCAGCGGTAATGACACGTACTTTTTTCATGCTGTAAATTCCTCTTTTGTCAGAAATTTTTTAAGCGATGGATACGGAGTCTAACTTACTTGTTCTGGAAGTGCTTTTCCTTGCGCTTTTCAACGAAGGCGCTCATGCCTTCCTTCTGGTCGGCGGTGGCGAAGCACATGGCGAACAGCTCGTTCTCCAGAGCGATGCCGTCGTCAATGTCCATCTGCATGCCGCGGTCGATACAGGCCTTGGAATACTTCACGGCGATGGGAGCGTTGGCGGTGAAGGACTTGGCCATGGCGATGGCACCGGGGATCAGCTCCTCGGGAGCATACACGGCGTTGACCAGGCCGATCTTCTCAGCCTCAGCGGCGCCGATGACCTTGCCGGAGAAGATCAGCTCCTTGGCCTTGGCGATGCCCACGCGGCGGGGCAGGCGCTGGGTGCCGGAGAAGCCGGGGGTGATGCCCAGGCCAACCTCGGGCTGGCCGAACTTGGCGCCGCCCTTGCCCTCAGCGTTGGGGCCGGCAGCCAGGATGATGTCGCAGCTCATGGCCAGCTCGCAGCCGCCGCCCAGAGCGAAGCCGTTGACAGCAGCGATGGTGGGGATCTCCAGCTTCTCAATGCGGCGCATCAGGGCGCTGCCCCGCTGGCCCCACTTGCGGCCGCCGGCCACATCCAGGGGGAGCTGCTCGCCGATGTCGGCACCGGCCACAAAGGAACGGCCCTCGCCGGTGATGATGAGAGCGCCCAGCTCGGCGTCCTTCTCCACCTCGGTGATGGCCTGCTCCAGGTCGCCGATGACGGTGGAGTTCAGTGCGTTCAGCGCCTCGGGACGGTTGATGGTGAGAATGGCGATGTTTTCCTGCTTTTCATAACGAAGGGTCTGATACATAAGTAGATTCCTCCTCAAAAATAATATGTAAGCGTCTGTGCTGACGGAGATGTGGGTCCAGCTGCACCCGTCAGCCTATCCATGGTTGTACAGTGAGTAATGTAGCAATTTATGTGCCAAGATTGGCAAGCTGTTTTTCACAAAAATAGGGCTGACAACTGTGCGGGTTCGACAAAAAAACCGGGGTATTTCGGCGGTGTTTTCCTTTTTTCAGCGACCTCATTCGGGCACTATTCAAAAATGAATAGGCTGGATGCGCATATATTTTTCCCTGCGCAGGACATCCTTTCGGCAAGAACCACGAAAGCCGGCGGGTATTTTTTTACAAAAGATACAGAATAAACTTGGCACTGGCCCTTTCTATTCGTTTTTGAATATGCTATAATCAAAAATGAATAGATCACACGCGGGAGGTACTCTCATGGCGCATACACCTGACCTTCCTCATTTCTTTGAGGAAAATATCAATCTGGAGGGACTTTTCGACATCCTCAGCCCCAAAAACAATCTGGTCCTGGCAGACGATATGATGCTCTCTGACGCAGACGGCATCATTCTCCGGGTCAGTGAGAACTATGAGCGGAACTTTGGCTTTACCCACGATTCCATCGTGGGCAAGTCGGCTTTTGATCTGGAGGCGAACGGGACCTTCCGGCCCTGTATCACAGCGGAGGTCATCCGGCAGAAGAAAAAGATCACCGCCACCCAGACCATCAACCACACCCATAAAAATGTCATGACGGTGGGAATTCCGCTGTTTGACCAAAACGGTGTGCTGAAATATGCCGTGTGCTTCAACACGGTGTCCATGGAGCAGATCAACACCATTCAGCAGAACTACCGGCATTTACAGGACTCCTTGCAGCAGTATACGCAGGAGATCGCGGAACTGCGGCTCCGGGCCACCGCCACGGATCTGGTGGTGAAGAGCCCTGCCATGCAGCGGTTGTGGACACTGATCCTGAATACCGCCAACACGAAGGCCAACATTCTCATCACCGGGGAGACCGGCGTGGGCAAAAGCGCAGTGGCCAAGGCCATCCACGCCATCAGCAACCGGGCCAACGGCCCCTTTATCGAGGTCAACTGCGCGGTGCTCCATGAAAACCTCATTGAATCCGAGCTGTTCGGCTATGAAAAGGGAGCCTTTACCGGCGCGGCCTCTGCCGGTAAGATTGGTAAGATCGAACTGGCCAACCACGGCACCCTGTTTCTGGATGAGATCGGAGAGCTGCCGCCTCATATTCAATCCAAGCTGTTGCAGCTCATTCAGGAAAAGACCATCGAGCGGGTGTCCGGTACCAAGCGCATTGAGTTGGATTTCCGTCTGTTGGTGGCCACTAACCGCAATCTGGAGGAGGAGGTGCAGCGGGGGCTGTTCCGTTCGGACCTTTTCTACCGGCTGAACGTCATCCGGGTCCACATTCCCTCTCTGCGGCAGCGCCCTGAGGATATCCTACCTATGGCGCATCAGTTTTTGGAGCGGTTCTGCAAGGAATACGGCAAGCAGCTGGCGTTAAGTCCCCGGTTTGTGGCCTTTCTGGAGCAATATCCCTGGCCCGGCAATGTGCGTCAGCTGGAAAACCTGATGGAACGGCTGGTCATCACCGCCCAGAATCCGATTTTGGACATTACGGCCCTGCCGCTGGAATACAACAGCGGCGGCAGCGCGCCGGACCTCCCCTCTCAGGAGGGGACCTTGGCGGAGCGAATGGATGCCTTCGAGGGACAGATCATCCGGGATTCCTACCGCCGCTGCGGCACCACGGTGGCCGTGGCGAAGGAACTGGGCATCTCTCAGGCCACCGCTGTCCGGAAAATCGCCAAATATGTGAAGGACCGGAAGGAATGAAGCTGTTATGAATCTCATTTCTTTAAAAACAGAACTGCGGCAGGATCTGAAGCTGACGCCGCAGCTACTGCAATCCATGGAAGTCTTGCAGATGAATTCTCAGGAGCTGCTGGACTATCTGGGGAATCTCTCCGAGGAGAATCCCACCTTGGAACTTTCGGAGGCCTCGGAGCTTCGCTCTGCCTATGCGGAGCTGCGGCAGAAAGCCAGTTGGCTGGACGCGGGGACCTTTGGGACCTCCTTTGCCCATGAGGAGGATGCCCCACCGGAGCCGGGAGCGACTGATAAGGAGCTGGACAGCCTGTCTGCGTTTCTCTGCGATCAGTTGGAACGGAAACGACTGCCGAAGCCCATGCTGGCCCTGTGTAAATATATGGCGGAGCTGGTGGACGAGGACGGATATCTGACGCAGGAGGATCTGGACGGCCTGACAGAAATGAAGATCCCCCAGACGATGGTAGATCAGGCACTGGATACGATTCAGTCCTTGGAGCCTGCCGGTGTGGGCGCCCGGGATCTGTCGGAGTGTCTGGTGCTTCAGCTGAGCCGCCGGAAGGACAACGTTCCCTACGCTATGGACATTGCCGCACGGTTCCTCACGGAACTGAGCCGCAGTCACTATGGACCCATCACCAAGGCTCTCGGGGCCAGCATCTCTGAAATTCAGGCGGCGGAGAAGGCCATCGCCGCCTTGGATCCTCACCCCGGTCAGGCGTTTCAGCCGGCAGAACCGACCCTCTATGTCCGGCCGGATGTGTTCATTGTGGAGTTGGAAGGGGAATTGCAGGTGCTGCTGAACGAATACTATCTTCCAAAGGTCACTGTGAATCCTTATTACAGCAGTATGGCCAAGGAGAGTGACGATCCGGAGGCCCGCACTTACTTAAAGGAGAAGCTGCGGCAGACCAAATGGCTGCTGGACAGCCTGGAACGCCGGGGCAGCACCCTGCGCCGCTGCGCGCAGGCCATCCTGGATGCGCAGAGATCCTTCTTTTCCGGACAGACTGTGGAACTGTCACCCATGAAGCTGTCCTCCCTGGCGGAGACACTGGATCTGCACCCCTCCACCGTTTCCCGGGCCGTGCGGGATAAATACCTGCAATGCCGTCAGGGAATCTATCCGCTGCGATACTTTTTCAGTCGGGCGGTGGGACAGCAGGGACTGTCCCGTCAGGCGGTGAAGCAGCGGATGCTGCTTCGCTTCAAGGATGAGGATTCCAGCCATCCTCTCAGCGATCAGGCACTTTGCGACCTGCTGGCGGAGGAGGGGATTTTTCTGGCCCGCCGCACCGTGGCAAAATACCGGATCGAGCTGGGAATCGGTTCCTCCACGGCCCGCCGGGCCCGGAACCGTGGAAAATAAGGCATGATGTGTTAAGACCAAAAGGAGGAAGGCCCTGAGTGGCTTCTACTGGCACCCATTTAAATTTAGAGGTATGCGTTGATTTGACGCATACCTCTGTTTTTTGCAATGACGGGCGTATGACCGGCAAGACAGCCTATGGGACTGGGCACGTTTTCTAAGAGCTGTGTAAAACGGAAATTGAAATGGATTCGTGTTGCGTAAAGTGACGCAAAAATTTTGTAAAAAACTAAAAACTTTTCTTGCAATCAAGGTTGTCAGTTTGTATAATAGGCGTATGAATAAAGGAGTGAGCTTTATGGACAATGACGGATTGACCCAGTATATGCGAATCGCAATCTCTGTGGCTGAGCGGATCGCGGCGGGAGAACTGCGGGAAGGGGAAAAAATCTCCGGCCGGTCCAAGCTCTCATCGGAATACGAGGTGTCGCCGGAGACTATCCGACGGGCCATCCAGCTTCTCGGTGATATGCGGGTGGTAGCGGTGAAGGAGCAGAGCGGCGTATATGTGCTCTCTGCGGACAACGCCAAGCGCTATCTGCAAAACTTTGAGAACAGGGCAGATCTGATGAGCAAACGCCGGAAACTGCGGGAACTGATCGAGGAAAAGGAGGCGCTGAACCGCCGCATGGGGGAACTGTGCCAGAGTATTCTGGAGGATACCCTTTATCCTGTTCAACCGGCGGAGACGCTGCCTACGTTTAGCTGCCGGGTGCCGGATGGCTGGTACGGCATCGGAAAAAATTTGGGTGACCTGCGATTCTGGCAGGCGACCGGCGCTACGGTGGCTGCCATCCGCCGGGGCACCACGGATATTCTTTCCCCCGGCCCCTACGCGGAGCTGTACGCCGGGGATACCGTTATTTTTGTGGGCGAAAAGAAAGCGAAGGAGGCGGTGGAACGCTTCCTGAACACGGAGCAGAAAACCGGATCCGGTATGGGTCCCTGATCGGAAAGGAGCAGCCTATGGTTCACAATCAACTTCACGCAATCGACCTCATCATCATCGCAGCCTACCTGATTTCCATGGTTTTGATCGGCGTGGTGGTGGTCAAGAAAGTTCAGAGCATGGACGACTACTATCTGGGCGGCCGGTCCTTCGGTCCACTGGTGCTGATGGCTACCGTGTGCGCCACCATCATTGGCGGCAGCGGCCTTATGGGCCGGGCGGGCGTGGCCTATTCCAGCGGCTTCAAGGCCATTATGACGGCACTGCCCTATCTTCTGGGTATGTTTATTTTCTCCGGCTTTGCCGGGCGGATCTCCGCAGTGGGCACTACGTTCCATGTGACCTCTATCCCGGACCTTTTTGAGCAGCGCTTCGGCAAGACCACCAAGGTGATTTTAGGCGGCCTGATCGCCTTTACCATGATGGGCACTGTGGCCTCGCAGGTGACGGCCACCGCCACCATCATCAATATGCTGGGCAATGAGATCGGAATTTCCTACGAGATGGGCGCACTCATCGCCTGTGTCGTGTTTATAGTCTATACGGCCACCTCCGGCCTGTTCGGCGTGATCTATACGGATGTATTCCAGTTTGTCATGCTGATCCTGTTTGTCTACATTCTGATCCCCTCGGCATCTCTGGTTAAGCTGGGTGGCTTGTCCGTCTTTTTGGAGGGACTTGCTCCGGAATTGGCAAAGCCCTATCTGGATGGCGGCATCGTGGGCGATATCATTACCTATTTCGTCTTTACCCTGGCGGGAGCGGAAATGTGGCAGCGGGCCTTCGCTGCCAAGAGCCAGAAAGCGGCCAAGGAGGGCCTGTTCCTGGGGACTCTGGCCTATGGACTTACCATTCCACTGGTGTGGTTCATGGGCGTGGTGGCACATCAACTGGTGTCGGCGGAAAAACTGGCCCAGTACGGCTCTACGGACGCGGTGGTTCCGGCTCTGGCCATTGAGATCCTGCCGGTGGGCCTGACGGGTCTGGCACTGGCGGGGATTCTGTCCGTCATCATGTCTACGGCGGACAGCTACCTGATCGTCTCCGTGCAGACCTGCGTCCACGATATTTATAAGGTGTTCAATCCCAATATTTCTGAGAAAAAGGAACTGCGGTTGACCCGCGTGTTCGCGGTGATCCTACCCTTGGGAGCGCTGGTGATCGCCCTGTACATCAAAAACGCTTACAGCATCCTGATGTTCGCGTGGAGCTTTTACGCGGCGGCAGCGGGCCTTCCGGCATTTGTGGCGCTGTATTGGAAAAAGGCCACCAAGGCCGGCATCATCGCCGGTATGGTGGCGGGTTTCACGGTCTGTGTAGGCTGGAAACTGGCGGGGGTGCCCTTCGGCCTTGGGCCTACGGTCCCCGGCGCCATTGCCTGCGCTGCTGCATTGGTTGGAGTCAGTCTGGCTACCTATCGGAAGGCACCGACCCCCTTCCTGGACCCTTATCAGAACGCGGCGGGCCGCTGAACGGTTGATGCCGGTATGAAAATCTGATACCATATTCTCCGGGGAAGATTTCCCGGAGAATTTTTTGTTTTCTACGCGACGGAACGCACGGATTTCTCGTCTATGTGGGCAGAGAGACAAAAGGAGGCGCGGCTATGGACGATACGCAGATCATTGACCTCTACTGGGACCGGGATCAGGGAGCCATTACAGCTACCGCCGGGAAGTACGGCAGCTTTCTCCACGCTCTGTCCTGGAATATCCTCCGCAGCCATCACGATGCGGAAGAGTGCGTCAACGATACTTATTTCCGGGCCTGGAACGCCATACCGCCGGAGCGACCAAGTGCACTGCGGGCATGGCTGGGACGGATCACCCGGAACCTGTCACTGGACCGCTGGAAGGCGGGGCGGACCCAAAGCCGGGGCGCGGGTATGGAGACGCTGCTGGGGGAACTGGACGAGTGCATCCCCGACCATCGGGGACCGGAGCAGGCGGCGGAGGAGCGGGTTTTGGCGGAATGTGTCAGCGCGTTTCTGCGGGGACAGACGGCGGATAACCGGTATATCTTCCTGCGGCGCTATTGGTACGGCGAGGATATCGCCGCCATCGCAAAGCGTCTGGATTGCGGCGAGAGCCGGGTAAAATCTGCCCTGTTCCGCACGAGAAAGGCCCTGCGGGCATTTTTGGAAAAGGAGGGGATCGTGGTATGAAAGCAGAGCGATTGTTCCGGGCCATCGGTTTGGTGGATGAGGGTCTGATCGAGGCGGCCGCTGAGACCCCTGCGAAAAAGCGGCCCGTCTGGCGGCGGTATGCGGCTGCAGCGGCCTGCTTGATGGTGCTCTGCGGGGCGGGAGCCGTCTATCTGATCACCGGCGGATTTCGCGGCTATGGGGCCAGTGCGGGGGGCAGCGGGATCAACAACGCGGGCGGCGCTGCGGACGCTGTGGCGTTCATGTCCTACGCCGGGCCGGTGCTGCCCCTGACCACGGCAGACGAAAATCCCGGCGTGACGGCGGAACGCCACACGGATTGGAATTTTACCCCCCGGACAGACCCGGAGGGGTACGATTCTCAGTGGGGCGCGGCGATAACGGACGGTTATATCCTCGGCAATCCAACCGATACGGATGTGACGCTGACCCTGATGTATCCCATTGTGGGCGGGATCAGGGATCTGCTTTCCATAGATCCCGGTCTGACGGTGAACGGAGAGACAGTGGGGGCGGAGCTGGTCATCGGCGATTATGCGGGTGGCTTTGGCGGCGCCGGCGGCGGTGACACTTCTACCCTGAATCTGCGGTATCCCAGCCAATGGACGGATTATCAGACACTTCTGGACGGCGGCGGTTACCGGGAAGCAGCCGCCGGGACGCATACACCGGCGGATATTCCGGTCACAGTCTACACCTTTACGGATTTTGAAGCGCCTACGGAACAGTATCAGGCGGCTACTCAGGCGGTGACGTTTACAGCGGATGAAGCCCGCACCACGGTGCTGTCCTACGGTTTTGAGGGGTACGGCTGGGATGAACGCACCGGAGAGATCACTTACAGCTATTTTGTACCTGACGGTCAGCGGCGGAGTAAAATCTGCAAGAAGCTGATCGTGATCGGGACGGACCTGACGGGCTATACATTACAAGGCTATCAGGATGGCGGCTGCGATTCCGGCGAGGAGATAGAGGGTGTTTCCTGCACCGTTACTCGGAGTGAGACCACGCTTCATGAGGTGCTGCTGACCCTGTGCCGGGAGATCCTTGACACAATGGAAGAAAATCCCGGCTATTACGGTTGGCTCAGCGAGGCGGCGGAGATTTTGAACCCGGAAACTTATTGCTTGCTGGCGGAGCGGGCGTTGGAGCAATACGGCCTGTTGTCGGATAAACCGGTGGACCGTTATGACAGCGGACGGCTGGATGAGCTGATGGACGAGGTGCTGTCTGTGGATCGGGTACTGTATCTGAAAACGGAGGTTACCGTTCCGACTGGCGGTACGGCGGAGGTGACGGCACGGTACTGGAAGGCTCCCAGCTTCGACTTTGCCTGTTCCGGCTCAGAGCATCGGAATTTACAGGGATATGATCTGATGACCACGCTGGATTCCACGCTGACCTTCACGGCTCAGACGGCCTCCGTTACCCATGCAGAAAACGTCCAAATCACAGGTCAGAACTTCGGCTTTGATCCGGAAAACGGCGTTACGGAGGTGACGCTGGACTTGAACCAGCCCCATTACTATTTGGAAATTCAACCGATTCGTAAAGAGACGGATTGACAGTTGGGATGAACAGGAGGCACAGCATTGACGCTGTGCCTCCTGCTTTCATCTGTTATTTTTCGTAGAATTTGATCAGAGCCTGGGTGCCCAGATCACCGCAGCCCCGGTCAATCAGGGATTGACAGTTGGAAAGCGCCTGCTGCAAAACATTCAGATCCAGCCCGGCGTTTTCTGCTTCCTCTTCCGCAAGGCGCATATCTTTCACAAAGTGCTTCATGAAGAAGCCGGGGGCAAAGTCACCTGCCAGGATCTTCTTGCCCTGAAAGTCCAGCTGCTTGCTGCCAGCGGCTCCGGTGGATACGGCGCCCAGCAAAGTATTCCCGTCTAACCCCTCCGCCTTGGCGTAGGTCAGAGCCTCACACACGCCGGAAAGCGCCCCGGCGATCATGATCTGATTGGCCATTTTGGCGTGTTGGCCGCAGCCTGCGGGACCGAAATAGGTGATGTTAGTGCCCATTGCCTGGAAAATGGGGAGGCAAGCGTCGAAATCTGCCTGATCGCCGCCTACCAGAATGGAAAGCGTTCCAGCACGGGCCCCGCTGTCACCGCCGGTGACGGGGGCGTCCAGCACTCGCAGTCCCCGGGCGGCGCCCTCTTGGTAGATCCGCTGGGCCAGGGTGGGGCTGGTGGTGGTCATGTCGATGAGCGTCATGCCCTTGGCGGCGCTGTCCAGAATATTGCCGGGGGCAAAGTAGACCTCCTCCACATCCTTGGGGAAGCCCACCATGGTGATGACCACCTCGCTGGCCTTTACGCACTCCGCAATGCTGCCGTGGGGTACGGCACCCTCGGATACCACGTCTGCCACTTTTTCCGGGTGACGGGCATAAATGTGGACCTTGTAGCCCGCTTTCATCAGGTTCCGCACCATGGCTTTCCCCATGATGCCTACGCCGATCCAGCTGATTCTCCGCATATTGATCCCTCCTGTGTCATTTTTTTCAGCATGGCACATTTAAAGAGGGGTGTCAAAAGAAACAACTGTCCTTGTTGTAAATACACATAAAATTAGTAGGAAAAGCGCGGAAAATTTGACATCTGAAATCTTGACGGATGAACTGCGCGGGGCTATAATCAGTCCATCAATTTCGGAGCGGGCCAACGCTCCGGCCATATTGAAAATGCGTGGATCGAGACAAGTACCGTGGCCAAACGGTCACAGCGAGCCGGGGACGGTGAAAGCCCGGTACAACGGGGCGGCGGGAATAACACTCGGGAGCAGCGATCTGAACGGCGGCAGCCCAGTAGGAGAGACGCGGCGTGCGGCGTTAAAGCACAGGGGTTTGTTGGAACCCCGCAAAGGGGCTGATTTTGAATCAGCAAGTTAGGTGGCACCACGGATGCGGCAGCGATTCGTCCTAAAATTTTAGGATCGTTCGCTGCTTTTATTTTTTCCGGAGGTGCTTTTTTATGTGCGCAATTATGGGATTTTCCACGAAGAAACTGGACAAGCATGAGATTTGGGAGTATTTCGATCGGACCCTCTCCCGGGGGCCTGATATGTCCCGGATCATGGACACCGGCTCCGGCTGGCTGTGCTTCCACCGGCTGGCCATCATGGGCCTGACCGAGGCCGGCATGCAGCCCTTTGAGCTGGACGGCGATATGGTGGTGTGCAACGGGGAGTTGTACGGCTTCCGTCCCCTGAAGCGGCAGCTGACGGAGAAGGGCTACGAATTCAAGAGCGGCAGCGACTGCGAGATCATTCTGCCGTTGTACCGGGAATACGGCCTTTCTATGTTTGCCAAGCTGGACGCGGAGTTTGCCATGATCATCTATGACCACAAGACGGATTCCCTCATCGCCGCCCGGGACCCCATCGGCATCCGGCCGCTGTTCTACGGCTATCTGGATGACGGCGGCATCGTGTTCGCCAGCGAGGCCAAGAACCTTATCGGCCTCTGCAAGGAGGTCTGTCCCTTCCCGCCGGGGCATTATTACGCAGACGGCAAGTTTGTCCGCTACGCCGACCTCACCACAGTAACGGAATACTGCCATGACGATCTGGAGACCGTCTGCCGTACCATCCGCAACAAGCTGATCGCCGGTGTGGATAAGCGGCTGGACGCCGACGCTCCGTTGGGCTTCCTGCTCTCCGGCGGACTGGATTCCTCTCTGGTGTGCGCCATCAGCGCGCTGGTGCTGGGGAAGAAGATCCGCACCTTCGCCATTGGCATGGACAAGGATGCCATTGATCTGAAATACGCCAGAGAAGTGGCGGATTACATCGGCGCGGATCACACCGAGGTATATATGACCCGCCAGCAGGTGCTGGATACGCTGGAAGAGGTGATCTCCCTGCTGGGGACCTATGACATCACCACCATCCGGGCCAGCATGGGCATGTACCTCTGCTGCAAGGCCATCCACGAGCGGACGGATATCCGGGTCTTGCTGACCGGCGAGATCAGCGATGAGCTGTTCGGCTACAAGTATACGGATTTTGCCCCTTCCCCCGAAGCCTTCCAGCAGGAGGCGAAGAAGCGGGTGGATGAGCTGTATATGTACGATGTGCTCCGGGCGGACCGCTGCATTTCCGCCAACTCCATCGAGGCCCGGGTGCCCTTCGGTGATCTGGATTTCGTGAAGTATGTCATGAGCATCGACCCGGCCATGAAGGTCAATACCTATGATATGGGAAAGTACCTCCTGCGTCACGCTTTCGAGAAGGACCATCTGCTGCCGGATGACATCCTTTGGCGCCAGAAGGCAGCCTTCTCCGACGCCGTGGGCCACTCCATGGTGGATGATCTCAAGGCTTATGCCGAAACCAAGTACACCGACGCCGAGTTTGAGGAAAAGCGGAAGAAATACGATTTTGCCCAGCCGTTCACCAAGGAATCCCTGCTGTACCGGGAGATCTTCGAGAAGTACTATCCCGGCCAGGCCCCCATGGTGAAGGACTTCTGGATGCCAAATAAGAGCTGGAAGGGCTGCGACGTCAACGATCCCTCTGCCCGCGTGCTGAGCAACTACGGCGAGAGCGGAACATAAAGAATCAAATCACCTCCGTCGTTTTCGGCGGAGGTGATTTTGATACACATATAAATTAAGGGATACACTTCGGCCTTTTCAGTGCTTTCGGGCTTAGTCAGAGGGGTTGATCTGGGAGAGGTAGCGGTAAATGCTGGCGGTGGAACAGCCGAGGGCGGCCGCGGCGCTTTTAATGGCGCCCTTCAGCAGAAAAATGCCGGCGGATTCCAGAGAAGTGATGACCTGAAGCCGCTCGCTGTGGGTGAGGTGGCCGGGCGTGACCCCCATCCGTTCCAACTCCCGATTGATGGCGTCCAAAGCCACCGCATCTGCGGAGTTGCGGAATTTTTCCGGGGAGGACCGGGCGGACATGTCATCTTCGCTCTCCGGCAGCGGCTGTGCCAGCACATCGGTTACGAACAGGTCCGGGTGGCACAGCTTCAGGATATGGTCGCTGATGGCCCGATAGCGGCTGTCGTCAAAGTTGATGCACAGCAGGCCGATGAGCTCGCCGCTGTCCTTGATGAAAAAGGTGCTGGATCGGAGGTCTTTTCCGTTGACGTTGATGCTGTAATAGTGGAGATGATAGTCCGTATGCTCATAGCTCTTGTCCCGGAGACTACTCAGGGCCATATTGGTCAGAGGCGCGCCGACCTCTCGGCCGCTGATATAATTATTGGCGATGGCGATGATGGAACGGTCCTTCCGGGTCAGATCGTGGAGGGCCACTTCATAGTCGGGACCCAGCGCTTTCCCCAAAAATTCGGTTAGCTTGATGTAATGCTGAAGAATCAGGTTGGAAGAGGACGTCATAAGATTCCCTCGTTTCATTTTGCATATTTTCAGGCTATGAAAATATTATATATGAGAAAGTCATATTGTCAAAGTAAAAAATAATGAGAAAAAATTATTATCCGTCCATCGAGGAAACGTGCAAAATATATAAATTTAAACAGCTAAACAGCGTAAAAAATATTGAAGGTATGCAAAAAAATCGCAATAAAAGTTGACGACCCTTAAAAAACATGATAAAATAATCGCACAACAGGAAAGGGGCGGAGACAGGATCCCTGCTTGGCGTTCAATTCAGGCAGCCTGAAACGAGCCGCTCCACGATTCTTTTGTATCGGATACTGTCCGCCAGGCGCAGAGCGGGAAATGGGAAGCCCGCTCTTCGACGACCG
>ERZ837380.3448-NODE-3448-length-14677-cov-46.900629_pt1 | contig 14677 bp, 7 predicted proteins | sample MGYA00519685_ERZ837380 | MGnify/ENA primary metagenome ERZ837380 (study PRJEB31850, sample SAMEA3708817) | human gut metagenome | biome: human gut; feature: human-associated habitat; material: faeces | place: China | collected 2014 ...
CATCCTGACCCAGTTCGTCGTGGAGGCCGGCGTCACGTCGGCGCTGGGCGGCTGCCTCGGCATCGTGCTGGGCTACGTCGTGTCGGCCATTATCAACCAGATCCTTCCGTATATCCTGACGGATATTACCCTGAACGTCACCCCCTCGGCGGACGCAGCAGCCATCGCCGTGGGCATCTCCTGCGGCATCGGCGTCCTGTTCGGCTTCCTGCCGGCCCGCCGTGCCGCCAGCCTGAACCCCATCGAAGCGCTCAGATATGATTAAGGAGTTTACCATGAAAAAACGATTCCTCGCATTCCTGCTGGCTGTCTGCGTGGCTGTTTCCATGCTGGTGCTGCCCGCCTCTGCGGTCGGCTCCAACGCGGCAGTCCAGACGGCGACGGCACTGGGCGGTCTGACCGCCGAGCAGGCCGGTTCTCTGGGTGCGCCCCTCACTCGTGGGCAGGCGGCCCGCCTCCTCACCGCATTCTCTGCTTACCGCGATACCACCACGGCACAGGGCCGCACCGGCCGCCTCTACAGCGACGTGGACAGCGACTCTCCCTATGCGGTCTACATCCGCACTGCCGTCCAGAACGGCTGGATGACCGGCTACTCCGACGGCAGTTTCCGCCCGGACAACACCGTCACGCTGGAAGAAGCCTGCACCATGGCGCTGCGCCTGCTGGGCTATGATGTGGCAAAGCTGGGCGGTACCTTCCCTACAGCTCAGCTCAGCAAGGCCAGCGCACTGGGCCTGCGCAATGAGATCAATGCCCGTCAGGGCGAGACTCTGACCCTCGAGCAGGGTACCATGCTCTTCTACAACGCCCTCACCGCCATGAACGGCAGCGGTCAGGTCTACGCCTCCACGCTGGGCTTTGCGGTGAGCAACGGCCAGGTGGACATCTCTTCTGTCCTGCTGGACAACGTCAAGGGTCCCTTCGTGGCTGATGTTTCCACAGTTCTGCCCTTCGCCCCGGCGGCCATCTACCGCAACGACGAAGTCACCACCTCTGCGGCCCTCTCGCCCTATGATGTCTACTATTATAATGAGAGCGCCCGCACCGTGTGGATCTACAATAAGCGTGCCGCAGGCCGCGTGACGGCTGTCTCGCCCTCGGCCAGCGCTCCGACCTCTGTGACCGTGGCCGGCGTCACCTACACCATCGCTTCGCCCTCTGTGGCCTACCAGCTGTCCTCCCTGTCCGGCGGCGGCGTGGGTCAGGTGGTCACTCTGCTGCTGGGCATGAACGATGCAGCTGTCTCCGTCCTCACCGGCGACGCGGCAGACGCTGTGTTCTACGGCGTGGTCCAGTCCTCATCCCGCACCCTCGTGGAGACGAACAGCGCTGAGGTGCAGCAGGCTGTCTCGGTCATGTGTACCGATGGCACGGCCCGCACCGTCAACGTAAACAATAAGCTCAATTTCCCGGCCGGCAAGCTGGTGGAGATCAGCGTGGACGGTGACGGCGAAAGCGTCCGGTCCATCTCGCCCCGCTCGACCAGCGGCAGCGTCAGCGCCGACGGCACCGCGCTGGGCGACACCCCGTTTGCAGACAACGTGCAGATCATTGATACGACGTCGGAGGGTGTGGCTGGGGCAGTTCGCCCCAGCCGCCTATCGGGGGTAACTCTGAGCGAAAGCGACATCCGCTACTACACCACCAATTCTGCGGGCCAGATCGACCGGGTCATCCTCGACGATGTGACCGGTGACCTGTGGGAGTACGCTGCGCTGGATTCTGTCCGCCGCCTGACGGACGAAGCCGCCAAGAAGATCGACAAAAAGATCAGCGACAAGGCACAGGACGCCGCAAGAGAGGCCGCAGGCCTCCCCGCTGCGACCACCACCAAGGCAGACAAGACCGATGAGGAGACCTTCCAGGATGTGAAGAACATCCTTGTCCCCAGCACCAGCGATGTGCTCTACGGCCTCATCGACGGCAGTGTCGTCAGCTCTACCTGGAACACCCTTACCGGCAAGACGGACCAGCTGTTCAGCTATGTGCTCCGCCGCACCGGCGACAGCGTGGGCGGTACGCTGGGCGACTTCCTCAACTATCTGGGCGAGGGTGCGACCTACGTCTGCTACTCCGGCGGCAAGCAGGTGGCCTACAGCACCGCCACCAAGTACCCCGTTATCGCAGGCGGCATCGCCATCGGTCGTTCTGCTGACGGCAAGGCCATCAACCGGATGCTCCAGCTCTCGCCGGTAGTCGTCGATAAGCTGGGCGCAGCTTCGGTCATGAGCGGCGATAAGCGCTATGAGACTGCCGACGATATGCAAGTGTATCTGTGGTCGAACGGCCAGTATTTCGCCACCTCGCTGCCCAAGATCAACACCGAGGATTATAAGCTCATCGGCTGGTACGACAACTTCGGCTGCTCCGGCGGCAGGAAGATCCGTATCCTTGTGGCCGTCAAGACGAACTGAGCCTGAAATTTTCCAATCACAGAACAGCAGCCTCGCGGCAGATGAAGCGGGGCTGCTGTTTTATTCTCCTATTTGCCACACGCCCTATTTCGTGTTACAATAAAAACCAGAGAAATAGCGGAAAAAAGGAGGCGCGGCAATGATACGCATTGCTCTGGTCGAGGACGAGGCAGAGGTGCGGGCGCAGCTGCAGGGCTATGTGCAGCGGCACACCCGGCAGTACGGCACCGAGTTCGCGGTGACGGAGTTCGCCGACGGCATGGAACTGCTGGATGATTACCGCCCGGTGTACGACATCCTGTTTCTGGACGTGGAGATGAAGCATCTGGACGGCATGGAGACGGCCCGGCGAGTGCGGGAGCTGGACAAGGACGTCATCATCGTTTTTATCACGAATATGGCACAGTATGCCATCGGCGGGTACGCGGTGGGCGCGCTGGACTATGTGCTCAAGCCGGTGCCTTATTTTGCGTTTTCGCAGCAGCTGCGCAAGGCCGAAGAACAGCTGCGCCGCCGCGCACGGCATTATCTGGCCCTGCCGGTGGAGGGCGGGATGCGGCGGCTGGATTCGTCCCTCATCTATTATCTGGAAAGCGAGGGACACCGCGTCCACTTTTATACCGAAGAGGGCGATTTCGTGGCGGCAGGCACCCTGAAAGCCTTTGAGGAAAAGCTGGCCGAGCGGCCCTTTGCCCGCTGCAACAGCGGCTACCTTGTCAATCTGGCACAGGTGAAGAGCGTGCAGCAGGGGATGGTGCAGGTGGGACCCTACGAATTGCAGGTCAGCCGCCCCCGGCGGAAAGCCTTCCTCGCGGCGCTGGCCGACCACATCGGGGGTGAGGGTGCATGACGGCACTGCCCAGCATCCCGCGCCTGTATACGGCGCTGGCCGAGTGTCTGGCCGTGGGCATCTACGCCCTGCCGCTGGGCATCCGCTTCGGCAAAACGGCCACTATCGCTGCCAGTGCGGCATGGGCGCTGGCCCTGAGTGCTTTTTTGCAGGCCACGGGCAGCGTCCCGCTGGCGTGGTGGATCCCCTGCATGGCGGCAGCTGTGGGGATACAGTATTTATACCTCTGGGTCACCCGCACCATCTCCCTGCTGGAAGCGGGCTATGTCTGCGCCCGGGCCTTCGTTCTGGCAGAGCTGGCGGCCAGCGCCGAGTGGCAGCTGCACTGCTTCCTCTGGCCTCAGCGCAGCGGGGCCGACGGCCTGTCACTGCTGCTTCTGGTGGCGGTCTACGGCAGCGTTTTCGGCTGCATCTGGGTGCTGGAGCATAAGCACAAAAGTCCCAAGGGCCATATCGTCATCAGCGGAAAAGCGGGCCTCGTGGCCGTCGTCATGGCGGCGATGGTCTTCGCGGTGAGCAACCTGCTCTTTCTCGGTGACCGCGAGGTGGACATGAGCGTCTATTGCATCCGTACGCTGGTGGATTTCTGCGGCGTGCTCATCCTGACGGTCCAGCACGAGCAGCTGCGGGAGGCGGCGCTCCACAGCGAGCTTGCCGCCATGGACGAGGTGCTCCACCGCCAGTATGAGCAGTACAAGCGGAGCAAGGAGGGCATCCGGCTCATCAACAGCCGCTATCACGAGCTGAAGATCCAGATCGCGGACATCCGCGCCGAGCGCGACCGGGCCAAGCAGGACGCGGCTCTGGCCCGGATGGAGAGCGGCATCCGGCAGTATGAGGCCGAGAACAAGACTGGCAACCCGGTATTGGATACCCTATTGACCGCCAAAAGCATGGACTGCCAGCAGCGCGGCATCAACATGACCAGCGTGGCCGACGGCAGCCAGCTGGGCTTTTTGAGCACGCGGGAGCTGTGTACCCTCGTGGGTGCGCCGCTGGACAACGCCATCGAGAGCGTGCTGGCCGAGCCCGACCCCGAAAAGCGTCTGCTGCGGGTGGCCATCTATAACCAGAGCGGCTGCGTGATGCTCCGCTTCGAGAACTACTGCGCCCAGCCCGTGGAGCTGGGCGCGGACGGTCTGCCCGTCCACAACGCCCACGGCGGCTACGACCTGCAGGGCGTGCAGGCGGCCGCCCAGCGCCACGACGGCACCATGACCCTTCATTGGGCCGACGGCTGGTTCACCCTGCGGATCCTGCTGCCTGTCCCATCGTGAGAAACGTCTCTGTCATCGTTGTGCGATGACAGAGACGTTTTGTTATTCTGCACAATGAAACCGTTCTCAAAATTAGCGATAAGCACAATAGAAATTGAAACCAAATTGAAACTTCTGCAAAATATGCCTCCAAAATGACAGATTGTGAAGATGTTTGTGAATTTTCTTTGAATCCATTTATAATAGTGGCAATGCTCCGGGAGCTGTACCCGGAAAATATGGATTCAGAATAAGGAGGAAGAAAATTATGTTGTCCATCAATATGGATGATGTAATGCAGGTAGTTTCGAACATTCAGAACTATCTGATTGCATTCGGTGTCGTCCTCGTACTCGCGCTCCTCGTGATGTTCGCGGTGCGGAAGATGCCCAAAGCGAAAAAGAAGATGATTCGTGCGCAGTCCGGCCTCGCCATTCTGCTGGCGCTGGCGATTGTCGTCAACCTCATCTGCACCGGCCCCATGTCCACCATGCTGGATCTGGTCTCCGGCGAAGGTTCCATCAGTGAGGAGACTTCCGCAGAGGCCACCGAGCTGGTCAATGAGATCACCCAGGAAGGCATCGTTCTGGCTCAGAACGATGACAACATCCTGCCTGTGGCTTCCGGCTCCAAGCTGAACGTCTTCGGCTGGGCTTCCACCAGCCCCTGCTACGGCGGCACGGGTTCCGGTGCTCTGAACGACGCTTACCCTGTCACCGACCTGCTCACCGGTCTGCATGATGCAGGCATCGAGACCAACGACGAGCTGAGCAAGTTCTACACCGATTACTGCTCCACCCGCCCCACCGTTGGTATGTCCAAGCAGGACTGGACTCTGCCCGAGCCGAATGTCAGCCTGTACACCGACGAGATGATGGAAAACGCCAAGGCATACTCTGACACCGCCATGGTCGTCATCACCCGCGTCGGCGGTGAGGGCGCAGACCTTCCCACCGATATGTCTGCTGTCGTGGACGGCAGCTGGATCCGCCGTGTGGCTGAGTATCGCGGCAGTGAAAAGGGTGCCGGCTACTACAACGGCACTTACGATGACAGCCTGAACGAGGGCAATGACTGGGATAAGGGCGACCACTTCCTGCAGCTGTCCAACCGCGAGGAAGAGCTCATCGACCTCGTCACTTCCAACTTCGACAAGGTCGTCGTCGTTTACAACGGCGCAAACGCTTTCGAGATGGACTGGGTCAAGGATTACCCCCAGATCAAGGGCGTCCTGCTCTGCCCCGGCACCGGCCAGTCCGGCTTTGAGGGCTTTGGCCGCGTGGTCGCCGGTGAGGTCAACCCTTCCGGCCGTACCGCTGACACCTATGTTGCTGACCTGACCGCTTCTCCGTGGTGGAACAACTTCGGCGACTTCAAGTACACCAACGCTTCCGAGTTCAATTCCAACGCCAGTGGCTTTGACCCCGAAGGTACCACTCCCTCCTTCGTCAACTACGTTGAGGGCATCTATGTCGGCTACAAGTTCTATGAGACTGCCGCCGATGAGGGCCTCATCGACTACGACAAGGAAGTTGTCTATCCCTTTGGCTACGGCCTGAGCTACACCACCTTCACCCAGAAGATGAGCGACATCACCAGCGACGGCAGCAGCCTGAAGTTCTCTGTCACCGTCACCAATACCGGCTCTGCTGCCGGCAAGGATGTCGTGGAGATCTATAATGATCCTCCGTACACCAACGGCGGCATTGAGAAGGCTTCCGCAAACCTGCTGGACTTCGCCAAGACCAGCGAGCTTGCCCCCGGCGAGAGCGAGACCATCGACTTCACCATCCCGGTCGAGGATCTGGCTTCCTACGATTACAAGAACAACGGCTGCTATGTGCTGGAGGCTGGCGATTACATCATCAGCACCAACTCTGACTCCCACAATGTTCTGGATTCCAAGACCTACACCGTCGCCTCCGACATCGTTTACAACGAGTCCAACAAGCGCGAGAGCGACGAGGTCGTGGCGATCAACCAGTTCGATTTCGCCGAAGGCGAGATCACCTATCTGTCCCGTGCAGACGGCTTTGCAAACTACGACGAGGCCATTGCCGCTCCTGCTACCTATGAGATGAGCGATGAGGTCAAGGCTGGCTTCGAGAACTGCTTCACCTACACCGAGTCCGGCTACGAGAAGGACGAGGACCCCAACGCAGAGGACATCACCACCGGCGCAAAGAACGGTCTCAAGCTGGCTGACCTGCGCGGCGTGGACTACAACGACTCCAAGTGGGATGACCTGCTGGATGAGATGAGCATCGACGACCTGCAGCAGACCATCGGCTTCGGCGGCTACCAGACCGCAGCCGTGGACAGCATCGGCAAGGTGCGCACCAACGACTGTGACGGCCCTGCATCCATCAACAACAACTTCACCGGCGTCGGTTCTGTCGGTTTCCCGGCTGCTACCCTCATCGGTATGACCTGGAGCAAGGATCTGGCCCACGACTTCGGCGACAGCATCGGCAAGATGGCCAATGAGATGAACACTTCCGGCTGGTATGGCCCGGCCATGAACATCCACCGCACCGCATTCTCCGGCCGTAACTTCGAGTACTACTCTGAGGACGGTGTCCTGTCCGGTGCTATGGCCGCAAACGCCATCGCAGGCGCACAGGAGCACGGCGTCTACGCTTACATGAAGCACTTCGCCCTGAACGATCAGGAAGGCAACCGTAACTGCATGGCGGCTACCTGGTCCAACGAGCAGGCTATCCGCGAGATCTACCTCAAGCCCTTCGAGATGTCTGTCAAGGATGCTGACTGCCACGCTGTCATGTCTTCCTTCAACTACATCGGCAATCGCTGGGCTGGCGGCTGCTCTGAGCTGCTGCAGAACGTCCTGCGCGGCGAGTGGGGCTTCCTCGGCTTCGTCGAGACCGACTACTTCGGTGTCTACGGCTACATGACCGCCGATCAGGCTGTCCGCAACGGCGGCGACCTGATGCTCTGCACCACCGGCAACGATTACAACAATGTGACCGTTCTGACCAACAGCAGCAAGCAGGCAATGCGCACCTCTGCCAAGAACATCCTCTACACTGTGGTCAACAGCCGCGCTTATGAGGCTGAGAACCTGAACCCCGGCATGGCAAAGTGGAAGATCGTCCTGATCGGCGCTGACGTCGTGGCCGCGCTGCTCATCGTTGGCCTGGAGTACACCGCCATCAAGAACTACAAGAAGCGCAAGGAAGAAGAGGAAGAAGTCTAAACCGGACCCTCTCTCCATGCAGCACCTGAACTGAACCAACGGCAAAGGCCCGCTGCACCAGACAGCGGGCCTTTGCCCTGCTCAGGATAAAATGAGGAAAATGCGATGAAGCATACCGACATCATCCAGAAACTGAACTTAGAGCAAAAATGCGCTCTGCTCTCGGGCGAGACTGTCTTTACCACCCGCGCTCTGCCGGGCAAGGGCATCCCGGCCATCACCCTTTCGGACGGCCCCAACGGTGTCCGCAAGCAGGCCGGTGCCGCCGACCATCTGGGCCTCAACCCCAGCGTTCCGGCAACCTGCTTTCCGACCTCTTCCGCCACTGCGTGCAGCTGGGATGAGAAGCTGGGCGAAGCCGTGGGCGAGGCACTGGGCGAGGAAGCCGCTGCACAGGAAGTGGCTGTCCTGCTCGGCCCCGGCCTGAATATCCAGCGCAGCCCCCTCTGCGGCCGTGACTTCGAGTATTTCTCGGAAGACCCCATCCTCGCGGGCAGGATGGCCGCCGCCTATGTGCGCGGCATCCAGAAAAACGGCATCTCTGCCTGCCCCAAACACTTTGCGGTCAACAGTCAGGAGCTGCGCCGCATGGCCAGCGACTCGGTGCTCGATGAGCGCACCCTGCGGGAGCTGTATCTGACCGGTTTCGAGATCGTGGTGAAAGAGGCAAAGCCCAAGACCATCATGACCTCCTACAACCTCATCAACGGCACCTACGCCAACGAGAATGCCCACCTGCTGCAGGACATTCTGCGGAAGGACTGGGGCTTCGACGGGGCCGTCGTCACCGACTGGGGCGGCTCCAATGACCACGCCCTCGGCGTGAAGAACGGCTCCACCCTCGAAATGCCCTGCCCCGGCGGCGACTCCATCCGGGAGCTGATGAAGGCCGTACAGGACGGCAAAATTTCCGAGGCCGACGTGGACGCCCGTCTCGACGAGATGCTGGAACTGGTGCTCTCCACCCACGCTGCGGTGGAAAAAGCGCCCCGCACCTTCGACGCTGCCGCGCACCATAAGCTTGCCCGCCGCGCGGCCGCAGAGAGCATCGTCCTGCTCAGGAACGAGGGCGGCATCCTGCCGCTCAAGCCCAATGAGAAGCTGGCCGTCATCGGCGACTTTGCCGAGACGCCCCGCTATCAGGGCGCAGGCTCCAGCGCCGTCAACGCCCTGCAGGTGGACACCCTGCTGGACAGCATCAAGGCCGACGACAGCGGCATCACCTTCGTGGGCTATGCCTCCGGTTTCGAGCGTCAGGGTGCAGCTGACGCCGAGAAGCTGGAAGAGGCTGTGGCCCTCGCAAAGAAGGCTGACACCGTTCTGCTCTGCCTCGGCCTCGATGAGCTGCGGGAGAGCGAAGGTCTTGACCGCTCTGACATGAAGCTGGCCGAGAATCAGCAGCAGCTTCTGGCCGCTGTGGCTGCCGTCAACCCGAACGTCGTCGTTCTGCTGAGCGCCGGTGCGCCGGTAGAGACGCCGTGGGTCGGCCAGTGCAGGGCGCTGGTCTACGGCGCACTGGGCGGACAGGCAGGCGCCGGCGCAGCCGCAGACATCCTCACCGGCAAGCTCTGCCCCTGCGGCAAGCTGTCCCAGACCTGGGCGCAGGCTCACGACGACACCCCCGCCAAGGCGAACTTCGGCGGCGAGGGCCGGAACGTGGAGTACCGCGAGGGCCTGTATGTGGGCTACCGGTACTATCAGACCGCCGGTGTGCCGGTGGCGTTCCCCTTCGGCTACGGCCTGAGCTACACCACCTTCGAGTACAGTGATCTGAAGGCAGATGAGAAGGGCGTGACCCTCACCGTCACCAACACCGGCAGCTGTGCCGGTGCCGAGATCGTCCAGCTCTACGTCGCAAAGCAGGACGCAAAAATCTTCCGCCCGGCGCAGGAGCTGAAGGGCTTTGCAAAGGTATTCCTGAAAGCAGGCGAGAGCAGGACGGTGAGCATCGCTCTGGACGACAAGGCGTTCCGCTACTGGAACGTCAAGACTGACCGCTGGGAAGTCGAAGGCGGAAGCTATCAGCTCCGCGTGGGTGCATCCAGCGCGGACATCCGGCTGACAGCGGAAGTCTCCGTCAAGGGGACCAACGCTCCCGACCCCTACGAGGGTCTCGACCTGCTCCACTACGTCTCCGGCCAGATCACCTATGTGACCGACGCCGAGTTCGAGGCTCTGCTGGGCCATCCGATCCCGGAGGATGTCGTCCGCATCGACCGGAACATGACGCTGGGCGAGATGGACCATGGCCGCAGTCCGCTGGGCTGGGTGGCACAGAAGGTGCTGCGCTGCCGTCTGGACAGCAGCTTTGCAAAAGGCACCCCCGACCTGAACACCGTGTTCCAGTATAATATGCCGCTGCGCGCGCTGGCCAAGATGACCAACGGCATGGTGAGCATGGGCATGGTGGACGGCCTCGTCTGGGAGCTGAAAGGCTTCTGGCTCGTGGGCATCCTTCGGGTCATCTATGAGTTCGTCAAGAATCTCATCCTGAACAGCCAGATGGAAAACCGGCTCAAAAACAGCTGAAAGGAATAAGGCCATGAATTTCTGGAATAACTTTGCCGCAAAGCATCCGGCCGCGGCCAAATGGGTGCGGGAGGGCGGACTGTTCGTTATCGTGTCCAACCTCATCACCGTGTTCAAATATCTGCTTCTGCAGTTCCTGCCCAAGGCATTTGCAAGCCTGCCGGTGGTGGACTTCGGCTGGCCGGGCATCGACATCACCCTGTTCGGCGAGACCTTCAAGTGGAACATCCTCGGCTATGACGCGGCCCACGGCGGCCTGCCCTACTTCTGCGCCTACATGGTGGCCATGGTCATCGGCGAGTGCATCAATTTCCCCATCCAGCGCAGCCTCGTCTTCCGCAGCAAGGGCAACCTCGCCAAGCAGATCGGCTGGTATCTGCTGGCTTTCTGCCTTATCACCTGCATCGTCAACTCCATCAACTGCATCTGGGTGGCTGTGGCCGGTCTGCTGGTGCCTGATTTCATCTACAACATCGGCACCACGGTGCTCAACGGCGGCATCTCGATGGTCATCTTCTTCTTCGTGAACAAGATCATCTTCCCCGAAGGCGAAGCCGCAAAATAATCTGTCATCTTCTTTATTTTCATCATTTTCTTCATCCGAACCAACAGGCCGTCCTCTGGAGGAGGACGGCCTGTTGGCATATTGAGTGGTTTTGGACGCTGCAAAGAACGAAATTTCGGTCATAGGGTAAGAATCTGCCCAGGGGTCTTGCACTTTGATGCTTTACTGTGGTAAAATCATGCCATGCTTTTATCATAGAGGAAAAAGCACCAAAGGGGGAACGTGTATGAGTGAGATCTGTATCATCGTCACCATCGTCGTCTATCTTGCGGCCATGCTGCTGGTGGGTTTCGCCTACAGCAAGACCAACAACGACAGCACCGACTTCTACCTTGGCGGCCGGAAGATGGGGCCGCTGGTCACGGCCATGAGCGCCGAGGCCAGCGATATGTCCAGCTGGCTGCTGATGGGTATGCCGGGTCTGGCCTACCTGACAGGCATCGCCTCGCCGGGCTGGACGGCCATCGGCCTTGCACTGGGTACCTGGCTCAACTGGCTCATCGTGGCCCGGAGGCTCCGCCGCTATTCGGCCAACCTCGACGCCATCACGGTACCGCAGTTCTTGTCGCTTCGCTTCCATGACCAGCGCAACCTGCTGAACGCTCTGGGCGCAGTCATCATCATCGTCTTCTTCGTGCCGTATACGGCCTCGGGCTTTGCGGCCTGCGGCAAGCTGTTCCACAGCCTCTTCGGCGTAGATTACATGGCGGCAATGCTGGTGTCGGCCCTCGTCATCGTGGGCTATACCATCCTCGGCGGCTTCCGCGCCGTCACCACCACCGACCTCATCCAGTCGGTGGTCATGTCGCTGGCCCTCATCGCGGTGCTGGGCTACGGCATCGTTGTGGCAGGCGGCTGGGGTGCTGTGGTGGAGAATGCCCAGAGCCTTTCCGGCTACCTGACCATGACGGCCAGCCACGACGCCGTGACCGGCGGGGCCACGTCCTACAGCCTGCTGGACATCGTCTCCACCATGGCGTGGGGTCTCGGCTACTTCGGTATGCCCCACATCCTGCTCCGCTTCATGGCCATCGAGGACGAGAAGAAGCTGGTGCTCAGCCGCCGCATTGCCACCGTCTGGGTGGTCATCGCCATGGCGGCGTCCATCGTCATCGGCATGGTGGGCCTCGGCATGACCAGGGCCGGTGCGCTGGAATTCCTCAGCGGCTCGTCCAGTGAGACCCTCATCGTCCGCATCGCCAGCCTCATCAGTCAGCACGGTGTGCTGGCGGCAGTGCTGGCCGGACTCATCCTTGCAGGCATCCTGGCGGCCACCATGTCCACGGCGGACAGCCAGATGCTGGCCGCTGCGTCCAGTGTGTCCCAGAACATTTTGCAGGAGTTCGGCCACCTCAAGCTGAGCGAGAAGCAGAGCCTCTTCGCAGCCCGCCTGACCATCATCTGCGTCAGCGTGGTGGGCGTGGTGCTGGCCCGCGACCCGGATTCCAGCGTCTTCGGCATCGTCAGCTTTGCGTGGGCCGGTTTCGGCGGCGCTTTTGGCGCTGTCGTCCTCTGCGCCCTGTTCTGGAAGCGCTGCAACTGGCAGGGTGCGCTGGCCGGTATGCTCTCCGGCGGCCTGATGGTCTTCGTCTGGAAGTACCTCGTCAGCCCGCTGGGCGGCGTCTTCGGCATCTATGAGCTTCTGCCCGCCTTCCTCGTCTCGCTGGCCGTCTGCGTGGTGGTCAGCCTCGTGACCCCGGCCCCGGAGGCCGACATCCTTGCCGAGTTTGATGCGGCAAAATAACCGGTAAAAACAAGAGAAGGGCCTGTGCTGAAACCCGGCACAGGCTCTCCTTTTATACTTGTGTGACGCTTCCGTGCTCCACCCGGTATACCTTGTCAAACTGCTTCATGAACGCCCCCGAGACGTCGTGGGTGATGGCCACCACCATGCAGGGGAGAGCGAGCAGATTTTCCATGATCTGTCCGCTGGTGTCGGGGTCGAGGCTGGCGGTGATCTCGTCGGCGATGATGAGGTCGTACCGGCGAAGCGCCAGCCGTGCGATGCCGATGCGCTGGCGCTGCCCGCCCGAGAGATTCTTGCCGTTCTCGCTGATGAGGGTGTCGAGGCCGTCGGGCAGGGTGCTCACCCAGTCGGTGAGGCCCGCCATCCCGATGGCGTGGGAAAGCTGAGCCTCGGGGAAGTCCGCGCCGAGGCAGATGTTGCTGCGGAGGGTGTCATTGAAGAGATAGGTTGTCTGGGCAATGTAACCTACCCGCTGGTAGAGGCTCTGACGGTCGATGTCCCGCAGCTGCTGGCCGTTGAAGAGGATGCTGCCGGTATAGTCTGGGTAGTACTGGAACAGCAGCTTTGCCAGTGTAGACTTGCCGCAGCCGCTTTCGCCCACGAGGACGGCTTTTTCCTGCCCGGAGACCGTCAGCCGGACGCCGCGCAGCACCGGTGCAGCGGCCCCGGGGTAGGAAAAGCCGGTGTCCTTGCACTCGATGTGCTCGAGTTTACCGATGGCCCGGCCCGCAGAGACTTTTTCCGGGCCGGACATGGCTGCTTCCAGCCGCTGACGAATGCCTTTCGAGGATCTGACCTTGGCCCAGCACTGGGCGATCTGATTACAGGGCGTGATGACGAAGTTCGCCATGCTGGCGGCGGTGGAGACGGTGCCCATCGTCAGCCGCCCGTCGAAAGCGAGAAAAAGGCCCACCAGCATGACGATGGGGAAGATGAGGTTGCTGATGAGAGAGGTGTTGACCACCATGGCGTTGAGGCTCTGCTGGTAGGTCTGCTCGCTGTCGCGGGCCTGCCGGGCAGCATCCCGGTGGCGGGCGGCATAGGCGTCCTCTCGCAGAAAGCCCCGGATGACCTCGAACCCGCCCAGAAGCTCCTTGAGCTGCTGGGTGTAGCCCGCCATCTGGAGCGAAAAAGCGTCTCGGGAGGCTTTGAGCCGCTCATTCATCTTCCGGGGCAGGACCAGCGGCGGCACGGTCACAAGCAGGATGGCCGCCAGCATCACCGGGCTGATGTAAAGGTACATCCCCAGCGCACAGAGCATGATGCCGCCCCAGAACGCGATGTTGAAGAGGGACATATAATAGTCGTCGTAGAGGGTGCGCAGGTCGGTAGTCAACAGGGAGAGATAGGCTGCGTCGCCCTCCCGCTGATATTGGGACACCGGGCGGCGCAGCACCCGCTCCATGACCTGCCCCCGTACCTGCTCCACGGCGCCGCAGGCGAGTTTTGTAAAGGAGCGGCGGCTCAGCCGTTCGAAAAACCAGCTGGTGAAGGTGATGAGGAACACCAGCCCCATATAGCCCAGTGCCTCCTGCTTGCTCTTGGAGTCGATAAGCCACTTGAGCTGGAAGTTTTTCAACGGCGCGAAAAAGGATACCGCCGCTGTAAAGAGCGCGAAGAGCATGAGCTTCACCCAGTGGTGTCGGAAGTAGTCGTTGACCGTTGCTTTTTTCATGTGCAGTATCCTCCGCAGAGTGCTATAAAACGAGATGGATCACAAGAAAGACCCATCCGACTTCCTTTTTGCGGGAGATCGGATGGGTCTTGATCTTATGGCCTTATGTAAGAGATGCTGTCAGCTTACAGCTGGGGGCCGGCAGAGACCAGAGCCTTGCCGTGCTCGTTGCCCTCGTACTTTGCGAAGTTCTTGATGAAGCGGCCAGCCAGATCCTTGGCCTTCTCTTCCCACTGAGCGGCATCTGCGTAGGTGTCGCGGGGGTCGAGGATAGCGGGGTCAACGCCGGGCAGAGCGGTGGGGACCTCGAAATCGAAGTAGGGGATCTTCTTGGTGGGAGCCTCGTTGATGGCACCGCTCAGGATAGCGTCGATGATGCCGCGGGTATCCTTGATGGAGATGCGCTTGCCGGTGCCGTTCC
>ERZ837380.3451-NODE-3451-length-14671-cov-3.685276_pt1 | contig 14671 bp, 8 predicted proteins | sample MGYA00519685_ERZ837380 | MGnify/ENA primary metagenome ERZ837380 (study PRJEB31850, sample SAMEA3708817) | human gut metagenome | biome: human gut; feature: human-associated habitat; material: faeces | place: China | collected 2014 ...
TTCAAATACTTCCGACTCACTACCTTCTATTTTCGCATAGCATTCATCCGCTGGTACATTTATCCGGAAATTCAACGGAGCTATATTATAAGGTATAGTCGTCCCTTTATAATCCGGAAAAATAGGAGGCGGGGACATACGTTCGTTCGTGACATTCGTAATGCCTTCCGGATGCAAGGACCAAAAGCCTAAATATACGACTATAGTGAGAACTTGTATTATTAGATATCCGATCACAAAATTTCGGACGATCTTTCTTTTCTTTGTATTATCCATGTATTATTGTCGTTTAGGAGTCGGGATAAATTGAGCGTAATAATAATAGGTATCACCAAACTGTTGCTTCAAGGCTGCCGGCGGCATAGAGCGTGCCACTTTCATGAATTGCAGGAAGCGATTCTGCACCTCCTGACTGATCGGGAAGCTCCGGAACGCCTCCGGATCTTTCTGTACGGCCGCGAAGAACAAGCAAATAGCTTCTTGATAAAGCACCGGGAATGCCTCACCCCGTTCTTTCATCAATTCCATATAATGCATAAAAGTCATCAAATCCTTATAAACCAAAAGATATCCCATCCCATATTCGAAAGCCGGACGGTTATCGGCATGATCGTCGATCAAAAAAGCCAATGCGTTCGGAAAGATCAAGGTCAGGTCCAAAGGATTATCGGTAATCGGAAGCATCGCCCGTTTTGCCGCTATCCAATCTTCCGACGCACAAGCCACGGAGTCCAATAATGGACGTTGAGCGGTTGCCCAATCCCGGTAATGCGGGTTCGATTCCAGTATCTTGATATATTTCTCCGCCGCACGATATTCGCCGGTTACCAGATAAGTCTCCACCAAACGCTTCATCAAACGAGGTTGCACGCAACGTTGTGAACTTAATACCCCTACAAAGGCGAAACGTTGGGCGGCGTTCACTTGCCCGACTTGCCAAGCCACCTCACTCGCCTCGATCAATCCCATCCGGCTTTTCGGATCGTGCGGAATAAAACCACCCTCACCGATCTGGGGGAAACGCATCAAATCGGAAGTAAAACGTCCGGTTTTCGACAAAGCCAAATTCAGATAAATCAAGGCATCCATATCCCGCACAGAATGCGCACGAGCGTGCGAGACAATCTTCTGCCATTCTCCCAGCCGTGCATAGTAATCATACCGATAGGCCTGCTCCATCGGATCTTTCTTATAGAGAATCCCGGCGACCATCGCTATCAAAAGAAAAACGTAAGAAACGATTCGTTTCCAAGATTCCTTACGGATGAAAACCCGGCTCCTTACATAATAAAGAATGAAAGCGATCAAAGGATACGCAAGCATGATATATCCTAAAGAATTAGGTATCGGATATTCGGGATGGCATAGATGTTTGCTGAAAAAAGCTTCCCGCATCGGAAGAATATAAACCGTACGCATGGCGATCAACGGTAGCAAACCTCCCCAAGCGATAGCGATAATGGCTACTCCAAAACGAGCCTTATCCTCTTTAGCACAACACTCATAAACCGCGATCAATAAGGCCAACAATAAATTAGCGGGTGCCGCAAAAAAATAAGAGCCCCCCAAAAACAAGAAGCCAAAGAGATAACGAAGCCAATCAATCTTGATTGAAGTATACAAATACGCAAGAACCTGCACGAAAGCGAGCATCGTCAACAAGGCGATTGACTCCTGCGGATAGATCCAAATTAAAAAAGAGGGAAGAATAGCCGCCAACATAGAGGCACGCACCCCACAAGCTTTTAAGTAAAGGAAAAAACAGCCGGAGATCAGTCCTAATAATAAAGCGATCACTACCGAAGCCCCATAAGGATGGATAAACGCAAGCGATAAGAACTCAGTCACATATTCATTCAATCCACCCGGTTCGGCCAATCGGTCTTGGAAATAACTACCGGTAGTCTGAAACATCATATACTGCTCCAGAAAACGATACCAATACCGAAAATTCAACTCTATGAATAGGAAACTACCTATAATAAAAAGGAATAGTATAATGGTATTATTGTTAACAAATAGTCTATTCTTCATTCTCCAACTGTTTTTCGGATCGTAAAGATAGAAAGTATATAGAAGACGGCAAAAGAAAAAGTTTAATTATTATATTGAACACGGAATACACGAAACACACGGACTGATACTATATACCTCAGTGTATCGCTGTGTGTTCCGTGTGTTCCGTGTTCAATCCTGTACTTACATCTGCTGCTCGCCGCCGCCAGAGCCGCCGCTCTTCACATCATCGTTATTGATACCGCGTTTTACTTTCTTGATAGCATCTTTCAAGGTACCGAAACGATAGGATACGCTAACTTGTAACATGCGCATCGTTCGGTAATTGGTCTCACGGCGGAAGAACGTATCGTCTGAAGAAGTGTTTTCCATCTTCATTCGTTTCCAGAACGGGTTCTGGAAAGACAACTGAACCGAGAGCTTTTTCTTCAAGAAATCCTTATTTACGGAGATTCCCGTAAAATAGAATGGAGAACGTTTACCCTGCAACTGAATCCAAGGAGAGAAATATCCTCCATGCAAGTTCAAGCGAAAATCCATCGGGAAATTAAACTGCGTACCGGCGAATATACGTCCGCTGAAACCACTGTTCGCCATATCATTCATATCGCTCTTCAAATCCGTATAATCCACACCTCCATTCATATAAATACGGAACAAAGGAACCGGGTTCCAATTTGCGTATACGAACAAGCCCGTAGATTGTTTCTTTCCTATATTACCATAAGTAGTCTGGAAAATACCCGGGTTCTTCGGATCGATAAAGGTATATTGCTCGATCGAATTATTCACGAACGTATAAGTAGCGCTCGCGTTAATGCTGAATTTCTGGGCGAACATACTATAGTTCAAGTTAATATTATTACTTTTCTCAGAGTCCAGATTCGGGTTACCGAAGGATATATTCTGCGGATCCGCATTGTTTACATAAGGATTCAAATACCAGATACCCGGACGCTGGATACGCATATTATATCCCAAGCGAAGCTGTTGCGCCATGCTCAGTTGATAAGAGATCGTAGCGTTTGGCACCACGTCGAAATAATGGGTGTCAAAATTCATATCGGGAGCCATCTCGTATTTCACATCCAAAGAAGTTCCTTCCGCACGGACACCCGCTTTCACGCCAAACTTATCAAACTTCATCGAATAGCCCAGATAAGCGGAATAGATATGTTGGGTATGACGGAAATGGCTATCCTTGGAAGTAACATCTTCCCATATATTCAGCGAATCGTTGAAAGCGGTACGATCTGTATTACTCCGGCTCTGGCGGAATATGTATTTCGCGCCAACCTCCAAGGTCTGGTCCTTCCATGTAGGAGTCGTATAATCCACCTGTCCGGTGTGCTCATTCGTAGAAGCCTTATTGATATTATTTTGCGGATAGCCGAGCCAAGGATTGTAATTCACGACATTCTCTAATTCCGTATAATCCTTACTATCATTCGGAGAATGGCTGAAACGGTAAGAGACCGTCAGCAACTCATCTTTCTTATGGGTAGAGTGCTGGTAATCCACGTTCACGTCCGTAGAACCAAATGTCTCTGTCGTTTCCGAGTTACGGTTATAACTGTAGACCGGATTATGATTGATATCCTGCATATTCACGTTATACTCCGAGAAACTTTTCATCTCGCCACGGAATAAGTTCGCGCCAACGGTCAATAGATTCAAAGAGTCGATCTCATAACTTCCCTCCAAATAACCGAATTGGAACGGTCCACGGCTCTTTCTACGTCCATTTTGTGTCAAGAAGTGTTCCCCGTCATTTTGCAAATCTTCCCGTACGGAGTTAGCGTCATTCCATGGGTCCCGCTCCCGATTATAGTTATAGTTGGCGGTAAGTCCTAATTTTCCGGCTTTTAGAGATACATAACCACCACCGCCTACACGCCCCAACGAACTACCGTTCACACGAACCGTACCAGTATATCCTTGTAGAGCATTTTTCGTTGTAATGATATTAATAATACCACCGATACCCTCGGCGTCATACTTAGCGCCCGGGTCTGTGATCACCTCTATGTTTTTCACGGAATTGGCCGGCATACTCTTTAATACCTCAGCAGGATTATTACTCAACAGGTTAGAAGGTTTACCATTCATGTAGATCTTGAAGTTCGTGGAACCTTTCAATTGGATTTGGTCATCTCCATCCACGGTTACCATCGGCACTTTGCGCAACATATCCAACGTATTGTTGGTCTGTGCCTCGGGGTCATCTTCCAAGCTATAGGTAAGTTTATCAATCTCAGCCTTCACCAAAGGTTTCTGCGCCGTAACCGTCACTTCCCCCAGCCGCTGGTTATCCTCCTGCATATATAACTTACCCAAATCCAAGTTCCTCTGTTTATCCGAGATCGTAAATATTTTCTCGGCAGGAGCTTTTCCTATAGATTGCATAGAGCTGATATATTTGCCGGCGCTACTCAATGGTGCCTGAAACTTACCATCCACATCACACGCTAAAAGCTTGACCGGTTTCTCGGGGGTCTTCGCAAAAGCAATTCTCAACGTCGCATAGGGTACGGACTCGTTACTCAGCGAATCTAACACCTGTCCCTTAATTGAATAGGAACCGGTTTTATCAGCCTGCGCATACAGAGGAAGCGCAAGGAACAGTACCCAAAATAAGGCAAACAATTTTTCTTTCATACGTTCATCATCTATTACATAATACTATACTTATCTCTCAACTTTTTGTACTAAATCACACTGTTTACGATTGATTCGTACAAATAAAGACATTAATATACGTTCGTAAGCATTTTTTCCTCACAAAAAGTCTGAAAAAACTTTATTTTCATACAAAGACGAGCTTTGATACCGATAAGTTGCATATTTCCTCATCTATATCCTTTATGAACCGCTCTCCAAAGCCTTTACATCATCGTTCTTTATACCACGTTTCACCTTCTTGATAGCGTCTTTCAAATTACCGAAACGATAGGAGATGCCTATACCAAATGTACGCGTCGGAGAATAGCTGATATCTTGCCTATGGAAAGTATCGTCGTAGATCGTAGCCTCCATTTTCCTGCGTTTCCAAAACATATCGTAAAAATAGAGGGATACGGACAGTTTCTTCTTCAAAAAATTCCTACTCACATAGACTGTAGCGAAATTCAACGGCGAACGCCTCCCTTGCAGCTGTATCGCCGAAGAGATAAAGCCTCCATTCAGATTCAACCGGATATCGAGTGGTAAGTTAAACTGAGCCCCGGCGAAGACACGCCCGCTAAAGCCACTGTTCGCCATGTCATTCTTTTCGCTCCTCAAATCCGTATAGCTCAAGCTTCCATTCAAGTTAACGCGGAACAGGGGGATCGGATTCCAACTACCGTAAACAAAAAGGCCGGTAGTCTGCCTCTTCCCGATATTCCCGTAAGTAGTCCGGAAAATTCCTGGATCCGCCGGATCGATAAACGTATTCCGCTCGATTGAGTTATCTATAAATGTATAAGAGATACTTGTATTGAAACTGAACTTTTGGGCGAATATACTATAATTCAGGTTCACACCGTTACTCTTCTCCGAATCCAAGTTCGGGTTACCATAAGAGATGTTCTGCGGATCCGCATTGCTCACATACGGATTCAGGTACCAGATACCCGGTCGTTGGATACGCATATTATATCCCAGACGAAGCTGCTGGCTCATACTAAGCTGGTACGATACGACAGCGCTTGGCACCACGTCGAAGTAATCGTTCCCGAAATTCATATCCGGTGCCAGCTCATACCTCACTTTCAAGGAAGTCCCTTCTGCCCGCGCACCAGCTTTCACCCCGAATTTCCCAAATTTCATCGTATATCCCAGATAGGCGGAATAGATCTGTTGCGAATGATCGAAATGGCTATCTGCGGGAGTCGCCTCCTCCCACATTTGCGATGTCTGGTTGAAGGCCTTACGATCCGTATTACTCCGGCTCTGACGGTAGATATACTTTATGCCCGCCTCCAAGCTCTGATCTTTCCAAGTAGGTGTAGTATAGTCAAACTGCCCGGTATGCTCGTTCGTCGATGCCTTATTGATATTATTTTGCGGATAGCCCAACCACGGCTCGTAGTTACGAATATCCGTCAACTCCGTATAATCCTCGTTATCGTTCGGGGAACGACTGAAACGGTACGAGAGAGTGAGTAGTTCGTCTTTCTTGCGCGTGGAACGCTGATAATCCACATTCATGTCAGCTGAGCCGGACTTGCGGCTCGATTCCGAATTACGATTATAACTATAAACGGGGTTCCGGTCGGCATCCAGCATCTTCACCGCATATTCCAAGACGCTCCTCGTGGTTCCGAGGTACAGACCAATCCCTACAGTCAATAAGTTCAACGAATCGATCTCATAACTACCTTCCAGATTCCCGAAATGATAAGGGGCTCTCGATTTACTACGTCCCACCTGATTCAGATAATGTTCTTCCTTATTATTCAGATCCTCACGCATGGAAGAAGCATCGTTCCAAGGCGTATTGTCACGGTCACAGTTGTAATTGGCAGACAATCCGAACTTGCCGGCTTTCAGCGACAGGTAGCCGCTCCCGAAGATACGCCCATTGGTGATGGTGTTCAAACTTACCGATCCCGTATAACCCTGCAAGGTGTTTTTCACCATGATGATATTGATAATCCCCCCAATTCCCTCGGCATCATACTTCACACCCGGCTCCGTGATAACCTCGATGTTCTTCACCGAGCTTGCCGGCATGCTTTTCAACACTACCGACGGATTATTGCTTAACAAATTCGATGGCTTACCGTTCATGTAAACCTTAAAATTTGAAGACCCCTTCAACTCAATCTTATCCTCACCGTCCACGGTAACCATCGGGACCTTACGAAGCATTTCAAGCGTATTATTGGTCTGTGCCTCAGGATCATCCTCCAGACAGTAAATGATCCTGTCGATCTCTGCTTTCACCAAAGGTTTCTGCGCCGTGACCGTAACCTCTTCCAAACGCAGGTTATTATCCTGCATAAACAGCACGCCGAGATCCATGACTTTCCGTTCATCCGAAAGGGTGAATACCTTCTCTGCCGGAGCCTTCCCGATAGATTGCATAACGATAATATACGTTCCGATGTTATTCAGCGGAGTCTGGAACTTCCCATCTATATCACACGCCAACAGCTTGATTGGCTTCTCCGATGTACTCGCCAAAGCGATTCTCAATGTGGCATACGGTACGGATTCATTTGTCAGTGAATCCAGCACCTGGCCTTTAACCGTAAAAGAACCGGCTTTATCCATTTGCGCATACAGCGGAAGCGCAAGGAACAGTACCATAAATAAGGTTAACAACTTTTCTCCCATACATGCGTCACTTATTACAAAACACAATATATTCCACTCATAACACTGCGTTTACGATTTATTCGTACAAATAAAAACATTATAAACATTCGTTGGCTATTATTTCTCACAAAAAGTCTAAAAAAAGAAATATATCATTATTTTTGTACATCTAATTTTCTAAATAACAACATTATGAGAACTATTTTTTGTGTATTAGCCACTTTGATGTTAGGCATAGCCGGTATGCAGGCCCAGAGTTTAAAAGCCATTAAGTTGAATGCTCCCGACAAGACCCGAGGCGCTTCGGTGATGAAAGCCTTGGCAGATCGTCATTCCGAGCGTGAGTTCGCCAACAAGAAACTCAGCCAACAAGATCTTTCCGATTTGATATGGGCCGCTATCGGTATCAACCGGGAGGATGGGAAACGTACCGCCGCTTCCGCTTTGAACAAGCAAGACATAGATGTCTATGTACTTATGGAAGAGGGCGCTTATTTGTATGATCCAAAGGCCCACCAACTAAACCCGGTAGTGGAAGGTGACCATCGTCCGTTAATCGGTGGCAAGCAAACCTCCGTGAACTCTGCCCCTGTTTGCCTGTTGATGGTTTCTGATATTTCTAAGTTCGGCAACGTGGGCACACCGCAAATGCGCGAGCGCTTTGGAGCGTTAGACGCAGGATTGGTCTCTCAAAACATCGCCTTGTTCTGTTCCGGATGTGGTTTGGTTACAGTTCCCCGAGGTAGCATGGAGGCAGATGCTTTGAAAAAAGTGTTGAAGCTATCCGACTCCCAAATCCCAATGATTAATCATCCCGTGGGTTACGCTAAATAACAGGGGTACCCCCATCGCCTCACGGCAGTAGTCCCATAAGCCAACACCACTACTGCCGTAGGCTTACGCCACTACTCCTTATGGGGCATGCCAGTAGTCACATTAAAAACACACGCTCCAAGCGAAGATCAAAGCCAGCAACGCAAAGATCACCACCAAAATCGTATTCCCCCAGCGAATCAGGAAAGAGGGTAAACGCTCGATAAATCCCTCTATATTAGCGATACGGGCTGCCAATAACAAGCGAGATTTATCAATCTCACCGTCATCCACGGCGATATTGCGTGCGATCGACTCTGAGAACAGATAACCGTCTTGCATCACTGCGCCACATTGGTCACGCCACCATAAAAGGCTGAAAGATCACAAATCATCTCCACCCACCCGGATATCGCCTTCTACCGGATTATAGTAACCCAATAATAACTTGATCAAGGTTGTTTTCACCGTAAAAAAAGTCTTGTTATAAATAGACTCTTCGATTTGAGACAGCAGAAATATCCAAAAAACATTTTTAGCGGTAGAGCCTATAAATGAGTTTCCCAGCAAAGGATACAAGGTTTGTTACGCCAACACGTTAAGCGGTATTCAAGACATATATCATATCTATTGGAGATTATCAGCTGGAACTATCCACACATCAATTATTCTATAAACAAGAGCTGTTAAAGGTATTAAGCCCCAAAGATTTCAAGTTACTCTATCAGTTATCCGAACCATTGAATCAACCGGTAAGCAGAGAAAAGCTTTTCCAAGAAATTTGGGAAGGTCAAGAAGCTCATGATAGCTTGAATAATAGTATCTCACGTTTACGTAAGTTATTGGAAAGGGATACCACGCTTTCAATAGATGCCGTAAAAGGAATTGGCTATATATTACAAAAAAAGACCTATTCCCCTCATCGCAATTAAGGGAGGCTTATTGTAGATTTCTTTATACGCTCTTGTTCCCTAGCGCATGATTCAGGAAAAACACGTACGACTTTTTTGAAAAACACGTACGACTTTTCCCGGAAACACATACGTGTTTTGAAAGAAAGATAGCCATGTTTTAAACACACTAATTCTCAACACATTACACACCTATGTCATTCGCTTGCTTATTGTCTGGAATTTGTCTTGGAATACAACGCATCCTTACTTGCCCTGTATTTACATCCACGTAGAGACGCAGCACGCTATGTCACTACAATTAGAGGACATAATGCGGTGAAAATCGAGCAGAAAAAGTCTTTCGCAAATCATACCATTTGCCGCATAAAGAGTTTTCATTATCTTCGCGGAAAATTAATAGAAATGTTATCGTTCTTTATCATACTTCCAATCCTGTATCTTGCAGGGAATATTTATATTTATCTAAAGGGAAAACAGGCTTTGAAAAGCCAGTCTACCGGAGTTAAAGTATTGTTATCCATTGTTTTTTGGGGAGGAGCTTTGTCATTCTTCAGTAGTTTTCTATTCAGGAACCTAGATATGCCGGCTTCTTTCGCTCAAACAGTTTCCCAAGTAGGAACAGGATGGCTCGTGTTCACTTTATACATGGTATTGGCCCTGTTGGTATTTGATATCTTACGACTTTTCCACCTACGTTTCAAATACTCATTCTATTTATCCTTATTCTTAACACTCAGCTTATTAGGATATGGGAACTATAATTACCAACATCCTGATACACGAGTTATCAACATGGTTATCAACAAACCGGCCGATACCGATGGACAGTCGCTGAAGGTCGTAGCCATTAGCGACATACACTTAGGATACGCTACCAACAAGACGATGCTTGCCGGATATGTGGATATGATAAACGCCCAACGCCCGGACATCGTTCTTATCGGTGGAGACATGATAGACAACAGTGTCGCACCTCTGCGATACGAGCATATGGAAGAGGAACTGTCCAAGATATACGCTCCATTAGGCGTTTATATGGTACCGGGTAACCATGAGTATATCAGTGGCATAGAGGAGAGCGAGAAATTCATAGCGCAGACGCCCATCGTACTTTTAAGGGATTCCGTGGCTATCTTGCCCAATCAGATCCAACTCATAGGACGGGACGACCGGCATAACAAAGGACGGAAAACTTTAGGTCAGCTTACCGCGAACCTTGATAAAAGCAAACCTGTTATCTTACTAGACCATCAACCCTACGATTTAGAGAAAACGGAAGAGGTTAGCGGACATACACATCGAGGACAAGTATGGCCGATGAACTGGATCGTGGATCATCTGTTCGAATTAAGTTACGGGATTAAAAAAATCGGAAATAGTACGATTTATGTCTCATCCGGCTTATCTTTGTGGGGACCGCCTTTCCGTATCGGGACGGACAGCGAAATGGTGGTGTTCAATATTACATTCAAAGAGTAAAGATGAAAGTATTTATTCAATCGATCGTAGCGCAGCTATTACTAAATCCGTATATTTTCTGGAGAGGATATCAAGCGCTTCCTCCTAAGAAAAGTTGCCGGATTCCTTTTATCTTGTTTTTCGTACTCGAACTATCGCTTTATTTTTTCGGATTTATTTTTAGGAATGAACTACCTGATAACGTGATAATCACGATCCAATACATCTGTAACACTTGGTATATAGCGTCCATTTATATCACTTTATCTCTCTTGGTACTTGAGTTGATCAGGCTCTCCCAACGTATCAAGCCATGGTTCCCCAAATGGATGAAAGGGCATTGGCAACAAACCAAGCTAACCCTGTTTTTTCTTATCGTATTCGGTGTTACCGGTTTAATGATTCACGCATACCATACGGTAATGAATCCGATTGTTAAGAACGTATATATCACGTTGCCCAAAGCCGCGGGGGATCGGGATAGCCTGACTATTGTCATGATGAGCGACTTACATATCGGAGAGGTTATCGGGAAGGACTTGGTACAAAAATATGTGGCACTCAGCAACGCACAGCATCCGGATATGGTGGTATTAGCGGGGGATATTATGGATTATGAATCCCGATTCGCGGAAAACGCCCACATCGAGGATGATTTAAAACAATTAAAAGCTCCGTTGGGCGTATATATCATTTACGGGAATCATGAATACCGGGCAAACCGGAACGCGAAATATCGTTGGTTGCAAAAGACCGGAGGTACGCTACTAATAGACTCGGTGGTCCAACCGGACTCAACTTTTTATTTGATAGGGAGGGATGATTTCATCCATAAGAAACGAAAATCGCTTCATTCGTTAATGGAAGGGGTGGATACCGGCAAACCGATTATCGTTTTGGATCATCAACCTTGGTCGTTCGCCGAGATGAATATGAATGGGGTGCATTTGGGACTGCACGGACATACGCATAACGGGCAGTTATGGCCTTATCCCCTGCTGATGAAACTTGTGTATGAATGCCCGTACGGATATTATAAGAAAGGACCTACGCAATTCTATGTATCTTCCGGCATTGGTATAGCAGGACCTCCTTATCGGGTGGGAACCGTCTCGGAATTGGTCGTATTGCATATCCGCTTCAAAGCCCCCAAACAGACTGGCGAAAGAGGGAAAAGCACGATGCCCATTCAAGGGAGCTGACAATGGGCATCGTAAGCTCGCTTGAATGGGCATTGTAAGGCCCTTTGAATGGGCATCGGCAGAAACCCGCCTATTCGGTACCCTTGGTGGCCGCTTCCAACTCAACCGGCACGCTCAATGTACGCCTGTATAAATCCGGATCGCCCAATACCTCCAACGCTTTCTCCAATACAAGATCATCTTTCAAGCTTTCTTGCAACTCTCCTCGTTGGTAATAATAACGTTTTACGATCTCGGCGGCCATTACTCGTTTCACCTCATCCTTGAAACGATCGAAATCTCTTTCCAGATTCGGAGTCAGCTTAGCCTCTAATTCCTTGAACGCAGTAGAATCCTCCTCCAGATACCCCTCGAACTCAGCCACTTCTTTCAAGTTCTTCAATACTTTCTCGCTTTGGCGGTCATACGTGAAATTCTTGGACTTGGCGTATTGCTTCAAAGCTTCGAAATCCTCATCGGAAACCGTAAATTCCTCGATGGGAGCGATTGTCTTATGCTTTTGTGCCCAATCCGTAACGAAGTCGAACAAGACCGTATCCGCCGCCAAATAATACATCATGGTAGGCACTTTCGGCTCCTTCACCTCAAACTCCGGACGTACGCCACCCCCATCACGAACCGGACGCTTCTTGGACGTATAGAATACGGAAGTCAAGCTATCCGGAATAGCCGCCACGCTACCATCCTCTTTCCGGTGCGAATAATCGATTTGCTGGATGCAACGACCACTCGGGATATAGTATTTACTCATCGTGATTTTCACTTTCCCATTATAAGGCAGGTCACGAGGAGCTTGCACCAACCCCTTACCAAACGAACGTTGTCCCACCAACACGGCACGATCCATATCCTGCAAAGATCCCGATACGATCTCAGCGGCGGAAGCCGTACCTCCATTGATCAATATAGCCAACGGCATTACCGTATCCAAAGGCTCCGTAGAGGTTCGGTACGTACGATCCCATTGCTTGATCTTTCCTTTCGTTGAAAGCACCTCGCTGCCTTTCGGTACGAACATACCTACGATTTGTACGGCACCTTCCAGCACGCCGCCGCCGTTACCGCGCAAATCCAGTACCAAAGACTTAATATTATGATTTTTCTTTAAATCCAAGAATGCCTCTTTCACCTCTTGAGCACTCTTGATAGTAAATGCCTTTAGATAAATATAACCGATACTGTCATTCTTAACCCCGTAGTAAGTAACTTGAGGTGTCGTGATCTGCTTACGGGTAATCTCGAACTTCCGGGGTTTCTTCTCGCCCGGACGTTGGATCGTCAAAACCATCTTCGTATTCGGAACACCTTTCAACAACTCGCTGACCCGGGAGTTTGTCGCCTTGGAAACATCGATCGTATCGATTGCCAAGATCAGATCGCCCGGCTTCAGACCCGCTAAATCGGCCGGCATTCCCTCGGTAGGCTCGGCAATCATCACGCCTCCCTCGTTGTTACGCTGACGGATCAAGGAACCGATACCTCCGTATTCGCCGGTCGTCATCAGACTCAATTCCTCCGTTTTTTGCTCAGGATAGTATTCCGTATAAGGATCTAAACCAGCCAACATTGCCTCGATTCCCCGCTGAACGGTTTTATCCACATCCACTGAATCCACGTAGAACATCTCTACTTCTTTCAATAAAGAATTGAAAATGTCTAGGTTCTTACTCACCTCAAAGCGGTTATCTTTTTGCGCCCATCCCGGCACTACGCTACTTGCGACGAACAGCAAGCAAAATAAACCTATAATTCCTCTTCGTTGAACCAATCTGTACATACAATATTTAGTTAATTAACGGCATAAATGTAAGGAATAATACGCCGCCTAAGCCAATATCCCTTTTACTTTTAACTTTATTTGTTCCCATTTATTATACGGAATCTCCGGGCCAACCACGTCGATCACATAGCCCGCCAACATCGATCCGATGCGTGCGGATTGTACCAAAGACGCTCCTATGGATTGACCGTACAAGAATCCGGCGGCGAAGTTATCACCGGCGCCTGTCGTATCAACAGGTTTGCCCCCCTCAGCCGGGACAGAATAAAATTGACCATGACTACCGATCAAGGCACCTTCCTTTCCCAATGTAACCAATGAGACCTCTACCAACTCAGACAAGGTATGTACGGCCTCAGCAGCCTTCTGCCCGGTAAAAGCCTCAGCCTCACTCTCATTAGAGAACAAAATATCCACATATTTAGGAATGATATCCTCCAGCATTCCTTTAAAAGCATTCACGATATTGAAGTTCGACAAATCCAGCGCTACTTTCAAGCCCAACTTTTTAGCCTTCTCCATCGTAGAACGAACCAACGGCTCGTTTACGAGCAAGTAACCTTCTATATAAATACATTGATATTTACTTAGCATCTCCTCGGTGATCTCATCCGGGGTTATTGTCGGGGCCGGGCCAAGGAAAGTCCCCATCGTACGTTCCCCATCCGGAGAAATCATCACCGTACAGCTACCTGTAAGTCCATCCGTCTTGATAAAATAGGAAGTGACACCCGCTTTTTCCAACGCATCCTCATAAAATCCGCCGATCGAATCATCCCCGATCTTACCGATAAAACCGGAATTCGCCCCTAAAGAAGACATCGAACGCATCGTGTTGCAGACAGATCCTCCCGGGGTTTGCGTACGTGGCAAGCCGGCTAAAGTTGTACGGATAGCGATCATTTGTTCCCTGTTAATCATATCCATAGCTCCTTTCTGTATCCCGATTTCCGATAGGACATCATCATTTTCAAGCCTCAATAAAACGTCAACCAAAGCGTTTCCTAAACCTATTGTATTCATTTTTTCGTAATTTTTTTCGCAAAGATATTGCATATTTCGAAAATACCCCGTACTTTTGCAGTGCAATTTCAGAAAGGGGTTACGGAATAACCTTTGAAAGAGCGAAAAATTCTTCCTTAGCTCAGTTGGTTAGAGCATCTGACTGTTAATCAGAGGGTCCT
>ERZ837380.3462-NODE-3462-length-14638-cov-6.420764_pt1 | contig 14638 bp, 6 predicted proteins | sample MGYA00519685_ERZ837380 | MGnify/ENA primary metagenome ERZ837380 (study PRJEB31850, sample SAMEA3708817) | human gut metagenome | biome: human gut; feature: human-associated habitat; material: faeces | place: China | collected 2014 ...
ATATTGTGGCTGCAAAACACTTAGCATGCTTTGACATAATAAGCAATATGTGGTTCTTGCAGTAGCTTCCGGTATGGGAAGTTTTAGTTACAAATTAATAAAATTTGCGTTTTTTTTGACTTGTGATTTGCCTTGTAACCTTAGAGGAATATCGTTATAATGTAATAAATATATAATGACAGGGGAGCAGGTGAGCATATGAAAAAGGCGATTAGTATAGGAATACAAGGTTTTTCTGATCTGAGAGAGCAGGATTGCTTTTTTGTGGATAAAACAAATTTTATAAAAGAATGGTGGGGAAAACGGGATGTTGTAACATTGATCACGCGTCCACGCCGTTTTGGTAAGACATTAAATATGAGTATGCTGGACTGCTTCTTTTCTAATAAATATGCGAACAGGGCGGATCTGTTTGAGGGGCTTTCTATATGGCAGGATGAAACGTATCGGAAACTGCAGGGAACATATCCTGTGATCTTTTTGAGTTTTGCTGCTGTGAAAGCAGGCAATCTGGAGGATGCAAAAACCCAGATCAAGCAGGAGATTACAAGGCTGTACTGGGAAAACAGGAATCTCATGAAAGAAGATATTTTTGGTGAGGATGAGCGTGAATTATATTACCGGACAACAGTAAAGATGGATGATGTTACGGCACAGGATTCTTTGAGAAATTTGTCTGTCTGGATGGAACGTTATTATGGCAAGAAGGTCATCATCCTTTTGGATGAATATGATACTCCAATGCAGGAGGCGTATGTTCAGGGATACTGGGATGAATTTACGTCTTTTGTGAGAAGTCTGTTTAATGCGTCTTTTAAGACAAATCCTTATCTGGAGCGAGCAATTATGACGGGAATTACCAGAGTATCCAAGGAGAGTATTTTCTCCGATTTAAATAATTTACGTGTCGTAACGACGACTTCCAATCTGTATGCAGATTGTTTTGGTTTTACGGAGGAGGAAGTTTTTGCTGCACTGGATGAGTATGGAATGGGAGATAAAAAGGATGAAGTGAAACAGTGGTATGATGGTTTTACTTTTGGAGAACACAGAGACATTTACAATCCGTGGTCCATTACGAATTATCTGGATGAACATAGATTATATCCATACTGGGCATCCACAAGCTCCAATGGGCTTGTGAGCAGATTGATCCGGACGGCATCTGCAGATGTGAAGGAGAAGATGGAGGATCTGCTGAGGGGACAGGCGATCACTGTAAATTTTGACGAGCAGATCGTATATAACCAGTTGGATGACAATGAAGAGGCGATCTGGAGTCTTCTGCTTGCCAGTGGTTATCTGAAAGTGCAGAATATAGACTACCGTGGGATTACTTTGGAACCATGGTACACGTTGGATATTACAAATATTGAGACACTGAGCATGTTCATGACAATGTTCCGGGGATGGTTTAAAAATAAAGATGCAAATTATAATGATTTCGTGAAGGCACTGTTAAAGGGCAGTCTCAAGGAAATGAATATTTATATGAATGATGTTGCACTTGCAACCTTCAGCAGCTTTGATACAGGAAAGAAACCTTCTGAGAAAAGTCAGCCGGAGCGGTTCTATCATGGATTTGTTCTGGGACTTTTGGTGGAGCTGCGGGACAGGTATCAGATCCGTTCCAACCGGGAGAGTGGATATGGACGATATGATGTGATGCTTACACCGGTGACAGAGGTGGATGATGCCATTGTGATCGAGTTTAAAGTGCATGAACCGGATGAGGAGGAATCTTTACAGGATACGGTTCGGACGGCTTTAGATCAGATCACAGAGAAGAACTATGATGCCGAACTGCTATTACAGGGAATACCGGCAGACAGGATCCGTCATTACGGCTTTGCCTTTGAAGGAAAAAAGGTTTTGATCGGACAGGACGAAATTCAGAATGTAGCAGTGAGGAGGTGATTTTGTGTCAGAAATACAAAAACCATTTATTTTACACAGCGAATACAAACCTACCGGTGATCAGCCCCAGGCGATCGACGCTTTGGTCAAAGGTTTTGAAGAGGGCGACCAGTTCCAGACTTTGCTTGGTGTGACGGGTTCCGGTAAGACCTTTACGATGGCAAATGTCATTGCGAAGCTGAACAGACCGACTTTGGTCATTGCGCACAATAAGACATTGGCGGCACAGCTCTACGGCGAGTTCAAGGAATTCTTCCCGGAGAATGCGGTGGAGTATTTTGTATCCTATTACGATTATTATCAACCGGAGGCATATGTGCCATCTTCCGATACGTATATTGAAAAAGATTCTTCGATCAATGATGAAATTGACAAATTACGTCATTCTGCAACAGCAGCACTGACGGAGCGGCGGGACGTGATCATTGTAGCCAGTGTATCTTGTATTTATGGTTTGGGAAGCCCTATTGATTATCAGAACATGACGGTGTCTTTGCGTCCGGGTATGTGCAAAGACCGTGATGAAGTGATCCAAAAATTAATAGAGATTCAGTATAACCGTAATGATATGGATTTTCAGCGTGGAACATTTCGTGTGCGTGGCGATGTTTTGGAGGTATTTCCGATTTCAGAAGCGGATCAGGCGGTTCGTATTGAATTTTTTGGAGATGAGGTGGATCGCATTGTTCAAATTGATGTGCTGACCGGAGAGATTAAAGCAGAATTGGAACACATTGTTATTTTTCCGGCATCGCATTATGTTGTTGATAAAGATGCGATGGAGCGTGCAATCCGAACAATCGAGGCAGAGTTGGAAGATCGTGTGAAATATTTTAAAAGCGAAGATAAACTACTGGAGGCGCAGCGTATTGCTGAGCGAACCAATTTTGATATTGAGATGCTCCGGGAAACCGGTTTTTGTTCAGGTATCGAAAATTATTCGAGGCATTTATCGGGATTAAAGCCGGGAGAAACGCCACATACATTGATGGACTATTTTCCGGAAGATTTCTTGATCATGGTAGATGAGTCTCATATTACCATACCACAGATACGAGGCATGTATGCGGGAGATCGATCCAGGAAGACTACACTTGTAGACTATGGATTCCGTCTGCCATCTGCATTAGATAACCGTCCGCTGAATTTTGATGAATTCGAGTCGCATATCAATCAGATGTTATTTGTATCGGCGACACCGAATGTATATGAGCAGGAACATGAGCTGGCGCGTGTTGAGCAGATCATACGGCCTACCGGACTGTTGGATCCGGAAATTTCTGTTCGTCCGGTGGAGGGGCAGATTGATGATCTGGTAGGTGAGATCCGAAAGACGATCGATGCAGGAAATAAGGTTATGGTAAATACGTTGACAAAACGTATGGCGGAAGATCTGACGGACTATTTGAAGGAAATTGGGATTCGGGTGCGTTATCTGCATTCAGATATTGATACGCTGGAACGTTCGGAGATTATTCGTAATATGCGGTTGGATGGATTTGATGTATTAGTCGGTATTAATTTGCTGCGAGAGGGACTGGACATTCCGGAGATAGCACTGGTTGCTATTTTGGATGCTGATAAGGAAGGATTTCTTCGCTCAGAGATTTCTCTTGTTCAGACGATTGGCAGGGCCGCACGTAATGCAGAAGGACGGGTTATTATGTATGGTGATGTCATGACAGATTCGATGCGCCATGCCATTGATGAGACGAATCGAAGACGAAAGATTCAGATGCAGTACAATGAGGAGCACGGTATTACGCCACAGACGATCAAGAAGGCGGTACGTGATCTGATTAGTATATCGAAGAAAGCCGATGGCAACTCAGGCGATATTGAGAAAGATCTGGAATCTATGAGCAAGAAAGATTTGCGGCAGTTACGTAAGAAGTTGACGAAACAGATGCATGCGGCCGCAGCAGAGTTAAACTTTGAACTGGCAGCAACGTTGAGAGATCAAATGATGAAAGTTGTACAGCAGCTGAATGAGTAAAATTCTGCAGTCAAAGGTTGTATAAATCAGTGTTGGCGAATAATCGCAGATAGGGTATAATGATTACGTAATGTAATGAGGAACGTAAGGATTCGACAGATATTCCAGTACAGCGAAAATTAAGTTTTGGATAGTTTGGCGCAGAAGATTTTTCTGAGAGTGCTACTTCACAAACGTGGTGGCTACGTCGAGGCTTGGGGAGTAGTGCTATCAGGAAAATAAGCAAGTCAAACTGCCAATCACTTAATATTCGCTGTACTAGAGAGAAGGGCAATAAAATTTTAGAGTATGCCTTATGTTTATTTCAAGAAGGGAGAAAAAGAATGACAAAGAAATGGCGGCGCGTATATGCGTGGGTGCTGACCGTGGCAATGGTCTTATCTATGGCAAATCTGCCGATTACCATTGCTAAGGCAGCATCGACACAGAATCTTACCGTGAAGAGCGGAGCAACCAGTGTAACGATTGCTAAGAATGAGTATGGCGATGATTATATTGGCGATATGTTTTTTAACATACCGGATGCCTTGAAAACGAAGAGTGCAATTTCTTCGAACAAGGTGACTTCCATGACGGTAAAGATCACGATCAAAAGTTTTACACAGGGAAGTGGCGCAAAAGCGCAAGCATTTATTTTTGCACAACCGGATGCATCGGGTGATTGGAATTGGAATCAGTCTTCGACTGCAGAGCTGGTTACCGGCAGTCAGTTAACGCTTACCTATTCCTTTGCAGATATGGATTGGAAAGGTGGAACAACGCTGGGAAATCTTGGCGTGCGTTTTGCCAATGCAGCCGAGGGGAGTACCGTGTCCTATTCTGTTGACTCTGCGGTGATCAATATGGCGGACAGCGGAAGCAGTGCGACAAGTAAGCCAAGCAGCACAGCAAGTGCCGGTGGCAATGTTTCGACAGACCAGATTGCGATCACGAGAAGTGTTGGCAGTGGAACAAATGATTATTATGCAGAATACAGTTTTTCTATCACAAATAACAGCAGCGAAACGGTTAGAGGTATTCAGATTTTAATACCGACATCGGGATCGGTTGACGTTGGCTATGTTGAGGGATTTTCTGCAGTGTATGATGCGGCGCTGGGAGGCGTTGTGGCATATTATTCGACAGAGATTGCAGCGGGAGCAACGGTTAGCAGCTCTTCTAATAAAGTTGGTTTTGGAAAACAGCCGTCTATTTCCGTTGGAGAATCTAATGTCATTGCTGTAAATTGTGCAGGTCCAAGTACCGGTGATGAACTGAATTATGAATTAACCGGACGTAAAGATGTTGCATATGCGGACACTCCGGTCGGCAGACATGGTAAACTGTCAGTACAGAAGGTTGACGGCTATGCGGCACCGATCATGGTGGATCAGAATGGTGTGCCGACACAGCTTCGTGGAGCCAGTACACATGGTATGCATTGGTTTCCGCAGTATGTCAATCAGAATGCGTTCCAGACATTGCGTGATGATTGGGGAATCAATATGGTTCGATTGGTCTGTTATCCACGCGACGCTGGATCGGTTGGATATTTGACGGGTGGAGACAGTACCAAACAGCAGCTTGATACATTGATTCAAAATGGTGTCGATTATGCAACCAAGCTCGGAATGTATGCGTTGGTAGACTGGCATGTGCATGCTTACAATCCAAATGAGTATTTGAAAGAGGCAAAGATATTCTTTACAAAGTACGCAACAATGTACAAGGATCATGATAATGTGTTATATGAGATTTGCAATGAGCCGACAGGCACAAATTGGTATAGTGGCAATGGCAAAGATCTTTATACATATTGTAGTGAAGTCATTAAGACGATACGTGACATTGATCCGGATGCGATCATTATATGCGGAACGAATACTTGGTCACAGGATGTCGATCAGGTAGCGGCTAAGCCGATGAAAGCTCTTGGTTATGAAAACATCATGTATACGTTCCATTTTTATTCCGCAACGCACAAAGAGAATTTAATGGAAAAAGTACGTCTGGCAACCAAGGATGGAACACCGATCTTTGTTACCGAATTTGGTGTATGTTCAGCAGATGGTAATGGAAGTTATGACACGGAAAATGCGGATCGGTGGATTGCGTTGTTGGACGAATTAAATATTAGTTTTGCATGCTGGAGTTATAGTAATTGTAATGAAAAATCGGCGTATTTTAAGAGCAGCTGCAGCAATGCCGGGGGCGATTGGACAGCAGATGATCTGACAACAACCGGTAAGTGGCTGATCAATACCTGTCGAGCACACGAGGAGAAAGAAAATGCATCCTATCCGGTAGTATCGCCGTCAGCAGAACCGACGAATAAACCGACAGTAACGGAAAAGCCAACGGCGGAACCGACGAAAGCACCGACAGTAACCGTAAAGCCGACGACAGAACCGACGAAAGCACCAACTGTAACAGAAAAGCCGACGACAGAACCGACGAATAAACCGACAGTAACGACTGCTCCGGACAAGGAGATACAGGAGGCACCATCGACAGCATTAACAATAGTGGCACGTACGTCTACCTCCTTAACCGTGCAGGCAACCGTTGCAGCACCGGCAGGCAAGAGTTATGAATACACAATTGATGGCACATCGTGGCAAACGCAGACTATCTTTACTGATTTACAACCTGCTACAAGTTATACCGTGTCAGTACGCTATGCAGAAACCGACAACTATCAGGCTAGTATGATCTCTGACCATACGTTGACAGGAGGTACACTAGTTGAAGATGTGTATAAGATCGACTTGTCTAAGCTGGACGATACGACTTATGTCGATGGCATGTTTAGCAAAGATGATGCAACCGGTAAATCTTATGCAGCAAGTTATGATGCTTCCAGTAATGAATTGACATTATCCGGGACAGATCATACTTTTGAATTGGTCGCTGATAATGCGAAAGTCAAAATTATATTAAAGAAAGGCGTTTCTGCAGCGTTATGTGGAGTGACTTGCGGAAACATTTCCAGCGAAGATGATACAAGCCTTGAGATGGTTCGAGGTAGCAATACTACTGGAAGTATTGAGGCAGCAAATGTCATTGTTTCCGGTGGAACTAACAACACCGAGCAGATTATGGCAGATACTATTGCGGTAAAGGGCGGAAGTCTGACCGCTGTAGCTGCCAAAGAAAGTAATAAAACAGCATTATCTGCAGACAAGATCACAATCACGGATGGAGAAGTGACTGCGATCGGGGACGGAACAGGTGGCGCATTATATGCAGATAGTAAGATCTCTTTGATCGGAGGAACACTGACGGTGAAAGCGGGTCCGAATAAAACGGAAAAATCTGCTATTGATGTGAAATCAGATGAAAGCAGCGTTATCTTGGTCGGAGATATTAAGATCATTAATCAGACAGATGGCGCACTTGGAACGGACGATTTGTTCTCGAAGGAGACAATTTCCACAGGGGGAACAACGACGAAGTTAGTTACCGTAACATTTGATACAGTAGATGAAGTTTGGACCGTGACAGTGGAACAAGGTTCTGATATTATTTTGCCGAATAGACCAAAGGAGAATTTAATTTTACGGTGGTATAGTGACCGTGATGTACAGGGATATGCCCCGGGAATTATATACACGGTACAAGAGAATACATACTTCTGTGCAAAATATTTTGATAAGGCGCCGGTAGAACCGAGCAGCAAGCCAACAGTGGCACCGAGCAGCGAACCTACCGTCACACCGAGCAGCAAGCCAACAGTGGCACCGAGCAGCGAGCCGACCGTGGAACCAAGCGAAGAACCAATCGCGACCCCGACGGCAGAGCCAACGAAAGCGCCGGAACCAACGGCAGCACCGATGATAACACCGGTACCTAGTGATGATCCGACAGAAAGTGCTGCTCCAAGTGAGAAACCAACGATCACACCAATGCAGAAGCCGGGAATTCAGGCGACCGGAATGCGCGTTATTGCCAGTGTGAAAAAGGTAAGTAATCTTCCGGTAAAACAGAAATTGCAGCTTGCAGCAGGAAAGAGTATGCAGCTTACGGTGACTTTGTTGCCGACAGGAGCTAAGCCTCAGAAACTAACGTATACCAGCAGTAAACCATCAATAGCAAAAGTAAGCGGTAGTGGTAAGATTGTTGCTGGTAAGAAAGCCGGAACGACAGTGATCACGATTCGTACAGCGAATGGATTGCAAAAGAAAATTACCATTCGCGTTATGAAAAAAGCGGTGAAGAAGATCAAACTGTCTGGCGTTAAGAAGTTAAAGGTTGGTAAGAAACTCAAACTGAAAGCCAAAATCACGCCTAAGAAGAAGTATGCATCTGCTAAAGTATTCTGGGTATCTGGTAATACTAAAATTGCAACAGTGACACAGAGCGGTGTTGTAAAAGCGAAGAAGAAAGGCAAAGTTAAGATTACTGCAATTGCAACGGATGGCAGTGGTAAGAAGAAAGTGATCAAACTTACCATTAAATAAATTTTAACAGATCGACTTAGAAATAAGTGGCAAATATGCCTTTTGAAAATTTAGAAAAAGAACAACCAAGTATTTATTGGTTGTTCTTTTTTGCTTTATAGGAAACTTGTCGTTTCCTATAAAGCGAAAAATGCTCCGCGAGGATGCGCATCTCGCGGAGAAGAAGTTAGCTGTAAACAGCACCGCTCGAGCGCGAAAGAGTCGCAAGCGACTCTTTGTTCTTTAATCGGAAATTGCTGTCTGGCAATCTTAATTTTTTCTTAAGGAAACGGACATATATTACAGCTATAAATGTTGTAATATATAACCAAGGAGAAAATTATAAGCTCCATCGTAATATTACTATTGTAGCAAAACGGACAGCGCGATCAATTGTCCAACATAGAAAGGAGAGAGTAATATGAGGATGAAAAAATATGTAATGACGCTGGTATTATGTATCGCTGCAGGAGTTATGCTGACTTTACCGGTGCAGGCAGATGCAAAGTCAACCGGGAAGTTGACCAAAAACATCAAATGGTCTTTGAACTCTGATGAGACAGTATTGACAATCACAGGAAAAGGAACGGTGGATATCCGTAAATTTCGTAAAGAGGGAAGATACAAATGGCCTGGTTCAGAAGCGGGACAGCCGGCAATTTTTGACAAGCTGGTGTTTGGAGAGGGGATAACAACAATTTCATCTGGCTTTTTTTGTATTGAGGGTATCAAAACGATTTCACTGCCAAAGAGCTTTAAGAAGATCAAAGCGTCCAATGAAATGGATGCTGTCAATGGCTCTTTTGAACCATACAGCACGACATTAAAGAAACTTCAAGTGTCTAAGAAAAACAAGAAGTTCTCTGTCAGTAAGGGCATCTTGTATTCAAAGGACAAAAAGAAGTTGTACATTTATCCAAGTGGCAAGACGGAGAAAAAATTTGCAATACCTTCCAAGGTAACCAAAATTTGCAGACGTGCCTTTTATGGAAATTCCATAGAGAGTGTTATTATGGGAAATAAGTTGCGTGAAATTGGTCGGCAGGCTTTTGCGAAAACGGAGTTAAAGTCTGTAAAGCTTCCAAAGTCGTTGAAAATTATTGAAGATTCTGCGTTTGACAGCACTCAGATTTCATCTGTAGAATTGCCAAAGGGCCTTAAGCGGGTAGGAAATCATGCGTTTGGAAACATCAAAGATTTATCGACGATCATCGTACGATGCAATTGTAAACTAAGTTATGTGTTTGCAGACAGTGGTTTTCAAACAAATCTTCAAACCTATGACCGAGAGAACTATACGGATTTTCGAATTGTATTGGGTAAGGAATTAAATGCAACAATATATCGTTTGTTTGCTGATTTTGCAGAGCACATAAGACTCGGCAAGATGAAAGTTGAAGTTGAGAAAGGCAATAAGACATATTACATCAAAGACGAGGCGGTATACGCTAAACGAGGGGATCGTCTGAAAGAGAGCTTTAAGAAGTCAAATGGTAAAGAACTATCATAAGAAGGGAGTGATTTTTATGAAAAAATGGAGACAGCTAGCAGTAGTCATGCTTTGTCTGATGGCAGCGATGACTATGACAATGACAGCAGATGCCAAGACAAAGAAAAAGCAGCCAAGTGGTAAAGTATGCAGTGGGGTGAAATGGACATACAATAAAAAGAGTAAAACGTTAACTATAACTGGAAAGGGATATGCTAAAATTACCGGGTTTTATGACAAATCACTGAGCAGTTATGAGTGGCCGTGTTCGGAAGATTCTGTATTGCCGGTGTTTACGAAGATTAAATTTGGAGAGGGGATCACGCAGGTCGATTATCGATATTTTGCAATGGAGGGCATCAAGCAGATATCGTTGCCAAAATCTTTTAAAAAGATTAAGTATGCAAGCCCAATTCGTGTCAATGGAGCTTATGAAGGCTGGAGTACAACCTTAAAAACGATTTCTGTAAATAAAAAGAATCGTAACTTTTCATCATCAAAAGGTGTATTGTATTCGAAAGACAAAAAGACAATTTACATATATCCTTCGGGCAAAAGTGTCACCAATTATAAGTTATTCGATAAGGTGACGACGATTGCACCGTATGCATTTTATGCAGCGGATATGAAATCAATTCAGCTTTCTTCAAAGCTAACAACTATTGGAGAGTGCGCATTTCAGTATTCAACAGTCAAGACAGTTACTGGCGGCAAAAAACTTCGAGTGATAGGACAGATGGCTTTTTATGAAGCCGATGGATTGACCAACTTTGCCTTTGACAGTGCACTTAGAAAAATAGGCAGCAATGCGTTTTATGCCTGCAGGCTGCAAAGTGTAACTCTTCCGGAAAAACTGGTATCTGTAGGAAGTTGTGCGTTTATGGCAAACGAAGAATTGCGTTCTTTGACGATATTATGCAGATTAAATCTGGGAGAAATCTTTCTGCTTTGTACGAAAAAAATGAATTATAGCAAGTCGGAATATGATTACCGACCAATTACGGTAAAGCTTGGGAAGAATGCTACCGGACCGCTTACGACACTCATAGACGATTTGGGGCAGCAGATCACTTTTGAGGTGGATAATGCCAATCCGATATATTACGTGAAAGCCGGGGTGCTTTATAAGAGAAAGGGAAACGAAGTATGCTATCCCCAAAAAGCATCTTAATATCTTGCAATATGCATAATAAAATATATAAATAAAATATATTTTTGTAAAAATTGTACATGAAATTTTCAAAATCATGTTGCAATACTACTACGAAAATGTTAAGATAGTTTTCGTAGCAAAAGAAATAACTCATGGGGGAGTTATTTCGATAATGTATTGGGCGTGATTGGGATGTAGAAAGACATTTTTTGTGGGGACAAAGGATGTCTTTTTATTGTACGTGATGGTGACGGATATCGTTAATGTGTTTGCTTCTTTTTTCATGAATTAATATCAAAAATATGTGGATTTTTTGGGATTTATCGGTATAAATATTGGGAAAGTATCGGTATTTCTTATGGATTTCTATTCATATTTTTTGGTGATGATTTGTGTTATTTTGTCATAAAAACGTACAAGTTTCTCAATCTGCCGGGAAGGAGAAGGATTATGGCTTTTCGTAAAAAAGCACTTGCTATTGTCATGAGTATGGCAATGGTAGCAACTTCGCTGTCAATTCCAACAACGACAGCCAAAACGGCGGAAGCCGCCGGCACAACATTTAACAACCTTAATCAATCGCAGATTACAGAGGCGATGGGTGTAGGTTACAACCTTGGTAACTCATTGGAGGCTGCAAGTTCCGGAACACCGAATGAAACAGCATATGGCAATCCAAAATTAACAGAAGACTTAGTTTTGGCAGCCAAAGACGCAGGATTTAAATCTATCCGTATTCCGGTATCCTATCTTAGCATGATTGACGACAACAATGGATACAAGATCGACTCTTCCTGGTTAGATCGTGTACAGCAGGTTGTTGATTACTGCGTTGACAATGATATGTATGCAATTGTCAACATGCATGGAGACGGTTATACGACAGTAACAGGTGGCTGGTTATTATGCGGCAGTTCTGATCAGACCAAGATCAAAGCAAAATATAAAGCGTGCTGGGAGCAGATTGCAGATCGTTTCAAAAACTATGATGAGCATCTGATCTTTGAGTCCATGAATGAAGAATTTGATGGAACTTATGGAACACCTAGCAGAACGGCTTATGCAAATATAAATGCCTACAATCAGATTTTTGTGGACACCGTAAGAAAAACCGGTGGAAACAATGATCAGAGATGGTTATTGATTCCGGGATGGAATACCAATATTGATTACACGGCGGAGGATTACGGATTTGCACTTCCTACCGATAATTATCTGTCTTCTAAGATTGCATCAGGCGAAAAAAGAATTATGATCTCTGTACATTATTATGATCCATGGGATTTCTGTGGAACAGAGTCCGGTGCAACCACACAGTGGGGAGACAGTATTACGGATTATTCGAAGAGAGCAAGCTGGGGTGATGAGTCCTATATGGCATCTCAGTTCAAAAAGATGTCCAGCAAATTCGTTTCACAGGGATATCCTGTGGTGATCGGTGAATTTGGTGCCATCAATAAAGCAAGTTATGATAGCCAGAATAAAGTTTGCCGTGCAGAGTATTATCAGAAAGTCTGCTATTATGCAAAGCAGTATGGATTGATCCCGGTAGCTTGGGACAATGGATACAACGGAGACTATGGTTTTGCGATCATTGACCGTTATTCCAACAAGGTTGTTCATCAGGAATTGATGGACGCTATGATGGAAGTGTATGGTGGTAATGAGTCCGCAACGGCAACAGGCATTCAGTTAAACAAGAGCGAGTTGACAATTCACATTGGTGATGAAAAACAGCAGCTTACAGCAGCATTAACACCATCGGACAGCAAGGATAAAGTTCTTTGGAGCTCCAGTGATGAGTCAGTAGCTACCGTTAATTCCAAAGGTCAGGTAAGTGCAGTAGGAGCAGGAACTTGTACGATCACTGCATCTGTTCCATTAGGATACAAAGCAACCTGTAAGGTGACGGTACCACAGGCCAACTATGTACGTGCGAAATTATATTTATTAGAGACAGCAAGCTGGCAGTCAGTCATCAGTGATGAATATGTTGATATTTATTCAGAAGGAGGAAAATTCTCCTTGTCCTTAGATGCGACTAAGAGTCAGTTGCAGAATATTGGTTCTTTGTATATCAAAGATATCAATGTTGCTGATGATGAGGCATCTGTATTTGACAAAGCAACTTTGAAAGTAACATCATTTGAAATTAACGGACAGAAATATACCATGAAAAATGGAAAATTTACGTATGATGTTTCACAGAAAGCATCAGATGATGGATTGATCTGTCCAGTCTTTAATTTCTCATTTATTAATGTGTGGGCGAATACACATGTAAACAACGTAACTGTGGAAAATGCAAATTACAAGGCATATTTCAATAATGTAAATTACCAGACGACGAATAAGGTAACCATGAACTTTGAGGTGTCCGGTATTAATGGTGGCAGTGATGTTCAGCCAACAGTAGCACCAACAGTGGCACCAACAAAGGCACCAACGGTAGCGCCAACAAAGGCACCAACAGTAGCGCCAACAAAGGCTCCGACAGTAGCACCAACAAAGGCACCAACAGTAGCGCCAACAAAGGCACCAACGGTAGCACCGACGAAGGCTCCGACAGTAGCACCAACCGCAGCTCCGACACAGTCACCGGTTATTTCAGATACGACGGAGATTGTATCTAACTTAGAGTCTACGTATGCAACGAACGATCCACAGTGGTTGTTAAATGCATCTGACGATGATATTGTTACTGTAGTTTATACTTGTACAGATCCTTCCCATGGTAACTGGGGCATTTTAGGATGGGGTGCATCTGTAGACAATGTATGGCAGAGTGGTGATAATTATTCTGCGGCAAGTAATGCAACGGATAAAGTAACGAAGACATATACAGTCAAAGAATTAAAGGCAACCATGAACATTAAGAGCACATCAAAGGTTACCTATTTGTGCTTGTCTGCTTGGAACGGTGGCAAGATCGTAAGTCTTACACTTTCTAAAGTAGGTGGAGAGACTCCACAGCCAACCGTAACGCCAACAGTAGCACCGACAGCTACACCGACAGTAGCACCAACAGTAGCACCGACAGTAGCACCGACAGCTACACCGACAGTAGCACCGACAGTGGCACCGACAGCAGCACCAACTACAGAGCCTTCCGGGGACAGCAAAGTAACAGGCTCGGTAAAACTTACCAGTAATTGGGGCAGTGGCGGAATTGCACAGATTACACTTACCAACAATACAGGTGTCAGCTATACCGATGGATGGACGGTAGAGTTTACCTTAGACCGCGAGATTACTTCTATGTGGAGTGGTACTTGTGAGAGCCTTGGCAATAACCGTTACCGCGTAAGCAATCCAGGCTGGGATGGCAATTGGGCAAATGGTAAAACAATCACATTAAATTGTGGTGTTGGTGGAGGCAGCAACGTACCAGCGATCACAGATATCGTGATAAAATAATGAGCACAGTGTGCAATTATTAAGATATAATTGTTACAGATAAAGGAAGCCCTTACATTAGAGGCTCCGAGAACTCTTGCAACTGTTTTCAATATTAAGGAAAGCAGAAAAAGATGTATCGGAGCCTCTTTTTAATTGATAGGAAAATGCTCGTAACGTAGGGGGAAGCCAAAGCAAAGCGCTGGCTTTGCTTTTTTAGACAATATGTAATGACCTCCACTTTGTAACTTCGTGGATTTACCTGTATA
>ERZ837380.3485-NODE-3485-length-14546-cov-5.866124_pt1 | contig 14546 bp, 15 predicted proteins | sample MGYA00519685_ERZ837380 | MGnify/ENA primary metagenome ERZ837380 (study PRJEB31850, sample SAMEA3708817) | human gut metagenome | biome: human gut; feature: human-associated habitat; material: faeces | place: China | collected 2014 ...
TGCGAGTATTAATGATCAATAATCTCCTCTAACCGAACGCAGGTAGTGAGATGTACATAGTGAAAACGCTGAAAAATGGCGTATTTACGGCACTTTTCGAGAGATGAGTAGAGCTGCGAGAGCAGCTTTTATCTCGCTACCTAGGTTTAGCAACAGCAGATGATTTTATCATAAGAACTTTCAGTATCACTACCTGCGTTTGTATGGAGCACTCTGGTTTATGAACAACACATTGGAAGTGCTTCATCTGAACAGGGGCAGTGAAATAGAACATAGAATATAACGGTTGACACTTGAATTGCTGAGAAAATATTTATCAGCAGAAAGACAGTACGTAACTCGTATTGTGAAAAGAAACTTATAAGGAGAAAAGGCAATGATAAGAATTCTTCATTCTGTCAGCAATATGGATCGTGCTGGTATTGAGACGATGCTGATGAACTATTATCGATATATGGATAAGTCAAAAGTTCAATTCGATTTTTTATGCAATAAGAAAAAACCGGGAGCGTATGACGATGAAATAAAATCTATGGGCGGTAGAATTTATCATACACCGGGATTGAATCCGGCCAAGTATCCTGTGTACTTGAAATACATGCGAGAACTGTTTCAAGAACATCCAGAATAAACTTATATAAAAAATATTATCTTGATAGCGAGACGATCAAAGAGATTCTACAGAATGGAATTGTTGTGTTCGATACTTCTGCATTGCTGGATTTATATTACTATTCTTCAGAAACCAGAAATGAGATTTTTAATAAAGCATTCAATTATCTCAAAGGTCGGCTATGGATACCTGCACAGGTATACTTTGAATATTTAAAGAACAAAAGCAAGGTTTCAGAAAAACCAATCCTTTCGTATGAGCGACTATTAACGAAACAAAGCAAAGATGGTGGATATGTTAATTCAATCGTAGACAAGACAAAGATGCTCCAAGGGCAAAGTTTAGGCGAGATAAAAAATCAATTGAAGACACTGAAGGAACAAACATTAGGAACGGATAAGCACCCATATTTGTCTCCAGATGTGTATGCAGAATATGAAAGTGTATTGTCTGTTGTTGAAAATCAATTGACTGATTTTTCAACTAAGACAGCAGACTTCCAGACAAGAATACAGAAAGAAATTGAAAAGAAAATCACAGAGTTGCAGAGTGATCTGCTACCTGATAATGTGAATAACGCCATAGAAAGCAGTTTTCAAATTGGAAAAGAGTATTCTTTTTCAAAAATGATGGAAATTGCTAGAGAGGGAAATTTTAGATATAGCGAAGAAATTCCTCCTGGATACGAAGACGGTAAAGAAAAGACTGGCCTCCAAAAATATGGAGACTTGTTTGTATGGAATCAAATCCTTGATTGTGCAAAATCAAAGCAAAAAGATTTTATCTTTGTAACAAATGATGTAAAGATAGATTGGTACGAGGAAGATAAAAGAACTCCTCGATTTGAGTTGCTAAAAGAATTTCGTGAACAAGCAAATAAGCGAATATGGCTTCTTTCAATGCAGAGGCAGAAGCCCAGAAGACTTCCATTGCCGCAGATGCACAGGCAGAGGCAAACCGCAAACTGGCAGAAAGCCTGTCCGATACGCTGATCGATTACCAGAAGATCCAGAAGTGGGATGGAAAAGGTTCGACTTATTTTACTTGACTTTGCAGACTATCTGATTTATTATACTCGTAAAGAAGTAACTTACGAGTTACTAACTCACGAGTATAATTATTGGAGGTGAGCAGATGAGTCAATTCTATTGCCGTGAGGATGAGCTGCGGAAACTGAATAAACGGTATGCAGGTGATAAGTTTGAGTGCATTGTCATCTACGGCAGACGGCGTGTTGGTAAAACGGCACTGATCAACGAGTTCTGCAAAGATAAGCCTACCATTTTCTTTTCTGCATTGAACACGACAGGAAAGGAAAATCTGGAAGCTCTCTCAAAGTCGATTATGAGTTTTGAGCGGCCGGATATGGAGTCTGCACCGGAGTTCAGGTCCTATGATGCAGCTTTGGATGAGTTGACAGCACTTTCAAAGGAAAAGAGGATTGTCTTTGTCATTGATGAGTATCCTTATCTTGCAAAAGCAAAACCAGCTATTTCAGCGATGCTGCAGCACATCATCGACCACAAATGGACAGAGTCCAAGATGTACCTGATTCTTTGCGGCTCCTCTATGAGCTTCATGGAGAGTCAGGTGCTTGGAAAGGAAAGTCCGTTGTATGGCAGACGTACTGGCCAGTTTAAGATTGAGCCGCTAGACTATAAAGAAACCGCTGTGTTCCACCCAAATCTGTCTGCAGAAGACAATTCCCTGATTTATGGGATCACGGGAGGAGTTCCCCACTATATCAATAAGTTGGATGTGCGAGATAGTGTGGATGAAGCTCTGTTGGATAATTTCTTTGACCGCTCCAGCTATCTGTATGAGGAACCGGGGAACTTACTGAAGCAGGAACTCCGGGAGCCGGCCATTTATAATGCAATCATTAAAGCGATTGCAGAAGGTGCTTCCCGAATGAACGATATCAAGATGAAGGTCGGCGAGGAAAACTCGGTCGTATCGAAGTACCTGAAAACGCTGATCGACCTTGGCATTGCGAAGAAAGAAACACCGATTACAGAAAAACCGGGTAAGAAAACCATCTATCTGCTGGCTGATAACTTCTTCCGTTTCTGGTATCGGTTTGTGCCAATCAATATGAGTGCCATTGACTCTGGCAGAATTGCAAAGACCTATCCACACGCTGTAAAGCAGTATCTTCCTGATTACATGGGTCTAATTTATGAGAAGATGTGTCAGGATTACCTGCTCTATTATTCGGATAGCCTTCCTATTGAGCTGAGTGAAATCGGCCAGTGGTGGGGGACAGACCCGAAGAAGAAAAAGCAGATACAGATTGATATCGTCGGAACTCCTGTTGAGGGCAAAGACTATATCATCGGTTCATGCAAATACCGGAATGAGAAAATCGGTGTGGATGAACTCGATTTGATTCGGGATTATGCCTCAGTTTTTGGAAAGGGCAACAACTATCACTACTATATCTTCTCGAAAGGCGGATTCACAGATGGACTTCTTCAGGCACAAGAGCGAGGTGAAGTTCGGCTGATAACGCTGGAAGACCTTTACAAGTAAAAATTCTAATCAACCCTGCTGGTGAAAGCTGGCAGGGTATTTTTATACCCATTTTTAGCCTGTCTGCTCCGTGCAGATGGGCTTTTTTCATGCCCAAAAGGAGGTGGTCATCCATATGGCATCCAGAATCCAGGGCATCACCGTTGAGATCGGCGGCGATACCACAAAGCTCTCCAAAGCACTGGAAAGTGTAAACAAGTCAATCAAGGGGACGCAGTCCGGACTGAAGGATGCGTTAAAAGCGCTGGGAGATGAGCCTGCAGTGTGGGACGAAGAAGACCTGGTTGAGATACAGGCATGGCGCGACTGGGACGATCATAACCAAGCAATTAGTGCCGTTACGCCATTACCTTTTGAGCTACGACCATTATGCCCGGAAGAGCTGTTTAGGACAGAAAGAAAGAGCGTGATTTTATCAGCACCGGATCAGCCAGGACTAAATAAACGAGTCGTGACCTGTAACGGCCTGAAAACCAGAGGAACATACCAATGGCTTGCCTTAAACGGACAGCGCTATGACCTGGGACTATTTTTGAAGCGACACGTTACGGCCTGGGCGATTGTATAAAACCAGGAACGAAAAGAGCCAAGGAACGATCCCACCAAAACCCATGCGCCCACACAGGGTTAAAGGGGTACGGTTGAGCTTGGGATGCACGCAGAACAAGCGAAATGGTCGGCGGATACGAATTCCCGGAGGGCCAAACGCCGAGCAAAAGTACCACCTATATTTCTTTATTAAGGTTTTTCTTATTAAGCGTAAGTGAATGTTGGTTTTACCCCAGGTTTTTCGTTGTTCAAAAACGAATTGGACTGCGGATTTTGCATCGTTTCTGAACATCGTTTTCCAAAATGCGTTTTTCGAGCCGTTTTTTAAGAATTGAATGATTATTTTCGAGCCGTTTTTTAATGCGGCAAAGGAGTGTTTTTTAATGTATGCGAATGGTTCCTACTTAGCAAAGCAGGTTATGCAGGTGCCGGAAGAGTTGATTTTGCGCAAGGACGTGTCGGAGTTACTGCCGGTTTACATGCTGATGTACGCAAAGTATTCGCCGTTTTACGATTTACGATTTTACAGTTATACGAGCCTGTCAGAGCTGGTCGAGCTGGCTGGAACGTTTGGGAAAGATTGCCAGCACCGCAGATACTACAACCGTGCGGCAGATGCAGTTGAGTTTTTAGAAGCATGTGGCGTGATTATGACAGAGGGGTACAACCGGGCAAAACCGACCAAACCGTTTAAGTATCGGTTCAAAGATCTGAACGAGGTGTTTGGCAAAGAAGACAAGGACGGAAAGTTTGGTTATGCTTCACTGACCTCAAACGAATATTTCTTGCTGCTAAACAGAGTGGCTACTGCCTATTCTACCGGGCGTGGCACGAACAATTTGTACCGGATCTACTGTTACCTGCGGTTGCGGTACCGCCTGTGGCAGCGTACATAACATCCAGATCAGCCAGGAGGAGGAAGAGCGCTTTTATGTAAAGCAGGGTGACAACATGCTGTTCCGGCAGATCCGGCTGCTTACATACGAGAGCAACGAGTACAATCGGTTTGTTGTGTTTGTGGATTGCGTGGGTGCCCGCGCTATACAGCACCATGGGCGACAAGGCCAAAGAGCAGACCGAAAAACTGGAGGCTGCCAACAAGCAGTACAGCGAACTGAAAGCAGAGTATGACGAGATGAAGCCGAAATATGATGCTTACGTTGCGGCCGAGGCTGCTGCTGCCAAAGAAGAAGAGAGCGCTAAACGCGAACAGCTGTTTGCCGTTATGGATCAGAAGCTGGATGGCGATGCTGATTATGCCAAACTGCGAGATAACAAGACGATGGAGTTTACCGTTTTGGAAGATGCTTGCTACAAGCTGTTGGGCAAAAAGGCCGCTGAGTTCAGTTATGTTCCGCCCAAAGAAAAGAAGGGTGAGGTAAACAAGGTACGGTTTGGCGTGAATGGCACACAGAAGACAGAGAAGCGCTACGGCGACCTGTTTGAACGCTACCTGAAAAATACTGAAGAATAAAAAGGAGTTACATATTATGGCTAACATTAAACATGCAGTTGTTGGTACCGATATGCTGGTTGGTTCCAGCAACGCTGCCTACCTGAAGAGTGTTGTTTTTTACAAGGATGGCAGCCCTGCCGCCATTGATAATGGCAACATTGTTGTGATTGGTGATGCGATCGGCCCCGAAACCTACAAGGCTGAAGCACCTGCTGCTGATTCCAAGCGCTCCCTGCTGGCCCTGGTTGCCGGTGTTGAGCTGTTTTACGATGAGACCCGCACCCATTACCTGACCGAGTGGGAGAACGAAGCTGGCAAGCCTGTTCGCGTTTACCTGCTGGTTGCCGGCGCTGATTCTTTCCGCGTTACTGCTGAAGCTTTTGACGGTACCCCCGAAAAGGGCAAGTTTGTTGCCTTTGCTGCTGGTTCTACCAAGCTGAAAATTGAGGCTGATGCTTCTGCTGACAATGTTTTTGGTGTGATCAAGCGCGACCCTGTGAAGGTTGGCTTTGGCGACGGCCAGTATACCTATTACATCGTTGACGTGATCGCCTGATTTTTGTATCAGCGAGTTAGTTATAACTAATTGTGGTGTGGCCTATGGCTGCACCTATCTTTATACGTAAAGGAGTATTAACATGGATGAGAAACTGATTAAGCTGGCCGTTGATGGCTACCATGGCCACCTGGGCGAATACAGCGTGAAAGACAGCCAGGAAGTTCTGCGCCAGGCCATGATTGAGGCTAATAATGGCAAGACCAGCATGAGCTACAAGGACATCCGCGACGGCAAGTGCAGCAACCTGTTTGCTATTACCGAAGTTCTGATTGAAAAGGTCAGTGAAGAGGGCCTGAAGGGTGACGAGTTCTTTACCAATTTTATTGAGGACCGCAATACCGCTCTGGGCGATACCAACATTTTCCATACCACCAAGCCGTGCCTGCTGACTGTTGCCGACATTGCTGAAGGTACCCAGGGCGTTCGCCGTCAGCGTCTGGAAGCCGGCCAGGACATTACCGTGAACACCCAGCTGCGTGCTGTGAAGGTTTACGAGGAAGTGAACCGCGTGATGGCTGGCCGCATTGACTTTAATGACCTGGTTGACACTGTTGGCCGCAGCTTTACCCAGTACGATCTGGACAGCGCTTATCTGGCATGGACCAGCATGTTTACCAAGCTTGACCCCGTTTATACCCAGAGCGGTTCTTACAATGAGGACAAGCTGCTTGACCTGATTGAGCACATTGAGGCTTCTACCGGAGACACTGCTACTATCGTTGGTACCCGCAAGGCACTGCGCAAGATTACCACTGCTACCATGGGTGAGCAGGCCAAGAGCGACCTGTACAGCATGGGCTACCTGGGCCACATTGCCGGCACCCCGATGATTGCGATGAAACAGCGCCACAAGATTGGCTCCACTGAGTTCATTCTGCCTGACGACACTGTTTACATTTTTGCCGGCGACACCAAGCCCGTGAAGCGCGTTACCGAGGGTGAAGTTACCATGCTGATGGGCGACCCGATGAACAAGGCCGACCTGACCCAGGAATTCCTGATGACCAAGCGTACCGGTATTTCCATTATTCTGGACCGCGACTTTGGCAGCTACAAGTTTGCCTGATTTTGAGCTGAACGATACCCCTGCCGCAAGGCGGGGTTCTTTTTTTTTATATAAGGAATATTTTGGAGGTATGTTTTGGCAACTGCGAAGATTACCAATGAGACCATGGTGGAATGCAAGAACGGCACCCATGGCAACTTGTTTTATGCTTCGACCCGCAACCCCGGCTACACCGTTGAGTGGACCGAGTTTGGCGAAGTGCAGGAGATGGACTACGCCGAGCTGCTTGTAATGCGTGGCAGCCAGCCGCGGTTTTTCCGTGATAAGAACTCGGTATCCGAAGTTATCGGAAGATGCGACAGTGGTATTGGAGTATCAATACGGGAGAATGAGGAAAAGTACATGATTATCGGTGGAGTAGAAGCAGTAGACCGTAAACATATCGTGGAGACGATGAGTCCTGAGTTTGTGAGTTTCATACAGGATGCTTACCGGAGTTTGAAATATAGAAGAAAATAAAAACGGAAAAGCCGTTGATAATTTCTTTTAGGTGGGGTATAATAAGAGTAGTGAAAGATAAAAACGGAAAAGCCGTTTTTAGAAGGGGGATTGAAAAATGAAAATACTTCGTATCACTGCACAAGGACTTCCGCTGTTTAAGGAAGATCTTGATATCTGCTTTTATACCCAACAGCGTGTAAGTGAGGATGATAAAGATAGCCTGTATAGGATGAAGGATAATTACTACCTTCATTCTGCCTGTGCTTTTATTGGCATCAATGCGTCTGGAAAAACATCCGTGCTGAAAGTTATCAATCTGGCCTTGAGCATTGTTAAAAATGAGCCCATTAATCATGTGGAGGCAAAGAGCATTCTTGGAGGAACTAAGAAGGCAACGATTCGCACATATTTTTATGATGAACGCAAATATGTCTGCTGCCTGGAGACCGTGATTGTGGCAAAGAAGGCAAAAGCGGGAGATTATAATTATGCTATTCTGGCTGAAAAAATGTGGGAGAAACCGATTGTCAGCGTAAAGTCGAAAAAATATCTGACGGATTTTACCGGAATAGAGCCGGCTGCAGTTCGGAATAATGATGAAGCTTTCCTTCCGGACGATGTTAGCTTGATTATTGCTCATAATAAAAAGACAAATGACAAGGTTGAAGTATTCAGCCTGCTTTCTTATACAAATGTGAATGTCCTTCCATTTACAGATGACATCCCACTCGAAGTGATAGCTTTTCTTGATCCGACCATTGAAAAACTATGTTTTGAAGAAACGGATGGAAAAGCCTTTATCCATCTGAAATTTAAGGGTGAAGATGAGATTATCTTGAACAGTGCAGTGGATCTTGAACAGTACCTGTCTTCCGGCACAATCAAGGGTATCATTACTTTTTCAATGGTAAAAGAGGTTCTTCAGTCCGGCGGATACCTTCTGGTGGATGAAATCGAAAACCATTTTAATAAAGAAATTGTTACGACTTTAGTACGTTTCTTTATGGATAGCCGTTTGAACAGAAACGGTGGAACACTGATTTTTACAACGCACTATCCAGAATTGCTGGATGAATATGACCGAAATGATGGAATCTACATCGTTAGAAACCGTAACGGAATCACAGCTGATAATTTGAGCAATATTTTAAAGCGCAATGACATTAAAAAGAGTGATGCCTATCAAAGCGGTTTTCTTGAGGGAACAACTCCTGCATATGAGGCATATATGCGCTTGAAGAAAAATTTGGCTGCTTCAATACACTAAGGAGGCGGCGAAATGAAATTAGCAAAATATAAAGCGTGTATATGCGAGGGCTCTGCAGAATCCGCAATTATTGATATTCTTGTGGATAATAACCTTTTGATTTTTTCAAGGGAAGAAATGCTGGACGAAAGTGTTATCCGGTGCCGAAGTGCAAAGCGATTTGAGGAGCGATACTTGCGTAAAGGCTTTGATGACCAGGTTTCCGTGATTCGGATTTTAGATTCTCGCAGAGAAGATTTTCGGCTTAGCAAGGCTTACGAACATAAGGTTGATGTCATAAATGTCATTACAGCACCAGAAATAGAAATGCTGATCATCCATAGTGAAGGAGCTTATGACAAGTTTAAGCGTTCTGGGAAGAAACCGAGCGAATTTTGCAAGACGGATCTGCGTATGCATGATGTGAAGTCATATGATTTTGTAAAGGACTATTTCAGTAATCCACAAACATTGATAAGTGCAATAAAAGAATATCGGAGAACTGCAAACATTCCGAAGGGAGAATACAGTCTGTCTGATCTGTTGAAGTAAAATTTTTGCCCACTGGCGCACGGTGTATAATCTACATGGTACGCTGGCGGGCTTCTTTTTTGTTCTTACCCGCATAAACCACAGACAGCACTTCAGTATGCTCCGAAGTGCAGTTGTGGCTTATGCGGGCTTTTTTGCTATATGATCAACAAGTTATAAAATCAAACTCCTAAGCCGTATAAAATTGCTTTCATCTCCTTTACCATCCGGGTGAGAATCTCCTGCTCAATTGCATTACAGTCTAATAGCAGACGGTGGATTTCAGAATCAGCAGTGGACGCAGAGTGCGTTAAACTGTCTACAAGAAGGTCATCTGCTGAGATGTTAAGAACATTAGCAATGTCGACCAGGGTTTCAAGGCTGGGACGGCTGATTGCCGCTTCAATCTGACTGATGTGTTTGCGAGATACATTCAACTTTTCGCAAAATTGTTCCTGAGTTAATCCGGATGCGCTACGGAAAGTACTGATACGCTTTCCGAGTGCAGTATAATCTAATGCCATGTATATTCCTCCGTATGTGTACCCGCATAAGGCTGTTACGATTATCCCGCAGAGAAAAATACATAGCAACTTGATTAACAGGAAATCTAAGACCGCAAAGGTCTACACCTCTATCTGTTATGTGGTCTAAGGCTGTTTTGCCACCTGTTGGGTGGCAAAAACGATGATGTGCCACCTGATGGGTGGCAGTCAAAACGCCACACATACTCTATAATATAAATGTAGAAAAGACTGCGTACAGAAAGGGACGATGATGACGAGCAAAGGAGAAAAAGGGATTCTTACATTATACAGTGATGTACAGGCGACTTCTGTTCGTTGGCTGTGGTATCCGTTCATAGCAGTTGGGAAGATCACATTGCTGCAAGGTGACCCCGGTGATGGCAAGTCCACAATGATGATGCATCTGATAGCCGAACTGTCTAAGGGAGGAACCCTGCCAGACGGTAAAACCATCGGAATGCCGCAAAGGGCTATTTACCAGTGTTCAGAAGATGGCATTTCAGATACCATTAAGCCCCGGCTTGAAAAATGTGGGGCAGATTGCCGGAATGTGGCCTTCATAAATGAAGAAACATACAGCGGCCTGACCCTGGATGATGAGCGTATCCGGCAGGCTATTATAGAATTCCGGCCGCGGCTGGTAGTTATTGATCCGATTCAGGCATATCTTGGAAGTGATTCTGACCTCCAGATTGCAGGAAGAGCCAGAAGGCTGATGCAGCGTCTTGGTATGTGGGCATCTATGTATGACTGTGCCATTGTGCTGATCGGACACCTTAATAAAAAAGAAGGAACAAAGGGCCTTTACCGGAGCCTTGGCAGCATCGATGTTGTTGCGGCTGCCCGGAGCGTTATGCAAGTGGAACGGGATGCGGAGAAGTCGGATATCCGCATTGTACGGCAGATAAAAAACAGTCTGGCTCCGTCAGATGGTGAAATCAGGTTTTCGATAACAGCGGAGCAGGGCTTCAAATGCCTGGAATGTGAAATTGCATCGAATTCATCAGCGGAGCCGGAAACACCAGTTTTTGAGTCAAAAACTGAGAAGGCAGCGTATCTGATCAAGAAGCTGCTTTCCGATGGTGACATGAGATCCAGAGAAATTTATATACGGCTGAGCGATGAAGGTATCAGCCGCAGGACGGCAGAAAATACAAAGAAAGAACTCGGCATCCGGAGTTACCGGAAGATGCGACAGTGGTATTGGAGCATGAAGCCGGGGGAATGAGAGGAAGCACATGATAAGCAGTGGAGCAGAAGCGGCAGACCGCAAGCAGAGAATCAGAGACAGATATAAAGGCGTGGATACTTCTGAGTTGGAAGTTATCCCGGCAAAAACTGTGGAGGGGCTTGGAGAAAGCACCTCTATCCGTCGTGTTGCTGCTTATGTCCGTGTTTCCACTGATAATGATGAACAGACTTCTTCGTATGAACTTCAGAAAAACTATTACACGGATTATATCAAGGCACAGCCGGGATGGGAATTCGTTGGAATCTATGATGATGAAGGCATCAGCGGTACATCATTGGAGCATCGCAAAGGAATGCAGCAGCTGATCGAGGACTGTAAGGCCGGAAAGATTGACCTGATCCTCACAAAGTCCATCGCCCGTTTCGCCAGAAACATTGTGGACTGCCTTTCCGTCATTGAAACACTGAAAAATCTTGACCCGCCCGTGGGTGTGAAATTTGAAGCGGATAACATCTACACACTGGACAGTAACGGCCGCATGATCCTGACAATTTTGGCATCCGTGGCAGAGGAAGAATCTCACTCCAAGTCTATTATTATGAACTGGTCTATTGACCGCAGGTTCAGCCGTGGACTGTTCCTCACGCCAGCCCTGCTTGGATATGACCAGGACGAGGATGGCAGCCTTGTGGTGAATCAGGACGAAGCACAGACGGTAAAGGTGATTTATTATCTGTACCTGAATGGATTTTCATTCACTGAGATTGCAGAACTTCTGACAGAATATGGCCGAAAGACAAAACTGGGGAATACGGAGTGGAATCCCGGCACTCTTGCAGGTGTCATTGCTAATGAACGTCATTGTGGGGATGTATTGGCAAGGAAGACCTTCACACCGAATTTCCTGACGCATAAATCAAAGAAAAACAACAACGACCGGACGCAGTACCGCCAGAGAGATCATCATGAAGCAATCGTGTCCAGGGAAGTTTATAATGCGGCAAATCATCTTCGGGCATCCCGGAGTTACACAAAGAAAAATCGCCCGTTGCCGGTTCTGAGCGTAGTCGATGATGGTATTCTTCGGGGATATGTGCCTTTTGATAAGGACTGGACCGGCTTTTCGGCAGAAGAATACAGGGAGGCATCTGAAAGCGTCATGCAGGAAAAACAGCATGGTACGGTAGAAGTCATGAACCGTTTGGACCTGAGCGGATATGAAGTTGTGCGGGCACAGTATTTTGCTACTTTACAGAATCCGGCTATGACGATCTCCAATGGCAAGCTGCGCTTTAATACAGCCTGCCTGAAAAAGTTTGAAGACGTGGAGTATGTAGAACTGCTCCTGAATTCGGTTGACCGCTGTATTGCCATTCGCCCGTGCGCAAAGGATAATCCGAACGCAATCCACTGGGGACGGCTGAAGGAAGGAAGCTGGTGTGCAAGTACACTTGGCTGCCGTGGCCTGGCAAAAGCCCTTTTTGACATGATGGAATGGGAAGAAGGTTTGAAATACCGTTTCCGTGGGCAGCTCGTGGAACAGGACGGTGACAAGCTGATGCTGTTTGAACTGGATGAGCCGGAAATGGTTAAAGTGGAAGAAATTGTCCTGCCATCCAAGGAACAGGATGAAGAGGGAAAAACCGTCAAGCAGACGATCTATATCTTCCCACCAGAATGGGCAGGCACTTTTGGGAAGTCAATCACAAGTATTGCACAGGTCGGGATTTTACAGCAGGAGCATTACTCTGGAAACTGGGATGTACTCCGGCCGGCAGCAGAGATAGAAGAAATGAATACTTTTACCGCAGATGGCCTGAATGCTTTGCTCCACGAAGCGGAAAAAATAATGGAAGGATGGACTGACACAGATGAATGAAAATACGAACGCCATGCCACCGGAAGAGCAGGCAGAAAATGATAGAGACGCAAGAGCGGAAAAATTAGAAAGTACATTTTCCTATGACGGATACCAGGTCGTGCGGAAGGAGTTGTTTGCACATCTTCGTGATCCCGCGATCGTGATCCGCAAGGACAGCATCACATTTAACACGGCCTGCATCACCGGGCTGGAAGATGTGGTTTATGTACACGTCATGTTCAACAGTGATTTGAAACGTATTGTTGTACGCGGCTGTGATGAAAACGACAAGGACGCTCTGCGCTGGTGTATCTCCAAGCCGGATAAACGTAAAAGCCGGAAGATGACCTGCAAACCGTTTTCAGAACTGGTGTATAAGGAAATGGGCTGGGATATCGAATGCCGGTATAAGATGCTTGGGTACAGAATTTCGTTTGAAGGGGAAACTCTGTATGTTTTTGACCTGCTTGTGCCGGAGATCTTCCATGAGGGCCAGAAGCAAAAAAATGGAACAGACCAGAAAAATGTGCAAGAGACAAAGCCTGTAAATACCAGAAAGGGATTTTACCCAGATGATATTGCGGGTACTTTTGGCGTACCTGTAGAAGAACATCTGAAAGAATCCGAAGTTCAGCAAATGGATGGCTATGTATCGGTGGGGATGCTGACGGGTAAGACCATCCCCGATACCGGGCTTGATTAAAACGGCCACCAGGATTCCAAGGGGGAAGTGCGCCCATTTTTAAGGAGGGGAGAGTAGTGAACGAAAGAATATGGAACCAGCGGATGCTGGGTCTGACTTTTAATGTCGAAGATGGAAGGATCACAATCTTCCGCAGCACATTAGAAGCATTAGGCTGGCCAACCCACTATCGTTTTCTGTACAACCGAGAGGCAAAACAGGTAGCTGTGCAGAACTGTATGGCTGAAGATGCAGGAGCTCATAAGACACCGAAGCTGACTGTGAGCAACAGCTGCGAGATCAAGTGCGTGGCATTGGTGCGGATGATCTACCGGGACATGCGGTGGAACCGGGACAATACATATCGTCTGGAGGGGAAAAGCATCCCCAGACAGCAACTTGTGAGTTTCGATCTGGACACTCCGTTTTTGGTCGAAAACGGGAAAGCTCTTGACGAAAATCCAAGCCTCACAGAGCCCCTGTGTGGCGAAGGATTGTCCGTTGCGGAAAGTCCCTCGGCCTCGCCAATTAAACGCGACAGTGGGGCGCTGTGAGGGGTGTGTGGCGAAGCTGGCAAAAGGCAGCCAACCGGGTAAGGATCCAGGATGCTTGCAAGGCAGCAAGGTGGAAGGTGACCGGGTGGGCAGGAGGCTATACAGACAAGTCTACTCAACAAGTGAATAAAATCACTTTTGTACCTATGAACGATAAAAATAAGTGATTAAGCTCACTTATGGCTATTGGAAATAAGTGATTATGTTCACTTAGAAAAAGTGAGCTTTTTACGCCGCCCAGAGTTTTGGGTGCTGCTATCATTTGGTAAAAATAAGTGATTATAATCACTGAAAATCATTACAAACTGAAATAAGTGAACTTAATCACTTATAAGGAAAAAAGTGAATATTTTACGCTCTGATGTACTTTAAGGTCGTCGATTAGTCAATAATCGGCGGCTTCTTTTTTATGCCCGGAAAAGTGGGTATGTAGCGACATATGGCAATAAGTGAGCTTTATACGCCACCGTCGAGCAACTTCTCCGAACAAATTTGAGTGCAGAAACTATGACAGCAAGACCCAGCACTTTGATTTCTTGGATTCGATGAGTAACCATTGAAAATAGAGTAGTGAGTAAAGCCCTACAAGGCTCAGATCGGTTCAGAACCGACTGAAAGCCTTGTAGGGTTTATTTTTTTGCGATTTTTTCCTAAAATTTTTCGCCCCTATCTTGACATCAGGGGGTTTACGCGGCTTGACCTTTTCACCTCAACCTGTTTCTGCCTGTCATGGTGCG
>ERZ837380.3506-NODE-3506-length-14473-cov-2.211541_pt1 | contig 14473 bp, 10 predicted proteins | sample MGYA00519685_ERZ837380 | MGnify/ENA primary metagenome ERZ837380 (study PRJEB31850, sample SAMEA3708817) | human gut metagenome | biome: human gut; feature: human-associated habitat; material: faeces | place: China | collected 2014 ...
GTATGCAGGGCCGTATCGCGGTTGGCTGGTGTACTTTCGATAGTGTGAGTATTGAATGATTTCCAGCCGTTACCGATTTTACGTCCTAATTAGTGAAGAAACCACTCGTTAGCAGGCCGCCTGGTACCTTTCCGTGTCTCCTGAACACTATGGTGTACATATGAGAAAGCTCATCGTTACAGGTGACATTGACGATCGCTTCCACATCATTTAAACGATTTTTGAGTCTCTGAGGTGGAATTCTTCCCTCGTCTGATGGATAAGTCTTAGTCCGCCGAAGGGGGCTTAGCCGGACAGGAATCGCTAATCTTAATGAATTTGTCGTTATAGACCAGATAGTGATTCCCCGGCTGACGTAACTCAGGCTGATGAACCACGTCTCCCGGACGTAGATACCAGGCATCGCCTTCCTCTTCGGTCGAATCACATCCTGGTTTAATCAGTAGCTTAAACCACGTGTTGCCGGTGTTACTTACCGTTCCGGTCACCTGATCGAAGGACCATTTAAACTGAACCTGACGTGGTCGTACTACCAGAATGGTATCCATCACCACCACCGGCTCTGTGCTGACCTCGCCGCCGGTTGGGCTACGTCTTGTCTGGTTGCGAGTGGGGACCTCGCGAAATGAGACCCGGTAGTAGCGCTCGCGGTTATCCCGTGGACCATGATAGTAAAATTTAAAATACTCGCTCTCACCAGCCTGCAACGCCAGCTGGCGGGGGGCGAAAAGCAGTTCACCATCCACCGGTCGGGTGCGCAATTCACTGCTGCCCGGGCTATCGATAGCACTGATGGCAATACGGTATATCCGCGCGCTTTTGTTGTTATTCACTACACGTTTGCTGACAAAGTCAGTCTCGGACGGCAGCGAAAATGTCAGATTGCCGACCGAAATCGCCTGTGTCAAAGGTGCCGCCAGCATACAGACCACTGTCAGCAGGGCCTTAGTTAATGTTACGCCACGTCGCCTGAACATGAATTTCTCCTGAAGCGCTGACTTCGCCAAACCAGCCGTTATCATCTACCGTACGCAGCGAAATGGCGTTATCCATTGGAATCGAAAATTTGACTGTGGTCTTATCCATCTGCCCCACTTCGCCAGAGATATCAGTCCACGGTGTGGTCAACCACAGCGCATCGGTCATATCCCGCCAGCTATCATCGCACCCGGCATCGTAGGTTTTTGTAGCTCCGTTGCGGGTAATAAAGGAAAGTGTCGCCGGGAACGGTACTTTCGCCTTACCGTCATCGGAGCTGAAGACACAATAGGAGCGCCCGCCAATCACCTGCGCGGGTCCGGTCACCTTGATCAGCACTTCGTCGGCAGCTGTTTTACCGCTGGTGGTTACGATATAGCCGAAATCGAGTGCCGACTCGCCGCTGCCAACATATCCCTCCCGCGACGGTGTCTGAGTATATTCATCGGAGATAATACTGATGCTGAAATCACGGGGTTTGATAATCAGCGTGTTGGAGGTAGAAAATTCATACCAGCCAGACTCCGGTGATGTGGTGTTCTGAAAGCGAAAGTTGAATAGATCTTTGGTGTTGATATCGCTGATCCCAAGGTTCACCATCTGCTTAAAGAAGTTGCTCGAGAAGAAAACATAGATCGAGTCTGCGCTCTTCATCTCGTTGAAGGTGTAGTAATAGGCGGTATTGCTCACCGGTTTCCATGAACTGCCATTCAGACTGAACTGCATATCGTACGCCCCGACGGCCGAGGCTAACGACGAGTTGGCGATCGCCGGGAATATATGGATTGAGGTGTTGCTGAGTCCGTTTGTTTGCAGGGTATAGTTAACCATCTTACAACTTAATCCTGAACGGCTGCCGATGGTTTGCGTCCGGCAGTCGGCGTTCCCTTCGCCCAGAGTCGGTACTCCGTCGCTGTTGATAAATACTTCCGCCAGCGAGTGGGTATTTATCAACCGTAGATTTGCTGCTTTCGTATGGGTGACGTTGCGAACATACCAGTTGCCGGAGGCCTGATCCTTACAGCGTGCGCCGCTGCTGGCGTCATAGTTCACAGAGGTCTGGCAGGCATTGATGGTCATTGTAAAGCTGCTGCCGACGGGCATTTGTTGCATATACTGGTAAAACGCGTCTGACAACATGCCGTGCATCCACTTCGCGCCGCCGCTGGTCACCGTCGCGCCATAAAATCCACTGGCGTCGGTGGTTTGCGGCAGGATAAGACTGGTGGTCATATTACACCCAGCGTACCAGTTGATGCAGCGCAAGCCAGTTAAAGGAGATGAAACTGGTGAATTTTCCAGCCACATATCAAACTTCCAGTTGGTATAAAGGCCGGTGTTGTAACCGTTATCAATGTAGCCGAGGCTTTGCTGATAGATGGTTCCTGAACCAGTGTATTTTAAACCGGTCCAGCGGTTGGCACCGGTCAGGCGCGGATCCAGCGCCCCGCCAGGAGTGACGAAAAAGTTGTCGTCTGAGTTGTTTTCGACAAGCACAAACTCGCGTGCCGGAGCATCCGCCCAGGTTGTTTTGCTCACTGCCGCTCTGAGCGCGGTTGCAGGCCAGATTAGCGCAAAGATTATCATCGCTATCAGTAGGTTAACTCTCATTCTCTTCTCCTGTCTGCGTCACCGCCGCCCACGATGAGAGGCCGCTGCAGACCACATCACCGACCCAGACGGCACCGCGCGCCTGGTTGAGTTCCAGAGCCACTTCGCAGGTTTTATTGCCACTGTAGCGAAAATCGATAGTGGGGTATTTCTTATCCACGTCCATGACAAACTCGCCGTTTTCATCGGTTCGGGTTCGGCCGATATGGTTGTTAATCCGTGCGTTAGCCAGCAGTGTGCCGTCTTCCGCACGGATACGACCGGAGACGGTAACCATCTGCTTCACCTCTGGCTCAATGACAGCGACATTGCCTGGATAGAGAGTCAGATGACTTTTGCGACCGCTGACGATATCGTAACTGTCGAGTGAGTTTTTGCTGTTCTGCAACTCCACCTCATATCTTCCATAGGGAGAGAGCGGGAGATAGTTACGCTTGCCGTTAAGCGGGAAAATCCGCCCGTTGATTTTGGCGCTGATCTGACCGTCGTCCTCCAGCCCGGTGTTGAATATCACCCCAGCGTTGCCATCAGTCCGCCCGCTGGCAGCAATGTTTTTACCCTGCCAGCCGACGCTGCCGTTGGCGGTCAAATTGGTATTGATGTAGCCGTCCGCCGCGCTATTGACGTTCAGCGTTCCGCTGGCGTAACGAGCGTCGAACTGTGCATACGCCCCACCGCTGAGGGTTTTGTCATCACCGGTATCGCCGGAGATGGCTCGTGACAGATTGGCACCAACAGTGCGAATGGTTCCTTCATCAAACTGTTTGCGTGCTGACAGGTTTGCCATGGTGTAGCCGTTTTGATGAGTCATCCCTGCGCTAAACCAGTTGCCCAGTGGTAGCGAGAGATCGAGAGCGATATATTTCCCTGTATTGGCGCTGCTGTCGCCGTTGTTATAGCGCTGAATACCGGCCCGCAGGCCAAGCGAACCAAAGGTACCGCTGTAGACACTTTGATAGTAATCTGCCGTGTAATAATGGCTGTTGTAGCGGCGGTCATCATTGTAGCTGATGCTGAATGTGCCCAGCTTCGACCACAGTGAGTTCAGGTTGAGTGTGCCGCCGATTGCACGGTTGTCGGCATCGCTACGTCGCAATTGATTGCCAATGCGGGTTTTTTCCTGATTAACCCACAGCGAACTAAAGCCTCCCGGTAGAGTGGCGCTGATGCTGCCGATGCTGCTCCATGAGCTGTCACTGGCCAGCATATTTTGCAGGTTAACGTTGATCGCCCCCCCAAGCGGCAGCGTCAGACGGGTTTCACCCACCGCCTGATTATCGTATCCATATCCCGTTGCCGCCCAGCTAAGCGTACTCAATGAGCCGGAGGTCGAGGCACCTGCTAGCCAACTCTCTTTAGCTGGTCGCGTCTTTTTCCCGTTTTCCGACCAGCGATCCATATGAAAGCTACCGCCCCATACCTGCCACGCCAGTGGTGCACCGACGCCGCGCCCCCGGCTAAACAGCTTATTGACCCGCTGGGTGCGTTTGCTGATCACGCGACCGTTAACGATCACCTCAACTTCCACATCGTAAATCCCGTACGGTAGACCCCGGGTATCCACTTCATGATTGCCCATAGTGAAGTTCTGAACGCTTAGTAACCGCCCATCACGGGTGAGATGTACTTCGCCCGCCGCCGGTAAAAAGGCGATCACTGGCGTGGCTGACTGGCTGCTGTCGAAGATGGTGGAGCTGGCCTGGTTTCCCCAGGAAAGGCCGTAAATCTTCCCTGCTGAAATGGCGGTCATCGGCCCTAAGGACTGCAAGTTCCAGGTGTCGAGCATTCCACCGGCAAATCGGTGACCGGCAAAATCGCGTTCATACATCGCTTTATATAATTCACTGTCCTGTTGACCGCTACCGATCCCGTACAGCGAGCCGTCGAGCACCACATGATGTTCGCGCAGTGCAGTAACGTTATTCAGCGACAGATAGCTGGATGTGTTGCTCCCGCCGTTACGCAACTGGTTGTTATAGATGCCGAAGTTATAGCTCAGATTACTGCTGAGGGTGTTAACACTGGACTGCCCGATGTCTTCGCTACGTGAGCGTAGTACGGTGCCCAGCGCTTCGCGCTTGACCACTAGCTGCAGCAGCAGTTGGCGCAAGCTGAGATCCAGCTGCGCGTTGTCAGTCAGGGGGATGGTAAGGGCCTCATTGAACGGGGCGTTGGCCAGAGCCATCAGCTGCTGTCGAGTTTGTTCGCTGACACTGGCGTTATCTTCACTCTCTTCCAGCTGTATTTTCCGGATGCGTAGCTGTCCATCATCCAACCAGATAAAAGCGCTGCCGATTCGCTGATCGTCCTGGCGACCCTGGCTACCGGCGAGATGAATATAGAGCGGGACGCTCATGCCGTCCTGAAGCGCCTGACTGAAGGCCTGCGGAATAATCACCCCACCTATTTGCTGCGCACTTATGTCAGCAGCGCTGGCATCGGGCTGAACGAACAAAAAGACCATGCCGAAGGCAAACTGGGCTTTCAGTCCTGGGGAGAACCGTCGTAAAGGCATTGTCGTTATCCATCTGCACAGCTATCTATTTCACGGGAATGAACTTATCACCCTGCCAAAGTGCAACCCGTCCTTTGTTATCCGCCGTGTCCACGCGGGTAAAACGACGCGACTTGCCCGGCATCAGGTAGTAATTCTCTTTACACTCCTTACCGTTGGCGGCTTTCAGGCAAGGTCCGTAGGCGAGGATCCGCAGCGTCGCATTTCCTGTATTTGTCAGGGAGCCGTTGGCGTACTGAAAGTGGTAGTTTGCCTGGCGGGGTGCGACGACCAGAATGGTGCCGATGCGGGCGGAAGCAGTGGCCACAGCGCTGCGGTTGGCATTATCGCGCTGCGCATCACTGAGGGCCTGATCAAACCAGACAATGCGGTAGTAGCGCTCTTTTTCATCTGCGGGTCCCTTATAGAAGAAGCGGATCACTTCGCTGGCTTGGGCGGGTAGCAGCAAGCTGGCGGGAGTGAGTAGCAACTCATCCGGCTTGTCCATTGAGATAACCTGCCCGTCGTCAAGCGGTGAAGAGAGCCGTTCGAGACGGATATTGATGAGGCGACCACTGTCGGTACTGTTTTTGATCGTTTTGCTCAGCGTGCTGCTGTCACTGTTCATAAACGATGATATATCGCCGACATCCAGCGCCTGGGCCGGAGATATTCCGGAAAACAGCAGAGCGAGAGGCAGAAGGTGCTTTTTCATAACAATTCCGTCCAGGAATAAAGCAGGGGGGCTACCCCTGCTGGTACATCAGAGAGATTAACTGGTCCAGGTCGCGTCGAACTGTACGCTAACGTCGCCGCTCCAGATGCCTTCCGGTAGAGTGCTGTAATCTGTTACTGCGGTGGTACCATTGGTGGTACCGCTGATGATGGAGAAGGTGAAACCATCCTGTGCGGTGGTACGATTGCTGGCATTGTAACCGTTAGCCAGCGGGCTAAGGTTGCCGCCCAGTACGCCGTTGGCGGTATCGATCATCACGGTATCGCCAGTTTTTTCGACTGCCGCGCCGTTATAATCCACGCCCACATTCAGTGTGGAACCTGAGGTATCCAACTGGGTTAATGTGTTGGTGATAAGACGTGAGGTCAGTTTAAAGGCGGTAGCCGTTGAGTCACCCTCGATAGCCACGTCAAATAGACCTTTCTGTGAGTTAAAACCTTTAATGCCTTCGGCATACTGGAACGCCAGGCTACCGAGTGGCGTCACAACCAGCTTACTGGTGGTGTCTTTTTTGGCTGTTGCTGACCAGGTCGCTACAGCCTGAGCTGTTACGTCAGCAGCCTGCGCCACGCCTGTACCGGTAAACACCGTTACCAGAGCTATTGCCAGAACCTTTTTTTTTATTGCTTTTCTTCCCGAGTTGAATTGAGGACATGAAGTCCCGGTGAGTCATTTTTTAAAACTAACTTGCCTGGAGTTTACTGAACCAACTTATATAATTTTGAGTACAGCTTGGCCTCAGCATTACGCCGATGGGTATACACTGTCTTCACACTACAATTTTCAATTCTGGCAATCGATTTAGGCAGCATTCCCTGAGCCGTCATGCGGATAATTTCCATTTCCCGGTCAGTGATTTTATCTTTCTTAATATCTTTTCTCAGGAACCTGCCATTAATCACATAGGCCAGTTCTTTTCTAATATCACGACTCAGTCCAGCGTATACCACGCCCCTAATATTGCTGTTGTAATACCAATAATTTGCTAAGGCTTCTGACTTTCTGGCCGCAATCAATACGACCTGTTTCCCCTTTACCGCGGATAACCACTCATTATCACGGTTTATAAACTCAGTTAAAGAATCCGTATTGAGATTGATAAACACGAAATCTTTTCTGATTTTCTCCAGCGATAGATAAATTAATCTGTCGATATCCACAATCAGTTCAGATAGTCCTTTATAGAAGTAGGCGTCATGGGGAGACCAGATGTATTTATCAGAACGGTTTTGACATTCCATATGGTTTTTAACCTCATAGTCCCTGCTGTAATCATTTTGCCATGTCACTACTTTCCAAACATGTAATTTTTACAGGTACATTCAGTTTCTTTAGTAAATCGGAAGTAAATAAGATACGTAGCACATATCAATATAGGTTAAACGAGATTAAGTTTTAATTATTTCGATTAGGTTTAAATTTATGTTTTTTTCCTGATGAGTGTCAATATGTGAACAGAAAATGAATTCCATGGTTAAGTCAATATTTACAAAAAATGAAAATATTGCTTTTTTGATAAGAAGAAAAAGACATTCAGTTTCATAAGGTTATTGGCAATATAACGTTCAATTCTTACTTGCATTTTATATTAGCCAGGAACTTTGCCCTGAGGTGTTAGGAATAGTCTTAATGTGTTGTGTAATGGACTAGTAAAAAAACAAGTTTAAATGATAAGAAATGGAATATAAAACTATCATAAGTCATAATTAAAGATGATTTGCCAATCAGTAAGGTGTTTTAATGGATTAACATGCCGCACAAAATGGTTATGGGTGTTCATTCCAATAAGTGATGGAAAATTAAACAGGTGTAAGTACTTCATCTGTCCGGTAAGCCCCCTAAGAGCCAAATTAAGTGAAGTTAAACGAAGACTGCCAGTTGTCACAGGAACGATGGCCTCTTTGCCAGGGCACTGCATTCAGTCATCTGTGCGCGTTACTCTAACTGGCACTCGAACGTCGGCGACGGGGTTACCGGTGGATCAGACTGTTCCTGTGGCGTAAACGTTTTTATGTTAGTACCAACAGATTTACCACATTTATCATCTTAACAGTTTGAGTGTAAATGCAGGCTGCGTCGCAAAGGGAGGAAACTGAGTGACGTGTTCAGTCTAAAATAGAGTTGATGCCAGCATACAGGGCGAAGCTGGTCAACAAGTCAACATTAAGATAATGGAATATTCGGAGAGAAACGTCAGGCAGTTGACCTTAAATGAACAGGAAGATACATCCCCAGGAAAATTAATGCTGGTGTAATAAATACACCAACATTAATCCGGTCTGATTATTAATCAGACAAATATCGTTAATCCGTCGAATTTTGAATCAACGTTTTTTCTTACGACCCTGAACGGCCTTAAAACGTGGATTAGATTTACAAATCACATACAGCCGTCCTTTTCGCTTCACAATCTGACAGTCTGGATGGCGTTCTTTTGCGGTACGCAGAGAGTTAAGGACTTTCATCATGCCCCCTTTTTCGTGCTAACAAAACGACCAAAACGTTGGGTGAATCGTGCAACATTTCCTTCTGATGCCACTGTTCTCAGCTTCCCTGTATAGAACGGGTGCGATTTAGAAGAGACATCAATTGTCACGTACGGATACGTTACGCCATCCAGCTCAATCTCACGGTCTGTTTTGATAGTCGAGCCGATTTTAAAGTACTCATCAACACTGGTGTCGTGGAACACCACAGTACGATACTCAGGATGGATATTGGGCTTCATCATTTTTACCTGTTATGTTATAACATAACCATAAAGATACATGCTCATCCGGATCATTTCAACACCCAATCCCTGTGACTATTTGTGGGATGTGGAATTTCCGCAACGGGGAAGTCTGACATTGTTAGCAGCCATTGGCGACGCTCCCATAAACGCCTGGATGAGTGATTGATGATGGTTTTGCTGAGAGTATGGATTTTTCGAGAATGGAGGCTATCTCCACTTTACTGGCCGATGATTTATCGCAGTTTGATTGATTACCTGACAGCGTATATTCCTCTCCCACGGATATAATAATTACTTACAAAAAAGGGAGAGGATGCATATTTTAAATATCACTGAAGTGAACAGTTTATTTCCGTTATTAATAGAAATGGAGAAATAAATAGGCGTATTCTACAATTGCGACAAAAACAACGATATTAATCAGTTTATGACTGATTTGCTGTACTTTATTCTCTTTCATTGGTACTTCCTCGCTTTAAAAAAGAGTGCACTTCGTAAGTGCCCTTATATAAATAACGAGTTTGGTCAACCAATTTTTTGACATGTATCACAAATTTGAATAGATGTATTACATCGGCTATCTTTTATTGCACCAACGTCATTGATAAATGTCGCCTGAAGTCAGTTTCGGGAATGAGTCTGATCTCAAGACTGGCCCAGTCCGGGCGTTGATTGGTGCTGAGGAGCATATCGCATCTCATCATAATGTCGTATCTCCTGGGGTGTTATACAAGATATCGTTGTAGGTAACCAGGGAGAGGAATTGAGTTCTATTAAACCGTCAACTATGCCGGATACATACTGGATTACACTGCAGGCACGCCTTACGAGAGAACGTGCCGCAGTGACGGGTTAATTATCTGAAAGAATTTGTGAGGCTGTATCGGTTACTCATTGATTTGATAGTTTTACTCTCGGGAGAATAATAGATATTTAATCCATTAACGGAAACCAGCCAGTTCCTTTCGATGTCTGAATTTGATCCCATAGTTTATCCGGAATGGTTAATTCATGAACAAGTTGTGTTATCGTTCATGAGAAGCATAACGTAAAGGGAAAAGCTCGATTAGACGGCAGAATTTGTCAGGGGTTATGAACGAAATTCATAAATCTGTTTGAGTGTTGCGATGGGTAGTGCAAGTTCGATATCTCCGCAATTTACAGTCCGATGAAGGAAAATGAATATCCATAAAAAATATATTGGTTTATCCTGGCGTATATACCTACTTCGACGTATTTCCAATAGTTGCTAATTAAAGGCAGGTCATTATTATTCACTCTGAATAGTGAATTATTCACTGTCCGCAGAGTAAGAAATATAACTTAGGTATCTATTTAATGACTTGCACAAAAAGCTAAATTTTTACCCATAAATAAAAATATAATCCCGCGCCCAACCACCTGATGAGTGGCTATAGGCACTGGATATATTAGGTGGCGGTGCACTTTCTTACATAAAGGTATTTCCTTTTCTGCGGAAAAGGAAATCGGGAAATCCCCGGTTTTTCTGACAAGCAGACGCCATTATTTGTGTCTGCCTATGTTCGTTAATTCGTTCATCAGGAAATTATCTCAATGTCACATTATAAAACAGGTCATAAACAACCACGATTTCGTTATTCAGTTCTGGCCCGCTGCGTGGCGTGGGCAAATATCTCTGTTCAGGTTCTTTTTCCACTCGCTGTCACCTTTACCCCAGTAATGGCGGCACGTGCGCAGCATGCGGTTCAGCCACGGTTGAGCATGGGAAATACTACGGTAACTGCTGATAATAACGTGGAGAAAAATGTCGCGTCGTTTGCCGCAAATGCCGGGACATTTTTAAGCAGTCAGCCAGATAGCGATGCGACACGTAACTTTATTACCGGAATGGCCACAGCTAAAGCTAACCAGGAAATACAGGAGTGGCTCGGGAAATACGGTACTGCGCGCGTCAAACTGAATGTCGATAAAGATTTCTCGCTGAAGGATTCTTCGCTGGAAATGCTTTATCCTATTTATGATACGCCGACAAATATGTTGTTCACTCAGGGGGCAATACATCGTACAGACGATCGTACTCAGTCAAATATTGGTTTTGGCTGGCGTCATTTTTCAGGAAATGACTGGATGGCGGGGGTGAATACTTTTATCGATCATGATTTATCCCGTAGTCATACCCGCATTGGTGTTGGTGCGGAATACTGGCGCGATTATCTGAAACTGAGCGCCAATGGTTATATTCGGGCTTCTGGCTGGAAAAAATCACCGGATGTTGAGGATTATCAGGAACGCCCGGCGAATGGCTGGGATATTCGTGCTGAGGGCTATTTACCTGCCTGGCCGCAGCTTGGCGCAAGCCTGATGTATGAACAGTATTATGGCGATGAAGTCGGGCTGTTTGGTAAAGATAAGCGCCAGAAAGACCCGCATGCTATTTCTGCCGAGGTGACCTATACGCCAGTGCCTCTTCTGACACTGAGCGCCGGGCATAAGCAGGGCAAGAGTGGTGAGAATGACACTCGCTTTGGCCTGGAAGTTAATTATCGGATTGGCGAACCTCTGGCGAAACAACTCGATACAGACAGCATTCGCGAGCGTCGGGGACTGGCAGGCAGCCGCTATGACCTGGTTGAGCGTAATAACAACATCGTTCTTGAGTACCGCAAATCTGAAGTGATTCGTATTGCTCTGCCTGAGCGTATTGAAGGCAAGGGCGGTCAGACACTTTCCCTGGGGCTTGTGGTCAGCAAAGCAACTCACGGACTGAAAAATGTGCAATGGGAAGCGCCGTCATTACTGGCTGAAGGTGGCAAAATTACCGGTCAGGGTAGTCAGTGGCAAGTAACGCTCCCGGCTTACCGTCCAGGCAAAGACAATTATTATGCGATTTCAGCAGTTGCCTACGATAACAAAGGTAATGCCTCGAAACGTGTGCAGACAGAAGTGGTTATTACCGGAGCTGGTATGAGCGCCGATCGCACGGCGTTAACGCTTGACGGTCAGAGCCGTATTCAAATGCTTGCTAACGGTAATGAGCAAAGACCGCTGGTGCTGTCTCTGCGCGACGCCGAGGGCCAGCCAGTCACGGGCATGAAGGAGCAGATCAAGACTGAACTAACCTTCAAACCGGCTGGAAATATTGTGACTCGTTCCCTGAAGGCCACTAAATCACAGGCAAAGCCAACACTGGGTGAGTTCACCGAAACTGAAGCAGGGGTGTATCAGTCTGTCTTTACGACCGGAACGCAGTCAGGTGAGGCAACGATTACTGTTAGCGTTGATGGCATGAGCAAAACCGTCACTGCAGAACTGCGGGCCACGATGATGGATGTGGCAAACTCCACCCTGAGCGCTAACGAGCCGTCAGGTGACGTGGTTGCTGATGGTCAGCAAGCCTATACGTTGACGTTGACTGCGGTGGACTCCGAGGGTAATCCGGTGACGGGAGAAGCCAGCCGCCTGCGACTTGTTCCGCAAGACACTAATGGTGTTACCGTTGGTGCCATTTCGGAAATAAAACCAGGCGTTTACAGCGCCACGGTTTCTTCGACCCGTGCCGGAAACGTTGTTGTGCGTGCTTTCAGCGAGCAGTATCAGCTGGGCACATTACAACAAACGCTGAAGTTTGTTGCCGGGCCGCTTGATGCAGCACATTCGTCCATCACCCTGAATCCTGATAAACCGGTGGTTGGCGGTACAGTTACGGCAATCTGGACGGCAAAAGATGCCTATGACAACCCTGTGACCAGCCTCACGCCGGAAGCGCCGTCATTAGCGGGTGCTGCGGCTGTAGGTTCTACGGCATCTGGCTGGACAAATAATGGTGATGGAACATGGACTGCGCAGATTACTCTCGGCTCTACGGCGGGTGAATTAGAAGTTATGCCGAAGCTAAATGGACAGGATGCGGCAGCAAATGCGGCAAAAGTAACCGTGGTGGCTGATGCATTATCTTCAAACCAGTCGAAAGTCTCTGTCGCAGAAGATCACGTAAAAGCCGGCGAAAGCACAACCGTGACGCTTATTGCAAAAGATGCGCATGGCAACGCTATCAGTGGCCTTTCCCTGTCGGCAAGCCTGACGGGTGCTGCGTCTGAAGGGGCGACGGTATCCAACTGGACCGAGCAGGGCGATGGTTCCTATGTCGCTACGCTGACCACAGGGGGAAAGACGGGTGAGCTTCTCGTTATGCCGCTATTCAACGGTCAGCCAGCAGCCACCGATGCTGCGCGGTTGACTGTCGTTGCGGGGGAGATGTCATCAGCGAACTCTACGCTTGTTGCGGACAATAAGGCTCCGACCGTCAAAATGACGACGGAACTCACCTTCACCGTGAAGGATGCGTACGGGAACCCGGTCACCGGGCTGAAGCCAGATGCACCGCAGTTTAGTGGTGCCGCCAGCACGGGGACAGAGCGACCTTCAGCAGGAAGCTGGACAGAAACAAGTAATGGGGTCTACGTGGCGACCTTAACGCTGGGATCGGCTGCAGGTCAGCTGTCTGTGATGCCGCGAGTGAACGGCCAAAATGCCGTTGCTCAGCCACTGGTGCTGAACGTTGCTGGTGACGCATCTAAGGCTGAGATTCGTGATATGACGGTGAAGGTTGATAACCAGCTGGCAAATGGACAGTCGACTAACCAGGTAACCCTGACCGTTGTGGACAGCTATGGTAACCCGTTGCAGGGGCAAGAAGTTACGCTGACTTTACCGCAGGGTGTGACCAGCAAGACGGGGAATACAGTAACAACCAATGCGGCAGGTAAAGCGGATATTGAGTTGATATCAACCGTTGCAGGGAAACTTGAAATCGCGGCCGCGGTGAAAAACTCTCAGAAGACGGTCACGGTGAAATTCAACGCGGATGCCAGCACCGGTCAGGCAAACCTGCAGGTAGACACCGCCGTTCAAAAAGTGGCAAACGGCAAAGATGCCTTTACGCTGACGGCGACCGTTGAGGATAAAAACGGTAACCCTGTTCCAGGCACTCTGGTGACCTTTAATCTGCCCCGGGGTGTCAAGCCGCTTACAGGCGATAATGTCTGGGTGAAAGCCAACGATGAGGGGAAAGCAGAGTTGCAGGTGGTTTCCGTGACTGCCGGAACCTATGAGATCACGGCGTCGGCAGGAAATGACCAGCCTTCGGATGCGCAGACTATAACGTTTGTGGCCGATAAGGCGACCGCAACCGTCTCCGGTATTGAGGTGATTGGCAACTATGCGCTGGCGGATGGCAAAGCCAAACAGACGTATAAAGTTACGGTGACTGATGCCAATAACAACCTGTTGAAGGATAGCGACGTGACGCTGACTGCCAGCTCGGAAAATTTAGTTCTGGATCCTAAAGGGACGGCGAAAACTAATGAGCAAGGACAGGCTGTTTTCACCGGCTCTACCACTATCGCAGCGACATATACACTCACGGCGCAAGTGAGTCAGAACAACGGTCAGGTATCAACGAAAACCGCCGAAGCTAAATTCGTCGCGGATGATAAAAACGCGGTGCTCGCTGCATCATCTGATGTGACTTCTCTGGTGGCGGATGGGGTACAGACCGCAACAATGACGGTTACCCTGATGGCGGGAGTCAATCCCGTAGGAGGAAGTATGTGGGTCGACATTGAGGCTCCGGAAGGAGTGACGGAGAAGGATTATCAATTCCTGCCGTCGAAAAATGACCATTTCGTGAGCGGAAAAATCACGCGTACATTTAGTACCAGCAAGCCAGGTGTCTATACGTTCACATTCAACGCACTGACGTATGGCGGGTACGAAATGACGCCTGTGAAGGTGACAATTAACGCTGTTGCTGCAGAGACTGAAAATGGCGAGGAGGAGATGCCATAATTTGAATAGTATGAAAGTTACGATCTAATAAAGAATAATGGTGTTGAAATATTCAACGCCATTATTCACTGAATACCTTGCCTGATACTGA
>ERZ837380.3512-NODE-3512-length-14458-cov-2.419427_pt1 | contig 14458 bp, 9 predicted proteins | sample MGYA00519685_ERZ837380 | MGnify/ENA primary metagenome ERZ837380 (study PRJEB31850, sample SAMEA3708817) | human gut metagenome | biome: human gut; feature: human-associated habitat; material: faeces | place: China | collected 2014 ...
GTGGATAATGGGCGTCATAAAAAAAACGTCAGACCCGCCGGAGATAAATATATAGAGGTCATGATGAGTACTGAAATCAAAACTCAGGTCGTGGTACTTGGGGCAGGCCCCGCAGGTTACTCCGCTGCCTTCCGTTGCGCTGATTTAGGTCTGGAAACCGTAATCGTAGAACGTTACAACACCCTTGGCGGTGTTTGCCTGAACGTCGGCTGTATCCCTTCTAAAGCACTGCTGCACGTAGCAAAAGTTATCGAAGAAGCCAAAGCGCTGGCTGAACACGGTATCGTCTTCGGCGAACCGAAAACCGATATCGACAAGATTCGTACCTGGAAAGAGAAAGTGATCAATCAGCTGACCGGTGGTCTGGCTGGTATGGCGAAAGGCCGCAAAGTCAAAGTGGTCAACGGTCTGGGTAAATTCACCGGGGCTAACACCCTGGAAGTTGAAGGTGAGAACGGCAAAACCGTGATCAACTTCGACAACGCGATCATTGCAGCGGGTTCTCGCCCGATCCAACTGCCGTTTATTCCGCATGAAGATCCGCGTATCTGGGACTCCACTGACGCGCTGGAACTGAAAGAAGTACCAGAACGCCTGCTGGTAATGGGTGGCGGTATCATCGGTCTGGAGATGGGGACCGTATACCACGCGCTGGGTTCACAGATTGACGTGGTTGAAATGTTCGACCAGGTTATCCCGGCAGCTGACAAAGACATCGTTAAAGTCTTTACCAAGCGTATCAGCAAGAAATTCAACCTGATGCTGGAAACCAAAGTTACCGCCGTTGAAGCGAAAGAAGACGGCATTTATGTGACGATGGAAGGCAAAAAAGCACCAGCTGAACCGCAGCGTTACGACGCCGTGCTGGTAGCGATTGGTCGTGTGCCGAACGGTAAAAACCTCGACGCAGGCAAAGCTGGCGTGGAAGTTGACGACCGTGGTTTCATCCGCGTTGACAAACAGCTGCGTACTAACGTACCGCACATCTTTGCTATCGGCGATATCGTCGGTCAACCGATGCTGGCACACAAAGGTGTTCACGAAGGTCACGTTGCCGCTGAAGTTATCGCCGGTAAGAAACACTACTTCGATCCGAAAGTTATCCCGTCCATCGCCTATACCGAACCAGAAGTTGCATGGGTAGGTCTGACTGAGAAAGAAGCGAAAGAGAAAGGCATCAGCTACGAAACTGCCACCTTCCCGTGGGCTGCTTCTGGTCGTGCTATCGCTTCCGACTGCGCAGACGGTATGACCAAGCTGATTTTCGACAAAGAATCTCACCGTGTGATCGGTGGTGCGATTGTCGGTACTAACGGCGGCGAGCTGCTGGGTGAAATCGGCCTGGCAATCGAAATGGGTTGTGATGCTGAAGACATCGCACTGACCATCCACGCGCACCCGACTCTGCACGAGTCTGTGGGCCTGGCGGCAGAAGTGTTCGAAGGTAGCATTACCGACCTGCCGAACCCGAAAGCGAAGAAGAAGTAATTTTTCGTTTGCCGGAACATCCGGCAATTAAAAAAGCGGCTAGCCACGCCGCTTTTTTTACGTCTGTAATTTACCTTTCCAGTCGCCTTGCTCCGCGCTCAGAGAGACGTTCGCGTACTGCTGACCGTTGCTCGTTATTCAGCCTGACAGTATGGTTACTGTCGTTTAGACGTTGTGGGCGGCTCTCCTGAACTTTCTCCCGAAAAACCTGACGTTGTTCAGGTGATGCCGATTGAACACGCTGGCGGGCGTTATCACGTTGCTGTTGATTCAGTGGGCGCTGCTGTACTTTTTCCTTAAACACCTGGCGCTGTTCGGGAGTTGCAGACTGAATGCGCTGGCGCGCTGCCTCTCTTCGCTGCTGGTTCTGCGGGTTAGTCTGCATTTTCTCGCGAACCGCCTGGCGCTGCTCAGGCGAGGCGGACTGAATACGCTCACGCGCTGCCTCTCTTCGCTGCTGGATCTTCGGGTTAGTCTGCATTCTCTCGCGAACTGCCTGGCGCTGCTCAGGCGAGGCGGACTGATAACGCTGACGAGCGGCGTCCTTTTGTTGCTGGGTCAGTGGTTGGCGACGGCTGAAGTCGCGGAAGTCGTCATAGCTCCCATAGTTTTCAGCTTCATTAAACCGCTGTGCCGCTGCCTGACGTTGGGTATCTCGTGTAATGACTGGTGCGGCGTGTGTTCGTTGCTGAAACTGATTTGCTGCCGCCTGACGCTGGCTGTCGCGCGTTGGGGCAGGTAATTGCGTGGCGCTCATTCCGCCGTTGACATCGGTTTGGTGAAACCGCTTTGCCATATCCTGATCATGATAGGGCACACCATCACGGTAGTTTGGATTGTGCCGCCATGCCATATTCTTATCAGTAAGATGCTCACCGGTGATACGGTTGAAATTGTTGACGTCGATATTGATGTTGTCGCCGTTGTGTTGCCAGCCATTACCGTCACGATGACCGCCATCGTGGTGGTGATAATCATCATCGTCATGATGATGATGGTCATGATCGTCATCGTCCCAGTCGATGCTGCTGAATAGTGCGTATGTGGTAGCAACGCCCATGCTATAGCCGAATCCGCGCACAAAGCTGTCAACAAACGGTTCTCCGGCTGGCGGCGGCAGATAAACTGGCGGATACGCAGTATTGGCCCAGTTCCCGTAAACCACGGTTGGGTTGTAGTTGGGAATATAGACCACATCAGGATTGGTGGGCTCAATGGAAATGACGGTTGTTGCAGGCTCTGTAATGACAGGGTTGGCAGTTGAAACGGTATTGGATGGTATGACGGGTGCCGTGACTGTCTGTTTTACCGGTACAGCTTTCTTCGTTGTGGTAATAACTTTCTGTTCGGTTGATGACTTCAGCGAACCGGTTTGTTGCGCCAGTTGCCGCAATCGCTGTACCGAGTCCATCACGTCCTGCGGCTGCGCCAGAAAAGCATCGCCCAGGTTTTGCACCCATTGCGGGTTTTCGCCCATCAATGCCATCAATTGTGGAAAGGCCACCAGTGATTTAACGCTGGCGTCCCACGGCTGGTCAGATACCGCCTGAATAGCAGCATCGCCTTGTTTAAGTGGATTATCGTGCGACCATTGCACTGCTTGAGCAACGTTTGCCGGATAGGTTGATGCCATTAACACTTGTGAAAGCAGAGAGTCGGGGTATAGCGCGACAGGTGCAACCCATTGATCTATTTGAGCAGTGCTGAATGCGGATTTGACGACGGCGGGTGTTACGGGAGGTGCGGAAACCGTTGCAGGAAACGTAACCGCGGCAGCGTCAGACACAGCCAGTTGTGTCGATTGCGGTTCCACAGGCGCTTCCACTGTGCGGCTTTTTATATATAGCCCGGTAGAGGCGGCACAAAGCCCGGCACTGCAAATTAGCGCCAGCACATGGGGTTTAAACGGCAAAGTCATTTTCATAATTCGGATCTCAAGGAAATCGCAATGGTCGGCGAACTGCCACCCGCAGGTGCTGTGATTCCGAGTATAAAGAGGCGGTGGCTTAAATTTTGACTAATCTTGGGATTCGTTGAGAAAGGTGATTATCACCATGCGAATTAACGAAGTTTTTACGGAGGGAAACATTCTCTAGACCATCCTTAACGATTCAGCCACTTTTTTATGTTGCTTTTTTGTAAACAGATTAACACCTCGTCAAAATCCTGCTATTCTGCCCGTTGCGGTACTGGGCATTTACCCTACAAACTGCTGTCTCACAGGAGCGTGAAGAGAATCGCCTGCCGCACTATGACAATGAGAGCGAGGAGAACCGTCGTGCTAGAAGAATACCGTAAGCACGTAGCTGAGCGTGCCGCTGAGGGGATTGCGCCCAAACCCCTGGATGCAAACCAAATGGCCGCACTTGTAGAGCTGCTGAAAAACCCGCCCGCGGGCGAAGAAGAATTCCTGTTAGATCTGTTAACCAACCGTGTTCCCCCTGGCGTCGATGAAGCCGCCTATGTCAAAGCAGGCTTCCTGGCTGCTGTCGCCAAAGGCGAAGCCAAATCCCCACTGCTGACTCCGGAAAAAGCCATCGAACTGCTGGGCACCATGCAGGGTGGTTACAACATTCATCCGCTGATCGACGCGCTGGATGATGCCAAACTGGCACCGATCGCTGCCAAAGCACTTTCTCACACGCTGCTGATGTTCGATAACTTCTATGACGTAGAAGAGAAAGCGAAAGCAGGCAACGAATATGCGAAGCAGGTAATGCAGTCCTGGGCGGATGCCGAATGGTTCCTGAATCGCCCGGCGCTGGCTGAAAAACTGACCGTTACTGTCTTCAAAGTCACTGGCGAAACTAACACCGATGACCTTTCTCCGGCACCGGATGCGTGGTCACGCCCGGATATCCCACTGCACGCGCTGGCGATGCTGAAAAACGCCCGTGAAGGTATTGAGCCAGATCAGCCTGGTGTTGTTGGTCCGATCAAACAGATTGAAGCTCTGCAACAGAAAGGTTTCCCGCTGGCGTACGTCGGTGACGTTGTGGGTACGGGTTCATCGCGTAAATCCGCCACGAACTCCGTGCTGTGGTTTATGGGCGATGATATTCCACATGTGCCGAACAAACGCGGCGGTGGTTTGTGCCTCGGCGGTAAAATTGCACCCATCTTCTTTAACACGATGGAAGACGCGGGTGCACTGCCAATCGAAGTCGACGTCTCTAACCTGAACATGGGCGACGTAATTGACGTTTACCCGTACAAAGGTGAAGTGCGTAACCACGAAACCGGCGAACTGCTGGCAACCTTCGAACTGAAAACCGACGTGCTGATTGATGAAGTGCGTGCTGGCGGCCGTATTCCGCTGATTATCGGGCGTGGCCTGACCACCAAAGCGCGTGAAGCACTTGGTCTGCCGCACAGTGATGTGTTCCGTCAGGCGAAAGATGTCGCTGAGAGCGACCGTGGCTTCTCGCTGGCGCAGAAAATGGTGGGCCGTGCCTGTGGCGTGAAAGGCATTCGTCCGGGCGCGTACTGTGAACCGAAAATGACTTCTGTAGGTTCCCAGGACACCACCGGCCCGATGACCCGTGATGAACTGAAAGACCTGGCGTGCCTGGGCTTCTCGGCTGACCTGGTGATGCAGTCTTTCTGCCACACCGCGGCGTATCCGAAACCGGTTGACGTTAACACTCACCACACCCTGCCGGACTTCATTATGAACCGTGGCGGTGTGTCGCTGCGTCCGGGTGACGGCGTCATTCACTCCTGGCTGAACCGTATGCTGCTGCCGGATACCGTCGGTACTGGCGGTGACTCCCATACCCGTTTCCCGATCGGTATCTCTTTCCCGGCGGGTTCTGGTCTGGTGGCATTTGCAGCCGCAACAGGCGTAATGCCGCTGGATATGCCGGAATCCGTTCTGGTGCGCTTCAAAGGCAAAATGCAGCCGGGCATCACCCTGCGCGATCTGGTACACGCTATTCCGCTGTATGCGATCAAACAAGGTCTGCTGACCGTTGAGAAGAAAGGCAAGAAAAACATCTTCTCAGGTCGCATTCTGGAAATTGAAGGTCTGCCGGATCTGAAAGTTGAGCAGGCCTTTGAGCTAACCGATGCGTCCGCCGAGCGTTCTGCCGCTGGTTGTACCATCAAGCTGAACAAAGAACCGATCATCGAATACCTGAACTCTAACATCGTCCTGAAGTGGATGATCGCGGAAGGTTACGGCGATCGTCGTACCCTGGAACGTCGTATTCAGGGCATGGAAAAATGGCTGGCGAATCCTGAGCTGCTGGAAGCCGATGCAGATGCGGAATACGCGGCAGTGATCGACATCGATCTGGCGGATATTAAAGAGCCAATCCTGTGTGCTCCGAACGACCCGGATGACGCGCGTCCGCTGTCTGCGGTACAGGGTGAGAAGATCGACGAAGTGTTTATCGGTTCTTGCATGACTAACATCGGTCACTTCCGTGCTGCGGGTAAACTGCTGGATGCGCACAAAGGTCAGTTGCCGACCCGCCTGTGGGTAGCACCGCCAACCCGTATGGACGCCGCACAGTTGACCGAAGAAGGCTACTACAGCGTCTTCGGTAAGAGTGGTGCGCGTATCGAGATCCCTGGCTGTTCCCTGTGTATGGGTAACCAGGCGCGTGTGGCGGACGGTGCAACGGTGGTTTCCACCTCTACCCGTAACTTCCCGAACCGTCTGGGTACTGGCGCGAATGTCTTCCTGGCTTCTGCTGAACTGGCTGCTGTTGCGGCGCTGATTGGCAAACTGCCGACGCCGGAAGAGTACCAGACCTACGTGGCGCAAGTAGATAAAACTGCCGTTGATACTTACCGTTATCTGAACTTCAACCAGCTTTCTCAGTACACCGAAAAAGCGGACGGGGTGATTTTCCAGACTGCGGTTTAAAAAGTCAGCGCACGCGCTGCGCATAAACGACACAATGCCCGGTGAATGAGATTCCCGGGCATTTTTTTATTTCTAAACCATCGCCGTTCCGCTGTTTTTCTCCGGTAAGGCTGCGATAATTACATCAATGGCGCAATGCGATTTCGGTGCATTGCCGGGAGCAGAGGAACACACTATGGATTACGAATTTCTGCGCGATATTACCGGAGTGGTAAAGGTGCGTATGTCCATGGGGCATGAAGTGGTCGGGCACTGGTTTAATGAAGAGGTGAAAGAAAACCTGGCCTTGCTTGATGAAGTGGAACAAGCGGCGCACGCATTGAAAGGTAGTGAACGATCCTGGCAACGGGCAGGGCATGAATACACTCTGTGGATGGACGGTGAAGAGGTGATGGTTCGCGCCAATCAACTGGAATTCGCTGGCGATGAAATGGAAGAGGGGATGAACTACTACGATGAAGAGAGCTTGTCGCTGTGTGGCGTTGAGGATTTTCTTCAGGTGGTGGCGGCTTACCGTAATTTCGTGCAGCAGAAGTAAGTAAATCAGGCGGAGCCTCCGTGCTCCGCCTGAGACGTTAAACAGCGGGCATATTGCGCCCGTAATAAATCTCGCGCATTTCTTTCCACAGCGCAGCGGTAATTTCCTGGCGCTCGCTGTCGGTTAAATCTTCCGGTTTGGTGTGGAACATGTAGTGCTTAAGGTCGAACTCTTTAAGCAACATCTTGGTATGGAAGATATTTTCCTGATAGACGTTTACATCCACCATGTCATACAGCGCCTTCATATCGTCAGACATAAAGTTCTGAATCGAATTAATTTCATGGTCGATAAAGTGCTTCATACCGTTAATGTCGCGAGTAAAACCGCGCACGCGATAATCAATGGTTACGATATCGGACTCAAGCTGGTGGATCAGGTAATTCAGCGCCTTCAGCGGAGAAATCACGCCGCAGGTAGAGACTTCAATATCGGCGCGGAAGGTACATAAACCGCCTTCAGGATGACTTTCCGGGTAGGTATGTACGCAAATATGACTTTTATCGAGATGGGCAACGACCGTTTCTGGCAGTGGGCCGGGGTGTTCTGTTTTGTCGATAAGTTTTGGGTCGACCGGTTCTTCACTCACCAGAATAGTGACGCTGGCACCCTGTGGTTCGTAATCCTGGCGGGCGATGTTAAGAATATTAGCCCCGATAATGGAACAGGTTTCTGACAGGATTTCGGTCAGACGGTTGGCATTATAGAGTTCATCGATATAAGCAATATAACCGTCGCGCTCTTCGGTAGTTTTGGCGTAGCAGATATCGTAAATACAAAAACTCAGACTTTTGGTCAGATTATTAAAGCCATGCAGTTTCAGTTTTTTCAATTTCTTATCTTCTCCTTAGGACGGCTGTGAAGCCAGTGCGTCTTGCAGATACTGAGGTAAGGCAAAAGCTGCCGTATGGATTGCCGGATTGTAATAACGGCATTTCAGGCCAGAGGCGAGAAAACGCGCCTGAATAATTTCGGTTGAGAGATGGCGTAAGGCGTCGTTATCTGTCGCCCATGCAAAGGTCATGATGCCACCGTAATAGGTCGGGATCGCCGCCTGATAAAAGCCAACATCGCTGAAGTAATGGCTGAGTTTGCGATGACTGTCGATGGCCTCTTCCTGCTGTAAAAAGCAGACGCCGTTTTGTGCGACGAAGATACCGCCAGGATTCAGGCAACGTTTGCAACCTTCATAAAATGCTGAGGTGAACAGACTTTCGCCGGGACCGATAGGATCGGTGCAGTCGGAGATAATGACATCAAAGGTCTGGCTGGTTTGATTAACGAAATTGACGCCATCGTCGATCACCAGCTTAAAGCGCGGATCGTCGTAACTACCGGCGTTATGGTTGGGTAGATACTGACGGCAGAACGACACGACACCCGCATCGATTTCCACCATCGTGATTGACTCAACATTTTTGTGTCGGGTCACTTCACGCAGCATTGCGCCGTCGCCGCCGCCGATAATCAGCACATGTTTCGCGTGACCGTGGGCCAGTAGCGGAACATGGGTCATCATCTCATGGTAGATAAACTCGTCACGCTCGGTGGTTTGTACTACACCATCCAGCGCCATTACGCGACCAAATGCGGCGTTCTCAAAAATGATCAGATCCTGGTGATCGGTCTTTTCATGATACAAAACGTTATCTACCGCAAAGTACTGCCCAAACTGGTCGTGTAGCGTTTCATGCCACTGTTTTTTTTCGGCCATGGGTTGATACCTCCTTTGTTAACACCCGTAAAAAAAGGGCGCAACATAATAGCTAACATTGACCGCGGATGCACGGTCAATATTTCTACAAAAAGGTATCAGGGATTATTTGACGTAGGCAAGCAGGCTTAAGGAATCGCGGGCCAGGGCTTTGCATTTTTTAGCGACGGGAATGCCAATGCCGCTGAGATCGCGGTAGCTGTCTTCACCGAGGGCTTTCATGTCGAAGGTGTCGTAATTACTGAGGTCCCACTGGTTTTGCTGAGCGAAAAAGACCAGTGCGCGACGAATTTGCCCGTTAGGTAAGTTCTGGTAACCACAATCGTTCTTCAGAAAGACAAAAACTGCCGTTAAATCGGCCATATCTTCGGCTTCAGACTCGCTGAGCGCGTAACTGTTTGCGCAGACGGCCATCAGGCTGCCGAATAACACTGTTCTGAAAAACGTCTTCATTGCTTCTACCAGGGGCTTAAAGAAGATAAACGTTAGCACACTGCGAGCGAGGCGACGACCATTATTGTCGATTAAATTGTGTCTGCGACTTGACCTTCCCGTAAGGGGAAGGACTATGCTCAACGTTTGATTTTGTTTCGCCTGCTTAAGAATAAGGAAATAACTATGCAACGTCGTGATTTCTTAAAATATTCCGTCGCGCTGGGTGTGGCTTCGGCTTTGCCGCTGTGGAGCCGCGCAGTATTTGCGGCAGAACGCCCAACGTTACCGATCCCTGATTTGCTCACGACCGATGCCCGTAATCGCATTCAGTTAACTATTGGCGCAGGTCAGTCCACCTTTGGCGGGAAAACCGCAACTACCTGGGGCTATAACGGCAATCTGCTGGGGCCGGCGGTGAAATTACAGCGCGGCAAAGCGGTAACGGTTGATATCTACAACCAACTGACGGAAGAGACGACGCTGCACTGGCACGGGCTGGAAGTACCGGGTGAAGTCGACGGCGGCCCGCAGGGAATTATTCCGCCAGGTGGCAAGCGCTCGGTGACGTTGAACGTTGATCAACCTGCCGCTACCTGCTGGTTCCATCCACATCAGCACGGCAAGACCGGACGTCAGGTGGCGATGGGGCTGGCTGGTCTGGTGGTGATTGAAGATGACGAGATCCTGAAATTAATGCTGCCAAAACAGTGGGGTATCGATGATGTTCCGGTGATCGTTCAGGATAAGAAATTTAGCGCCGACGGGCAGATTGATTATCAACTGGATGTGATGACCGCCGCCGTGGGTTGGTTTGGTGATACGTTGCTGACCAACGGTGTAATCTACCCGCAACACGCTGCCCCGCGTGGCTGGCTGCGCCTGCGTTTGCTCAATGGCTGTAATGCCCGCTCGCTCAATTTCGCCACCAGCGACAATCGCCCGCTGTATGTGATTGCCAGCGACGGTGGTCTGCTACCTGAACCAGTGAAGGTGAGCGAACTGCCGGTGCTGATGGGCGAGCGTTTTGAAGTGCTGGTGGAGGTTAACGACAACAAACCCTTTGACCTGGTGACGCTGCCGGTCAGTCAGATGGGGATGGCGATTGCGCCGTTTGACAAGCCGCATCCGGTAATGCGGATTCAGCCGATTGCCATTACTGCCTCTGGTACTTTGCCAGACACATTAAGTAGCCTGCCTGCGTTACCTTCGCTGGAAGGGCTGACGGTACGCAAGCTGCAACTCTCTATGGACCCGATGCTCGATATGATGGGTATGCAGATGCTGATGGAGAAATATGGCGATCAGGCGATGGCCGGGATGGATCACAGCCAGATGATGGGCCATATGGGGCACGGCAATATGAATCATATGAACCACGGCGGGAAGTTCGATTTCCACCATGCCAATAAAATCAACGGTCAGGCGTTTGATATGAACAAGCCGATGTTTGCGGCGGCGAAAGGGCAATACGAACGTTGGGTTATCTCTGGCGTGGGCGACATGATGCTGCATCCGTTCCATATCCACGGTACGCAGTTCCGTATCTTGTCAGAAAATGGCAAACCGCCAGCGGCTCATCGCGCGGGCTGGAAAGATACCGTTAAGGTAGAAGGTAATGTCAGCGAAGTGCTGGTGAAGTTTAATCACGATGCACCGAAAGAACATGCTTATATGGCGCACTGCCATCTGCTGGAGCATGAAGATACGGGGATGATGTTAGGGTTTACGGTATAAAAAGACCGTATTCAGAAATATGCCCGGATCTCTCCGGGCATTATGGTTACTTCACATCATCCGGCAGCGCATAAGCCACAATATAGTCGCCCATCTTCGTACCAAATGAACCGTGACCGCCTGCGGAGATCACCACATACTGCTTACCATTCACTTCATAGGTCATTGGCGTAGCCTGACCACCGTTGCTCATGTTGTAAGCGCGCAGGTAGTTATCTGCCGTAGCGGCGATAAACAGTACGTTACCCGCTGTGGAGATTGGCCCGCCCAGCATCGGCATACCCATATTGAACGGCACCGGAACCGGCATCGGGAACGGCATACTGTCCTGCGGCGTACCAATACGTTTCTTCCACACCACTTCATTGGTTTTCAGATCCAATGCCGAGATATAGCCCCATGCTGGCTGTTTACATGGCAGACCAAATGGTGAGAGGAACGGGTTGAGCGTGACACCATACGGTACACCGTACTGTGGCTGAATGCCGGATTCCGTACCCGTGCCTTTGGCATCTTTCGGCTGCTCCATCGGGTTGCCAGGACCACGCGGGATCAGTTTCGAAACAAACGGCAGTGCCATTGGGTTGGCAATTGCCACTTCACGATTCGGATCAACGGAAATCCCGCCCCATTCGAACATCCCCAGGTTACCCGGGAAGACCAGCGTACCCTGTTCAGATGGCGGGGTGAAAATGCCTTCATAGCGCATCTGGTGGAACATCACGCGGCACACCAGCTGGTCAAACATGGTGGCTCCCCACATATCCGCACCGCTCAAATCTTTCGTCGGACGGAAGCTCAGTTCAGAAAACGGTTGAGTTGGGGTTACGTAATCGCCTTTGGCAGCACCTTGGGGAACCGGTTTTTCCGGTGCAGGAACCACCAGTTCGCCATTACGACGATCGAGCACAAAAATGTTGCCGGTTTTCGCCGGAGCATAAATGACTGGCACTTTCTGACCATTAACGGTGATGTCCGCCAGCGTCGGCTGTGCCGGAAGATCCATATCCCACAGGTCGTGGTGAACGGTCTGGTAGCTCCACGCCAGTTTCCCGGTAGTGGCATTCAGCGCCAGAATCGAGCTGGCATAACGTTCCTGTTCCGGTGTGCGGTTACCGCCCCAGATATCCGGCGTGGTCACGCCCATCGGCAGATAGACCAGATCCAGCTTCGCGTCATAGGCCGCTGGTGCCCAGGAGTTTGGCGAGTTAAAGGTAAATGTGTGTTCGTCAGACGGGATCGCGTTCGGATCTTTCGCGCCCGGATCAAAAGCCCACAGCAGCTCCCCGGTGTTGACATCAAAACCACGGATCACGCCAGACGTTTCGCGGGTTGAGAAGTTATCGGTGACTGAACCGGCCATCACGATGGTTTTATCGGTGATAATCGGTGGCGAAGTCGGTTCATACAGACCCGGTTTGGTGTCTGGCATATTGCTTTGCAGATTGAGCACGCCTTTATTGGCGAAGGTTTCGCACAGTTTGCCGTTTTCAGCGTTAATTGCAATCAGGCGACCATCATTGACCGGAAGAATGATACGACGCGGGCAATCCGCCATCACTTCTGGCGAGGCAGTTTCTGCTTTGGCTTCATGATAAGAGACACCACGGCAGGTTACATGCTGGAAGGACTCGTTGGTTTTCAGCTCAGGATCGTAATGCCATTTCTCTTTGCCGCTGGCGGCATCAAGCGCAAACAGGCGCTGGTGAGCGGTACACAGGTAAAGGGTGTCGCCCACTTTAATCGGCGTCACTTCATTGGTGATTTCACCCGGATCGTTCGGCTGCTTCACATCGCCAGTACGGAACACCCAGGCTTCTTTCAGATTATGGACGTTATCGGCGTTAATTTGTTTCAGCGGCGAAAAGCGTTGACCTTCCTGATTACGACCATAGGCAGGCCAGTCCTGATCGGCTACGGGGGAGATAGCTTCAGCAGGTGTGGCATCGGCGCTTAAGGTGCCGTTGATCTCCTGCGGATCGTTAAATCCGGCCCAGGTCAGGATACCACCGCTAATCAGCAGTGCGACCACCAGTGCGGCAACTGCGCCGCTGGCAGGAATGACCAGGCGACGCCAGACAAACGGCAGGATCAGCCAGATGCCGAAGAAGACCAGAATGTCGCTGCGCGGAGTCAGCGCCCAGAAGTCGAAACCAACTTCCCAGACGCCCCAAATCATGGTGCCGAGCAGCAGGGCTGCGTATAGCCAAAGCGCGGCGCGTTTACTGCGCCACAGCATCCAGGCGACGCCGAGCATCACAAGGCCAGCGATAGGGTAGTACCAGGAGCCGCCAATCGCGACCAGCCAGCCTCCGCCAATGAGTAGATACAGCCCGCAAAGCGCTGCAAAAAGGGCTGTTAGCGTGACGAGTAATCGTCGCGAGCCTGTATTGTTAATTGCCATAAAGAGACACCATTTCAATTCATTAATGTTTTAGTAGCAATTAATTATAGGTTTTAACATGTGTGATCGTCATCACAATTCGAGCTTTATTAACAGATTCCGCGAATGAATAGTTTTACTGGTATACTGCGTGTCTTGCGCTTTGTTGCGGTGCCAAAACCTGCCCGTGCGAAGTGATTTGTTTTTAAATCATATGGTTAGAGATATGAAACATACTGTAGAAGTAATGATCCCCGAAGCGGAGATTAAAGCGCGTATCGCCGAACTGGGTCGTCAGATTACTGAGCGTTACAAAGACAGCGGCAGCGATATGGTGCTGGTGGGTCTGCTGCGTGGCTCATTTATGTTTATGGCGGACCTGTGCCGTGAAGTTCAGGTATCTCATGAAGTCGACTTTATGACCGCCTCCAGCTACGGTAGCGGCATGTCCACCACCCGTGATGTGAAAATCCTCAAAGATCTGGATGAAGATATCCGTGGCAAGGACGTGCTGATTGTTGAAGATATCATCGACTCGGGGAATACACTGTCGAAAGTGCGTGAGATCTTAAGCCTGCGCGAACCGAAGTCGCTGGCGATTTGTACGCTGCTGGATAAACCGTCCCGTCGTGAAGTGAACGTCCCGGTAGAATTTATCGGTTTCTCGATCCCGGATGAGTTTGTGGTGGGTTACGGCATTGATTACGCACAGCGTTACCGTCATCTGCCGTATATCGGCAAAGTGATTCTGCTGGACGAGTAAGTGTGAAGTTGCCGGATGTGTTGCATCCGGCATGGCATTTTTATTTGTGGTTGGCGTGTTTCAGCTTGAGGTTGGAGATCCCGTGACGGTAACGTTGTTCAAGGGTTTCGCGGTTAGTCGCTGTGACATCCAGATCACGCAGCAAGCCGTCGTGAATGCCGTAGGCCCAGCCGTGTATGGTGACTTTCTGCCCGCGTTTCCACGCTGATTGCATAATAGTGGAGTGGCCCAGGTTATACACCTGTTCCATGACGTTCAGTTCACACAAGGTATCCAGACGGCGCTCTTGCGGCATTTCGCCGAGCAATGAGCTATGTTTGAACCAGATATCGCGGATGTGCAGCAGCCAGTTGTTGATAAGCCCCAGTTCCGGGTTTTCAACTGCGGCTTGTACGCCGCCGCAACCGTAGTGGCCACAGATAATAATGTGTTCAACTTCGAGTACATCCACTGCATACTGAACCACGGAAAGGCAGTTCAGGTCGGTGTGAATGACCAGGTTAGCAACATTACGGTGAACAAAGAGTTCG
>ERZ837380.3531-NODE-3531-length-14393-cov-11.521691_pt1 | contig 14393 bp, 8 predicted proteins | sample MGYA00519685_ERZ837380 | MGnify/ENA primary metagenome ERZ837380 (study PRJEB31850, sample SAMEA3708817) | human gut metagenome | biome: human gut; feature: human-associated habitat; material: faeces | place: China | collected 2014 ...
TTCCTTCCACCTCTGTAAAAAATACCCGTTGGGAATTTGGAGTTCACCTCACCTTCAACCCCTCCGCCAACAATTATGCACGATTTTATCTGACTTCTTCCTCAAACATTCTTTCCGGCAATTTAAACGGCTATTACATTCAGATTGGAGGAGCAAAAGATAATGTAACTCTTTATCGTCAGAACGGAGAGCAGTCTAAACTACTGGCTTCGGGAAGAGAACTGATGAAAGGAAACTCTTCACCGAAACTATACATAAAAGTAGAATGTGACAATAACGGTTACTGGACTTTTTGGACACGGCTTGAATCCGAGAATGAATACGTAAAAGAAAGACAGATAAAAGATACCGATATACAGACTTCCCGCTACTGCGGTATATACTGCATTTACACCAAAACCCGTTGTAAAGGATTCACGTTCCATCACATACAGTTGTCTAATGACGTAAAAACGAACACATCACCCGACGAAACACCCGATAACCCCGATACGGACCTTCCAGATAATCCAGACACTCCCGAATTACCGGAAGATGTGAGAGGTATGCTTCTTTTCAATGAAATAATGTATGATAATGCTACTGACGGTGCAGAATATGTAGAAATCTATAATCCGGGTGAAAAGACTATTATCCTGCCAACTCTTTATCTATACAAAATGTATGAAAGTGGCACAGTATACAGTACTACCATTCTTTGTAACGAGAGTTCCTCCACTCCCCTCACCATTCCATCCAAAGGTTATCTTTGTTTCACCAAATACACCAGCAAGATCATTCAAAAACATAAAGTAAATGGAGAAAATCTGATAGAAATATCCAAATTCCCGGCTCTTAATAACGACGGAGGCTATCTGGCACTCTCCTGTAGCGAGAAGCCGGAGAAAGGACAAACTTTTGATACTTGCCGTTTTAGAGATGAGATGCACGATTCTGACAACAAAAAGACAACCGGCATTTCGCTTGAAAAGAAATCTCCGGAGTTGTCCTCGCTCAATAAAAACTGGCGTTCGTCCAAACACGCGACCGGAGGCACACCGGGAATAAAAAATAGGTAAGAGTATACATATATATGATAAATTCCCTACTTTTGTAGACAAAGAAAAACTAATTCGGATCATTCATCCTCAAACGAATTTAAATAGCAGATATGAGTCCAGCCGTTATATCTATCACTATTGTGGCATACTTTATAATCCTGTTCACTATCTCTTATATAGCAGGACGCAAAGCCGACAATGAGGGATTCTTTGTCGGAAACCGTAAATCGGCATGGTATGTTGTTGCCTTTGCCATGATCGGTTCCACCATTTCCGGAGTCACTTTCGTTTCCGTTCCGGGTATGGTACAGGCAAGTAGCTTTTCTTACCTGCAAATGGTGCTGGGATTCATAGTAGGACAAATTATCATTGCGTTTGTACTCGTTCCTCTCTTTTATCGTATGAACCTGGTTTCCATATATGAATATCTGGAGAACAGGTTCGGAAGCTCTTCCTACAAGACGGGAGCCTGGTTCTTTTTTATTTCAAAGATGCTAGGGGCAGCCGTCCGACTCTTTCTCGTATGCCTGACATTGCAGTTTCTTATCTTCGAACCTTTCCATCTTCCTTTCCTGTTGAATGTCATACTTACCGTATTTATAGTATGGCTCTACACTTTCCGCGGTGGAGTGAAATCATTGATATGGACGGATGTTCTAAAAACATTCTGCCTGGTAGTGTCGGTTGTACTTTGCATCTATTATATTGCTTCCAGCTTGCATCTGAATTTCAGTGGTTTGGTTAGTACGATTTCAGACAGTGACTTTTCCAAGACATTCTTTTTTGACGATGTTAATGACAAACGATATTTCTTCAAGCAATTCCTGGCAGGAGTATTCACCGTTATTGCCATGAATGGGCTCGACCAGGATATGATGCAGCGCAATCTTAGCTGCAAGAACTTCCGGGACTCACAGAAGAATATGATTACCAGTGGAATCTCACAGTTCTTTGTCATTCTGCTTTTTCTGATGCTAGGAGTACTGTTATATACGTTTACAGCACAGCAAGGCATTGGGAATCCGGAAAAAAGCGACGAGTTGTTTCCGATGATTGCTACCGGAAATTATTTTCCCGGCATAGTCGGAATATTATTCATTATCGGACTGATAGCCTCCGCCTATTCTGCAGCGGGTTCTGCCTTGACGGCACTGACCACTTCCTTTACTGTAGATATTTTACATGCACAGAAAAAAGGAGAGGCGGCACTTAGCCAAATACGCAAACATGTACATATCGGTATGGCAGTTGTGATGGGAGCAGTCATTTTCGTATTCAATCTGCTGAACAACACGAGTGTGATTGATGCGATTTACACATTGGCCAGTTATACGTATGGCCCTATCTTAGGACTGTTCGCTTTCGGCATCTTCACCAAGAAACAAGTTTATGATAAATATATTCCGTTGGTAGCTATCGCTTCTCCTATTCTTTGCTATATCCTGCAAAGAAATTCGGAAGCATGGCTCAACGGTTACCAAATTAGTTACGAGTTGTTGATAATCAATGCCCTGTTCACATTCCTTGGACTTTGTTTGTTCATCAAAAGACAAGACAAAGAAACATCTTACACAACTCATACTACAAAACAAGAAGTAAAATAATGAAAACAACAATCAACTGTTTTCTTCCTTTCAGCCGGTTGGAAGAAACTGTGCAAACAGTTAAGGAGTTACGTGCATCGACGCTGGTAGACAAAATTTATTTATTGGCATCGCCAATTACCAATGTCTGTATTCCCGGATGCGAACTCATCTCTGTAGAGAAAATGCAGTCTACACAAGCGATGCGAGCTATTGCAGAACATTCTGATAAAACATATACCTTGCTCTATACCAAACACACTGCACTAAAAATAGGCATGTTCGCTCTTGAAAGAATGGTTCAAGTAATGGAAATGACCCAAGCTGGCATGGTATATGCAGACCATTACCAACAGATAGACGGTGTGCAAAAAACAGCTCCGGTCATTGATTACCAACCCGGTAGCCTGCGTGACGACTTCAATTTCGGCTCGGTTTTACTGTTCAATGCCAACGCATTCAAGGAAGTTATAGAAAATACAGAAGAGGAATATCAATATGCAGGCTTGTATGATTTGAGACTCAAAATATCCCAAAAGAGCAAACTGGTACACATCAACGAATATCTATATACCGAAGTAGAAAGTGACAAGCGGAAAAGCGGTGAGAAGCAGTTCGATTATGTAGACCCTAAAAACCGTCAGGTACAGATCGAAATGGAACAGGCATGCACCAACCATTTGAAGGAAATTGGCGGATATCTTTATCCTATCTTCCGCCCTGTAGACTTTTCTTCCCACACTTTTGAGTATGAAGCTTCTGTCATTATACCCGTACGCAACCGTATTCGCACAGTCAAAGATGCCGTACGCTCGGCACTGAACCAGCAAACGACCTTTCCGTTCAATGTCATTGTCATCGACAATCATTCGACAGACGGGACCAGTGAAGTTCTCCATGAACTTAGTTCGGACAAGCGGCTGATTCACGTCATTCCCGAAAGAGATGACCTCGGTATAGGCGGATGTTGGAACATAGGTATCCATCACGAGAAATGCGGAAAGTTTGCCGTCCAACTTGATAGCGATGACGTGTATAAAGACGAACATAGCCTGCAAATCATCATTGATACTTTCTATAAACAGAAATGTGCAATGGTAATCGGCACTTATATGATGACTAACTTTGATATGCAGGAAATTGCCCCCGGCATCATCGATCATAAGGAATGGACGCCCGACAACGGACGAAATAATGCATTACGTATCAACGGTCTGGGAGCTCCCCGTGCATTCTACACGCCCATTCTTCGGGAAATCAAAGTCCCGAACACAAGCTATGGAGAAGATTATGCCCTTGGATTGAAAATTTCACACGATTATCAGATAGGCAGAATATACGACGTGATTTACCTTTGTCGCCGTTGGGAAGGCAACTCGGATGCTGCACTGCCTGTTGAGAAAATCAACCAGAATAATCTATATAAAGACCGGCTTCGTACGTGGGAATTGGAACAGCGCATCCTGCAACAAAAAACGACATTAGAGGAAATTCAGCAAAGTATCGAACAGTTATTCCAAAAGCAAACTCTTTCTTGGGAACTAGCCAAAGAAAATTACCAAGCACTGGAACAGTATCGGTCACGAACAAAAAAAATATCCAAGTGGTTTGGTAACAATTGTTTAAGTGCGAAACTATTCTTTAATCCGAAACGTATTCTTTCGGCTACCGCACAGACAGATACTGCCTCCATTCACTCACGGCCTTGCTTCCTCTGCCAAACAAACCGACCGCAGGAACAAGAGTTCATCAGTTACAGGAATTATCAGATACTGGTTAATCCCTATCCCATATTTAAACACCACTTTACAATTGTAGATAAGGAACACAAGTCGCAATCCATAGCCGGGCGTTTTAAAGATATGATAGAATTCACCGACATAATGAGAGAATACTTCCTTTTGTATAATGGACCGGAATGTGGAGCTTCCGCTCCCGATCATGCCCATTTTCAAGCTTGCAGTAAAGAGGAAAGTATGCAGGGATCATATTACGATCACATAGATTTAATAGATAACGACAAGGTGCGAATTAGTTATGAAGATTTCCCGTACAGTTTCATCAGGATTCAGGCGAAAAATAAGAAAACAATGTCGAAAACCTTTCATCTGATTTACGACATCTTAGCTGCCAATAATAACGGAAAAGAACCAATGATGAATATTCTTGCCTGGTATGGTTTGGAAATCACCAAAGAGCATTTTGGAAAGAACTACGACGATCAATTTGAGTCAGTGGCCGAACACCCTTACAATTGTATTATCTTCTTACGCAGCAAACATCGTCCTGACTGCTATTACGCAAAAGGAGACGAACAAATTCTCATCAGTCCTGCTATTGCTGAAATGAACGGCATATTCCCTATAGTACGTGAAGAGGATATGGAGAAACTGACTCCTGAAAAGGTATATGATATCTATCGGGAAGTATCTATATCCAAAGAAAAACTGCAAAAAATACTAGAACGTATTAAAGCTGTATTATGACTCAACCTCAAATAACAGTCGGTATCCTTTCCGGGAAAGAGATTGAATTCTCTTTCCCGGTGAAATTTAGTTCTTCTGTCGGAACGGAAATTTCCGGGACACAGAAAGTTATTTATCAGGATGGGAAGATTCATTGGCAAGGGAAAGAGTACGACGAATTATCCTTCATTCCTCCACAAAATGCGCATGCTTTCTTTGAACTGAAAGATGTGACCATCGGAATCAACTTCCATTGGGAACGCAAAGAAGTCCAGAAATTCAAAGGGGAATTAAAGATTATCATCGAAGGAGAACAACTAACCGCCATCAATGTGATTTCCATTGAAGAATATCTTACCAGTGTAATTTCATCAGAGATGAGCGCAACAGCTTCTTTAGAACTACTAAAGGCTCACGCCGTCATCTCCCGAAGCTGGCTACTCGAAAAAAATAAAGAATTAAGAATGAAGAATGAAGAATTTAAAAGAACTTTGCAAAAAGACAGCGCAGCCAATTCTTCATTCTTCATTCCTAATTCTTCATTTATTAAGTGGTATGACCATGAAGCACATAGAAATTTCGATGTATGTGCCGATGATCATTGCCAGCGTTATCAGGGAATTACACGAGCCTCAACACCACAAGCCATCGAAGCAGTCTCCGCCACGCGGGGGGAAGTGCTGATGTATAAAGGAGCGATTTGTGATGCCCGTTTCTCTAAATGTTGTGGCGGAGCTTTTGAAGAGTTCCAAAATTGTTGGGAAAACGTAAAGCATCCTTATCTAATCAGACAACGGGATAGCAAGACTGAAAAACAACTTCCCGATTTGAACATAGAGGCGGAAGCTGATAAATGGATACGTACCTCACCTGTTGCTTTTTGTAATACGCAGGATAAGAAAATTCTAAGCCAAGTACTAAACAACTACGATCAGGAAACAGCAGACTTCTATCGTTGGAAAGTCAGTTATACCCAACAAGAACTTTCAACACTGATTCATCAACGTTCGGGAATTGACTTCGGACAAATTCTGGATTTAATTCCTATAGAACGGGGAACATCCGGACGTCTTGTCCGACTAAAGATTGTAGGAACCTTACGGACACTCATCATTGGAAAAGAGTTGGAAATACGCCGTACCTTATCTACTTCTCATCTGTATAGTTCCGCCTTCGTAGTAGACAAGGAATATGAGGAAAAAGGACATAAAGAGGATAAAATCCCTTCACGATTCATCCTTACCGGAGCCGGATGGGGGCATGGAGTAGGACTTTGCCAGATTGGTGCTGCCGTAATGGGAGAGCAAGGTTACAAATATGAAGAAATACTGTCTCACTATTACCCCGGCAGTACGCTCGAGAAACAATATCAATAAAAAAGAATAATACCATGACAACCCCCACTATAAAAAGAAATCCCTGGAGCTGGATACCCACCCTCTACTTCGCAGAAGGGCTGCCATACGTAGCGGTAATGACGATTGCTGTTATCATGTACAAGCGTTTAGGATTATCCAATACGGAAATAGCCTTATACACTTCCTGGCTCTATCTTCCCTGGACTATCAAACCGCTATGGAGTCCATTCGTCGACCTGGTGAAAACGAAGCGTGCCTGGATTATTGCCATGCAAGGTTTCATCGCTGCCGGATTTGCAGGAATAGCCTTCTTTATTCCGACTGCTCATTATGTACAGTTGACTCTCGCCTTTTTCTGGTTGTTGGCGTTCAGTTCCGCTACGCATGACATCGCTGCAGACGGTTTCTATATGCTCGGGCTCAATAATAAAGAACAATCTTTCTTTGTCGGTATTCGAAATACGTTTTATCGGCTTGCCAATATTTTCGGGCAGGGAATTCTAGTCATGCTGGCAGGATGGCTGGAAACATCACAGAACAATATTCCCTTGGCATGGAGTATTACATTCTACCTCCTTGCCGGATTATTTCTGACTCTTACTATCCATCATCGGCTTATCCTCCCCCATCCTGATTCGGACATTAAACGTCCCGGACTCACACCGGGTAAGTTGTTGGGGGATTTTCTCCTGACCTTTGTCACATTCTTTCAGAAAAAGAACCTCGGTCTCATGTTCTTTTTCCTCCTCACCTACCGGTTGGGAGAATCACAGTTAGCCAAAATAGCTTCTCCTTTCCTGCTCGACACGACCGATAAAGGTGGACTGGGTTTATCCACAGCAACTGTCGGAATGATCTACGGCACGATAGGTGTCATAGCTTTATTGCTCGGTGGAATCATTAGTGGTTTCCTCGTTTCCCGTGACGGATTCAAGAAATGGATATTACCCATGGCATTAGCCATCAACATTCCCGATCTATTATATGTATGGATGGCTGCCGCCACCCCGGACAATCCTATATTTATAGCCATTTGTGTAGCGATCGAACAGTTGGGGTATGGTTTCGGTTTTACCGCTTATATGCTATATCTGATTTATATAGCAGAAGGTGAACACAAAACGGCGCACTATGCTATCGGAACCGGATTTATGGCACTAGGCATGATGATTCCCGGTATGCCTGCCGGATGGATACAGGAACATCTCGGATACACAAACTTCTTTATCTGGGTTTGTATTTGTACCCTACCCGGTATCGTCGCCTCATTAATGATTCGCAACCGACTGGAGGATTCTTTCGGAAAGAAACAATAAAAAACTCAAAGATATGATACTCATTGCAGATAGTGGTTCTACAAAAACCGACTGGTGCATCGTTTTCAACGACACCCCAATCAAACGAATGGGAACGAAGGGAATTAATCCCTTCTTCCAATCAGAAGAAGAAATTCAACAAGAGCTGACACATTCCCTTCTGCCACAACTACCGGAAGGAACGATCAACTCCGTCTTTTTTTATGGTGCAGGCTGCACTCCCGAAAAGGCTCCCGTCCTCCGGCGGGCCATCGCCGACAGCCTGCCTGTCATCGGAAATATCAAAGCCAACTCGGATATGCTTGCCGCTGCCCGCGGACTATGCGGACATGAAGCAGGGATTGCCTGCATCCTCGGCACAGGTTCCAATTCCTGTTTCTACAACGGTGAAGAGATTGTCAACAACATCTCCCCTCTTGGATTCATCCTGGGAGATGAAGGAAGCGGCGCAGTCTTAGGAAAACTACTGGTAGGCGATGTACTGAAAAACCAGCTTCCACCCGCCATCAAAGAAGCTTTCTTAAAACAGTTCGACCTGACGGCCCCCGAAATCATCGACCGCGTTTACCGCCAACCCTTTCCGAACCGTTTTCTGGCTAGTCTCTCCCCTTTCCTTGCACAGCACTTGGAAGAACCGGCTATCCGTTCACTAGTACTCAACAGCTTTATCGCTTTTCTCCGCAGAAACGTGATGCAATATGATTATAAGCAATATCCAGTACATTTTATTGGTTCCGTAGCTCACTGTTACAAGGAGATTTTGCAGGAGGCTGCGCAAACAACAGGTATTCAGATCGGTAAGATTCTTCAAAGTCCGATGGAAGGACTGATTCAATACCATCAACAATAATTCTTTTACCTATTGTAATTTATAACCAGTAATTATAAAAATGCAGATAACCGAACAACCGTCACCTTACGATCATCTGGAAAAGAAATCTGTGCGAGAGATCTTAGAAGATATCAACCAGGAAGATCAGAAAGTAGCGTTAGCCGTACAAAAGGCTATTCCACAAATTGAAGAGCTTGTCAATCAGATTGTACCCCGCATGAAACAAGGCGGACGCATCTTTTATATGGGGGCCGGCACAAGCGGTCGCCTGGGAGTATTGGATGCTTCCGAAATTCCTCCTACTTTCGGAATGTCTCCCAACTGGATTATCGGACTGATTGCAGGAGGCGATACAGCCTTGCGCAATCCGGTAGAAGGAGCCGAAGATGATGAAAATCGAGGTTGGGAAGAACTCGTCGAACACCAGATCAACGAAAAAGACACCGTTATCGGCATTGCCGCTTCCGGCACTACCCCGTACGTAATCGGTGCTTTACGGGAAGTCCGTAAACACGGTATCCTGACAGGTTGTATCACCAGTAATCCCGATTCTCCAATGGCGGCAGAAGCAGATGTCGCCATCGAAATGATTGTAGGGCCGGAATATGTGACAGGCAGTTCCCGGATGAAATCAGGCACCGGACAGAAAATGATTCTGAATATGATTAGCACCTCTGTCATGATTCAACTTGGACGGGTGAAAGGAAATAAGATGGTAAACATGCAGCTTAGTAATCATAAACTGGTAGAAAGAGGCACCAGGATGATTATGGAGGAACTAGGATTAAATCATGACCATGCACAAAAATTGTTACTGTTACACGGTTCGGTTAAGAATGCAATTGACGCTTACCGATATTCTCAAGATCATTAAAATCTCTACTTACTCTTGTTAAACCAACTTATATTATACGCATCACATACCAATCTTATTAATACGGAATATGACACATTAACCATCATTATTCATCCGACAGCCTCATAGATACAATACAAAAAGATTTTGAAACAAAATCAAAAACATTTATTGAACAAAGCAGTTTGTTCACACTTCTTCATTTTATCTCCGAAGAAAAAACTTCAAGAAAAAGTAGATTGGTATCAACAGTATAAATAATTGAAACATACCCAAAGCCCGTTCTTATCAATACCAACTATCTTTGCATCGTGTCACAGTACAGACAAAAAATAAACCATTCTTGGAATTTAAGACACAAAGAAGATAATTTCATTAAATATAGTATTTATGAAGAAGGATATTTGCATCATTTTGAGCCTGCTTTTATATACTTTTCAATTACCAATTATCTGCAAAGTAGAATATCCGGTTACAGTGAAACGTAAGATCAATGATTAACAACAAATTATTAAATATTGAAACCATGAAAAGATTATTTCTATTCTTCTACCTCTCTGTTGTGAGTATAGCAGCATTTGCCGCTGAACAATTCGTAGTATTCACACCGACCGATAATCATTTTCCGTTGATATCCCAAGGAGTTCCTTGTCCGATATATGTAGATTCTTCCGAAGACAAAGGAGTGATGATAGCTGTCGGCAATCTTCAACAAGATATACTGCAAGTATGCGGAACGAAGCCTGAGCTCTTAACAAACGTAAGTTCGAAACACTGTGTCATTGTAGGTACCTATAGTACTCCTTTTGTAAAAAAACTGATAGCTGCAAACAAAATAGATAAAAAAGAGCTGGAAGGGAAAAACGAGAAATATATCCTGCAAGTTGTCACTAATCCCTGTGAAGGAGTAGATGAAGCAGTGGTTATCATCGGCAGCGACAGACGCGGTACGATCTATGGTATCTATGAACTGTCTGAACAAATGGGGGTATCTCCCTGGTATTGGTGGGCAGACGTCCCTATCCGAAAGCAACAGAATGTATATGTAAAGCCGGGACAGTATACAGACGGAGAACCTGCGGTGACCTACCGCGGTATCTTCCTGAATGATGAAGCGCCCTGTCTGACCGGTTGGGTAAAACAAACCTACGGCACAAACTACGGTGACCACCGTTTTTATACACAAGTTTACGAACTGATACTGCGCCTGAAAGGTAATTTCCTTTGGCCTGCCATGTGGAGTTGGGCTTTCTATGCAGACGACCCGGAGAATAGTAAGACTGCTGATGAAATGGGAATCATCATCGGTACATCCCACCACGAACCAATGGCACGCAACCATCAGGAATGGTCACGCAAGCGCAAAGAATATGGTGCATGGGATTATACAACTAACAAAAAAGTGATCGATCAGTTTTTCCGTGAAGGTATCGAACGGATGCAGGGCACAGAAGATATCGTAACCATCGGTATGCGCGGAGACGGTGACGCAGCCATGAGCGAAAACACCAACGTGAAACTGCTGGAAGACATAGTAAAGAACCAACGCAGAATCATTGAAAAGGTGACTAAACGTCCTGCCAAAGAAACCCCGCAAGTCTGGGCACTATACAAAGAAGTACTGGATTACTATGATAAAGGTATGCGTGTACCCGATGACGTAATCATGCTATTGTGTGATGACAACTGGGGAAATGTATGCCGCCTGCCAAATGCCAAGGAACGTAAGCATCCGGGCGGTTGGGGCATGTATTACCATGTAGACTACGTAGGTGCTCCGAGAAACTCCAAATGGCTGAACGTAACCCCTATACAAAATATGTGGGAGCAACTTCAACTCACATACGATTACGGAGTAGAAAAGCTGTGGATACTGAATGTAGGCGATTTGAAACCAATGGAATATCCGATCACGCTCTTCATGGATATGGCATGGAATCCCAAGCAATTCAACGTCTCCAACTTGCTGGATCATCCCCGTCGTTTCTGCGCACAGCAGTTTGGCGAAGATCAAGCGGATGAAGCTATGCGAATCTTAAACCTGTACAGCAAATATAACGGTCGCGTAACGGGAGAAATGCTCGACCGGAATACTTATAACCTGGAGACCGGCGAATGGAAACAAGTATCTGATGAATATCTGAAACTGGAAGCGGAAGCTTTGAGACAATACATATCATTGAAACCAGAATATAAAGATGCCTACAAGCAATTAATCCTCTTCCCTGTTCAAGCCATGGCAAACCTGTACGAGATGTATTATGCACAAGCCATGAACCATAAATTGTACAAAGAAAACAATCCGCAAGCTAACGAATGGGCAGATAAAGTGGAACAGGCTTTTGCACGGGATAAAGCGTTGAGTGACGATTATAACAACGTTATGTCCGGCGGCAAATGGAAGAACATGATGATTCAGAAACATATCGGTTATACCTCATGGAATGATAATTTCCCCGCTGATACACTACCACAAACCTACCGAATCGAAAATCCGGAAAAGGCTGTCGGTGGATACGTCTTCACCGGGAAAGACGGATATGTAGCTATGGAGGCCGAACACTATTACAGCACTAAAGCAGCACCAGGTACGGAATGGACAGTGATCCCCTACATGGGACGAACCCTTAGCGGCATGGCTCTGATGCCTTATACCCAGCCGACCGACGGAGCTTCTATCTCCTACAAAATAAAATTGCCTAAAGGAGTCGACAAAGTGACTGTTCACGTGATAGTGAAATCGACTCTTGCTTTCCACGACCGGAAAGGACATGAGTACAGTATCGGATTCGAAGGGGCGAAGGAACAGACTATCAATTTCAATCAGAATTTGAATGAACTTCCCGAAAATGTGTATAGCATATACTATCCGACAGTTGCAAGACGTATCGTCGAGAAAAAGGTCAAACTGAATATGCCGAATACATCAGACGGCATGCAGACACTAATTTTCAAACCTCTTGATCCGGGCATCGTACTGGAAAAGTTGGTTGTAGACTACGGAGGCTACAAGAAATCTTATCTGTTTATGAATGAATCGAAAAGCAAGAGAGATAATAGATAAAAAGTTCAATGTAGAGACAAGTCAATTACTACACACTGATTGTATTTACATATAAATTTTGCAGTTCTTATTGTCAGCCGTCATTCCTATTCATTAGATAAATGATTTTCAATCCATTAGATGCTGACAATAAGCCCTGACAATAGGCTGACAATAACATTTTATAAGTTTTATTGTCAGCCTATTATTTTATGATTTTGCTCTCCCATATCTCCTATCCAGCTTTACTTACTTTTCAAGAAAAGCCTCCATTAAACATCCGTCATACAACCGGCATACTTATATCATTCAATAACTATTGTTCGATCAGGATACCGGTATACTTAATTCTTCACGGCCGTGGTAGCTTCTTCCCACAGCCGTGACGAGTTCCTACCACGGCCGTGGGAAGATCTTGTCACGGCCGTGGGAAATTAATGATACCGGTACTTTAATGGAACGATACCGGCATCCCAACGCAACTATACCAGCTTCTCTTTTTATACCTCCCACTTAATCAGCCTGCAAATAAGCTATATGACAAGAGGGCAAGGCTGATAATAAATCAAAAAGAAACCGGCAGTTATTATTTTATCATTTGGAACATACAACATATATATTAGTAACATAAATATGGAAAAAAGTTACTTCCAAGGTAGATTTCAGAAACAGTTTTTTGCCTTTTGTATTGGTAAATGAGCTACCTTTGCTACAAATCCATACAATATGAACAGAAACACTTTTTTTGTATTATTCCTATTAATAAGCAACCTTGTTTCAGGACAGGACCTGAAACTGTGGTATAGTCAACCTGCACAAAATTGGTCGGAAGCTCTCCCTATTGGCAACTCCCGTCTTGGAGCCATGGTATATGGCGGAATCGAACGCGAAGAATTACAACTCAACGAAGAAACATTTTGGGCAGGTTCTCCATACAATAATAATAACCCGAATGCCGTACATGTGCTACCGGTTGTACGCAAACTGATTTTTGAAGGGAGAAACAAGGAAGCGCAAAGACTCATTGACGCCAACTTCTTAACCCAGCAACACGGAATGAGCTATCTGACATTAGGTAGTCTTTACCTGGAATTTCCGGAACACCAAAACGCATCCGGCTTTTACCGCGATCTGAACTTGGAGAATGCAACGACAACTACCCGTTATCAAGTGGATGACGTCACTTATACCCGCACCACTTTTGCTTCATTTACTGATAATGTCATTATTATGCATATCAAAGCAAGTAAAGCAAACGCACTGAACTTTACTATTGCATATAACTGCCCTCTAGTACATAAGGTGAATGTTCAGAATGATCAGCTGACCGTCACCTGTCAAGGGAAAGAGCAGGAAGGTTTGAAAGCCGCACTACGGGCAGAATGTCAAATCCAGGTAAAAACGAATGGCACTCTCCGCCCGGCAGGAAATACGCTCCAAATTAATGAAGGAACAGAAGCCACCCTTTATATATCGGCAGCAACCAACTACGTAAACTACCAGGATGTCAGCGCCGATGAATCCCGACGGACCAGCGAATATCTGAAAAGAGCAATGCAAATACCTTACGAAAAAGCTCTCAAAAACCATATCGCTTATTATAAAAAACAATTTGACCGTGTACGCCTTACATTACCGACAGGCAAAACTTCCCAACTGGAGACTCCCAAACGAATTGAAAACTTCGGAAATGGAGAAGACATGGCAATGGCAGCTCTACTTTTCCATTATGGACGTTATTTACTGATTTCTTCTTCGCAACCGGGTGGACAACCGGCTAATCTGCAAGGAATATGGAATAACAGCACACATGCACCTTGGGATAGTAAATACACCATCAACATTAATACAGAAATGAACTATTGGCCGGCAGAAGTCACTAATTTAAGTGAAACACATA
>ERZ837380.3555-NODE-3555-length-14312-cov-2.853616_pt1 | contig 14312 bp, 10 predicted proteins | sample MGYA00519685_ERZ837380 | MGnify/ENA primary metagenome ERZ837380 (study PRJEB31850, sample SAMEA3708817) | human gut metagenome | biome: human gut; feature: human-associated habitat; material: faeces | place: China | collected 2014 ...
AGGCATTGCCTGGGCTGCCAACAAGCTGGGCCAGAAATGCGTGGTAAGAATGCCGAAAGGCTCTACCCAGACCCGTCTTGAAAATATCGCAAAAGAAAAAGGGGTGGAAGTCGAATTTATACCGATTGAGAAAGAGGATGTAAAGAAGGTAAAATTGCAAAGACGCTCTTCAAAAGAAGTGTCGGGAAGAGGAATTCCGGCAAGAAAATTCAGAATTTTGATGGGTGAAGGAAAGTATGATGCCGGAATATTTTATTGTGATGCAGATAAAGAGACAGGAGTGAAAAGCAGTAATCGTATAGCTGTAACGAAACATTATGAGACAGTATACAAGGAAGTGAAAGATGGTTTAAACTCAGACAAAGGGATACCGATGATACCTTTAAGCATGATAGAGTGTTGGATATTGGCAGACAAATCGGCATTAGAGCAAGTATTTGAACTTGAAATACAACAGGCAAAAATGCCAGCTGAACCAGAGTATATTTGGGGAAATAAAAATGATTCCGGTAGTGATTATCCAAAGAATTATTTAGTGCGAATGATTAGAAGTTTGGATAATAGATACCAAACATATACTGCTAGTCGGGAGAACTTTTATGAAATTGCAAAATGTTCAGAAATTTCGACATTGCGAGAAAAATGCTCTATCAGTTATGAACGCTTTTATAAAGATTTTGAACAAATTTTAAGCAAATAATTGTTGAGGGATTAGACTTTGATGTGTTTTTAGGCATTCCATGCCAATATCTTTTACTAATCTTCGCGATGGCATTATCTCTGTTCCCGCAGACTGCCTACGCAGCGAAGAAGAAAGTGAAGCTGAACAAAAAATCTGTAATCGTAAACGTTGGCAAGACAGTTAAGAAGAAATCGCCGAAAAAGACACCGAAACCAACACCGGTTGTAACACCAACGCCGAAACCGACAAAGAAGCCATTGCAGTCGATGCAGCCGGCAAATCAGACACCTGCCACAGCACATCCCAGACAGGGACTTTATGCAGAGGAGGAAGATGTTCAGATTAGTTCGGTTAAGTTTGATAAAGCAGTACAGTGCTACGGCAAATATGGTATCTTACACGGAGACCGTAGAGTATTGCAGAGTGGATAATGGATTGGTTTTCCATACACTGATTGCGGATGGAAAAGAGTATGAATTTACCCATTCAACACTGCAAATAGGCAATTTGCTGATTGGTTCGTCTGAGGACAGTTTTACAGTAAGTGATAAGAAACAGGATTTTTATTACATTCTTTCCTATACTTCAACAAAAGGTAACGTGAATTTTGATTCAGATGCTAACTTGTTTGAATATCAGGAGATGCTTGATAATAAAAAATCCTTAAAAGACATTTTCACGGAGTTTGCCAAGAACCTTCAGATTCAGCAGGTGGCATACCGGAATAAATGTTACACAAATGCGGTGATTGAAAATGTGGTCTGGAATGACGAGTCGTATTATCCGGGCGGCGGTGACAACGGATATTATTCCTTTGATATTTCTTTGACTGTAGATGGTAAGAAGATTACACAGTCTTATAAACTGATTGAAAAAGAAAAGAAGTATACGGTATCCGGAGTTTTAAAAATGGAAGACGGAACGCCGATACCAAATATCTACTTGTATGTCCGGAAAGAGGGAACTGAGTATAGTGTTGTATATACGAATGACAAGGGCGAATACTCCTTCCAGGCATCAAAAGGAACTTATTGCTTCAAAGCAGGAGAGTCCTTTACAGTAGACGATGGTCCGTTGAAAAAGGATATAACACTTCCGGTCTGTGAGATGTACAGTGAAAGTTCATTATGTTTGTACTTGGATGGGTTTGCTAGTGGTGATATTACAGCTGACTTGAAAGCGGATGGCAGTTTCTCATTTTCCTATGTTCCATATGGCACGTATACGATGAAATTGGATGATAAAGACATTGGAACCGTTACAATCAATTCGGCTGACAAACAGCAGGATTATACTATTAACGGATATCAAATCGCGGTCGTTGTCAAAGAAGCCAATGGAGAATTTGCAAGAGATAAGTGGATACATGTCGAGAAAGATGAAAAAAAAGAGTATGATTATGTAGATAATGACAAAGGATTGGCACTAGTTATTGTTGATGAACCGGGCACTTATGAGGTGTGCAGTTATGATAATGGCAATAGGATTTGCTATGGAACGGTTACCGTGACAGATAAAAATGTGTCATGTGCGCTGACGGCGGAGTGACGGAGAGTAAAATAGTTTGAATAAGTAAGAGTGAATTTCCTTGTTGAAATTTCACTCTTATTTTTCTTGACGCCCCTAACAATTTCATATAAAATTAAGGAAACACAATTTTTTATAACACAATGGAGGGATATAATATGAAAAAAGTAAGAAGCACAGTTGCTTTCTTGCTTGTGTTTGTGCTGAGCTTTTCTGTGATTCCACAGAATGTTCTCGCAGCCAAGAAGAAGGTGAAGCTGAGTAAAAAATCAGTAACGGTAGCGGTTGGAAAGACCGTTAAGGTTAAGTTGAAAAACAACAAAAAGAAAGTGAAGTGGACGGTTACATCCGGCAAGAAAAACGTGAAACTGAGTAAAAAGAAAAAGACCGGTGTCACGATTCATGGTAAAAAAGCCGGAAAAGCAAAGGTGCAGGCGAAAGTCGGCAAGAAAAAGTTTGTCTGTAAGGTAACAGTAAAAAATGCTGACACCAATCAAAATACAGATAAGAATAACGGCAAAAAAACAGCAAAACCAACGGTAAAGCCGACCGAAAAACCGTCTCTGCCGTCGACTCCGACGCCAAAGCCGACCGAAAAACCGGTTCTGCCGTCGACTCCGACACCGCTGCCGACCAAGGTGCCGGAACAGACGATGCTTCCGCCGGATGAGACACCGGGACCAACGGTAGAACCGGTGAGAAACAATCAGGGACTTTATGCGGAAAATGAAGAACTCATCATCAGCTCAATTGCTTTTGAAAAAGAAGTCGATTATTATTTAAGTTATAATAATATTTACGTGTGTGATGGGGAGGCAAATTCTCTGAAAGACATCGTGCAGGATGTGACAAAATGTGAGTTTACAGTTTATTGCTATGGAAAGAAGGCAGAGGTAAAATCGGTTTCGGACGTCGAGTGGAACGAAAAAACATCAAAGGGAAAAGGCAGTTATACTTTTTCAATAACGGCAGCACTTGATGGCAAAGAGTAAAATGATGCTTGGGCTGTCACGGGACGAAACCATAGATAAGGCATTTGATAATGGATTTACGCTGCTTACGTTGCAGGCAGACAACAGAGAGTATGAATTAGAGAGAGGCTTAGCAAAAGACCCTAATGGCGATAGTTTCCATTTCAGTTATTATTATTTTAAAGATAAAGACGTGAACACAGAGGACATAAAAAATGCATGTACGAAAAAAATAACCGGCGTTTATGAAGATGAGAAGATAACACTGAATATAGAGAATATCAGTGCGTCGACGGACAGTGTTATGTTCAGACCTTCGTCATATACAAGAGGAAAGCAATTCCTGAATTTTAGTCATGTCGATATTTATGTGAAAGTGGAAAATTACTTTGTGATAGACGCCTTTACATCAACAAAGGGAGCAGTAAAATACCGCGATTATATGGTGGGAGAAAATCAGGGCTTTATCTATGATGAAACGATAGAAGATGGCAAATCGTTAAAGGATATATTTACGGATTTATCAATAAATTTGAAAATATACCGCACGATTTATCGCAATGTCTACTGTGTAGATAACAGTATCCGCAATGTTGTCTGGCATGATGAGCCTTATTATGAGGGAAAAGAAGATAAAGGATATTATACGTTTGATCTTGTGATAACGGTTGACGGTAAAGAGATTAAGCAGTCGTATGTGCTTGTTGAACAGCAGAGAAAATATACGGTGTCCGGAAAACTGGAGACAGAAGATGGACAGCCGATTGCAAATGCTGAAGTTTCCTTAGATAAATGGAACGGAGAATTTTGGGAGCAGAATGACGTAATTAAGACCGATGAAAAGGGTAATTTCACGACTAAACAATCAAAGGGAGAGTACCAAATTCAGTTGGGGAAATCGTTTACCGTTGAGGGTGACATGCAGCATAATGAGAAGCTTCCGGTTTATAAAATGTCCGGCACGGTAAAAAGAACTGGTGCACAGACAATGGATATGCCTAATATTTGGATTTCGGCAACCGAAAATAGCGATGTCCTTTATGGCAGTGATTTGGATGATGACAATCATTATTACAGATACCTGACAAAAGGAAACTATATAATTTATGTAGGTAGTTATGAATTTGACAGGTTTGAAGTGACTGGCAGTGAAGAACGTGATATTACACTGGATTATGCGCGAATTTTTGGAAAATGCAGCAACACGTATTTATATAAAAATGTGAATAACGACGACTATTCTACATATGTTTCTGGCACGAGTGGATGGTATGAAGTTTATCTGAAGCCGGGAACCTATCAGGTAATCGATGGAGATACTGTTGTTGATACGGTAGATGTGGCACTGGGGGATACAAGGAAAGATTATATCGAACATTCCTGCAAAGGAAACCTGCTTGACGTATCGGGTCTTACAGTTCCGGAAGAAATGAGAGAGACCGGATGTTATACAATTTTGGTCAAGAGAAATGGAGAACAATATAAATTATTTTTTGTCCCGATGGATGGTGAAGAGAATGCGTTCGATTATGAATTGGATTTGCTGGACGGCGAGTATGAGTTTTTCTACGCAGACACCAGCATTGCCAAGATTACAATCAATGGTTCTGATGTTGTGAAAGATTTAACACTGCCGTTGAAATATGTAAAAATAAAAGTGCTTGATGCCGAAAATCACGTAATTCCATTATCGGAGCAAAACTATGTGAAGGAAACTAAAGGATCCGGAAATGAATACTATCTAACAGAAGGACCGGTAGGTTATTCTGCACATGCAATGCTTCCACTTGGCTCTTATGTGTTTGGCGGGGAAAACAAAAATATACAGGATATGCAGAATGCGACATTTACGGTTACCAAGGGAGACGATGTGGTTTCTGTGAATACACAACTGTATCGAGTAAGTGGTTATTGCAAACTGAATGGGGTTAATGCTTCAGACGATGCAAGGATAACATTATTTGACAAGAATTCGTCTTCGACTTCCGCAGTAAATGAGATGGAGGATGGCAAATATTCTGTGTATGTATCGGCGGGAGAGTATATCGTGAAAATATCCAATTCAGAGGGAATATTAGCATCTGAGAAAATAACAGTAACGGATGCTTCGGTTGAGAAAAATTTTGATATAGAGGTTGGCAAACTGACCGGAAAACTTTCATGGGAAAATGGTAGTTCCTTTACCGATTTTGATACGAATATGTGGCAGATTGGTTTGCGAATGGAAGAACCATATTATTCGGGTCGTGTGGCAGGATTAGGAAAAGATGGTTCCTTTGAAGTAAAGGATATTTTATTTGGTACCTATGATGTAATGGTGTATTCAGAGTATAGTAATGCATATGTAAATGTCGGTACGATAACGATTGACAGTAAAACAAAGAGCCGGGATTTTGTGATTTCCGGATATGCCGTTCATGTGAAAATGGTAGATAGTGATGGAAACCCTATGAAGGGTGAACAGTTTTCTTTCGTAAATACAGAGGATGAAACGGACACAAAATATTTTTGTACTAATACCGAAGGAGAAGCTTATTTGATTGTTAGTAAACCGGGTACTTATAAAGCTATGCTTAGAAAAGAAAGTTATGGAACGGTAACGGTGACAGATAAAAATGTATCTGCGATACTTAGAAAATCTGAACCTTGACGGACAAAAACCATTGTGCTATACTAGGATTCGACGAAGACGTCACAAACGAAGGTTTGTGGCGTCTTATTTTTTTGCAAAAAACAACAGGTGCATAGATGGCAAAGGAGGTTATCAAAATGGATACAGCAATCAAATTTTTATATTTAAGTGAACCGGATATGATTCGGGCAGGTGTGACGGATATGGATGCCTGTGTGGAGGCAATGGAAGATTTATTGTTGACTTTACATAAAGGGGACTATGTGATGGGCGGAAAAAATCACAATTCCCATGGCTGCATGGTGACTTTTCCGGATGACCCGGAATTTGAGGGAATGCCGAAAAATGCAGAGGACAGACGATTCATGGCGATGCCGGCATATCTTGGCGGACGCTATCAGATGGCGGGGATGAAGTGGTACGGATCGAACATGGAGAATAAGAAAAAAGGGCTGCCACGCTCCATTTTGATGATGATGTTAAATGATAAAGATACGGGGGCACCACTTGCGATGATGTCGGCAAACCTTTTGAGTTCTTACCGAACAGGGGGAATTCCCGGTGTTGGCTGCAAATATTTGGCAAGAGAGGCTGCAAAAACAGTCGCTATTATCGGACCGGGTGTTATGGGGAAAACTTCCCTTCGTGCCTTTGTCAGCGTGAGACCGGGCATTGATACCGTAAAAATTAAGGGGCGTGGACAAAAGTCCATTGATTCATTTGTTGCATTTGTCAAAGAAGAATGTCCGGGAATCAAAAATATTGTGATTTGTGATTCTATCGAGGAAGCTGTAAAAGACAGTGACATTATCAGCATGACAACAACAGTAAAAGACAGTGAGGCAGAGTTTCCTTATATTGATACGAAATGGATTAAAAAAGGTGCACTAATCAGTATGCCTTCAGCCGCTCGTTTTGATGAGGATTTCCTTGTAAATGGCTGTAAAAAAGTTGTGGACAACTACAAATTGTATGAGGCGTGGGAGGAGGAATATCCATATCCGACTTACGACCAGGTGCAGATTGTAGGAAGTAAATTTACGGATTTAAAACAGATGGGGAAAATTACAAGAGAAGACATTATTGATGTGGCAGATGTGATTACCGGTGAGAGAAAAGGACGGGAAAGCGAAGATGAAATTATCGTATATTCTGTCGGAGGTATGCCGGTTGAGGATATCGCATGGGGAGCTACTGTTTACCGCCGTGCTTTAAAAGAAGGCATTGGTGTGGAACTGCCATTGTGGGATAAACCGGAAATGGCTTAAGAGAACAAGGGGGAATTGGCATGGAGAAAAACAAAAAATTAGGATTAGGAAGTGTGGTTTCTGTTTCTGTCGGGCTTGTCATTGCGACAAGCTGTCTAGTGTCATTGGGACAGGGAGCAGGAACGGTGGGAATCCCATTTATTGGTGCGATGATTATCGCCTGTCTGCTGAATATGACAACGGTTGCTTCGCTTTCTGAGCTAAATGGTCTGATGCCAAACACGACCGGAGGACTGGCGCAGTATACGCTCGCTTGTATGGGACCGTTTCCAACCATGATTTCTATGGTGGGAGGGTATCTGATTTGTAACATTTTATCGTGTGGTGTTGAAGCATCGATTTTTGCCTATGCCATGTCGCAGACGCTTCATTTGCCGATTCCAAGCATCGGCTATACCATTATCATGACGGTAATCGTTATGGTGGCAAATCTGTTTGGTGTCGATATGTTTGCTAAAATTCAGAATTTGGTTGCATTCCTTTTGGTTGGCTCGATGGTTGTTATGGGAATTATCGGTGCCCTGGGGCTTGGAACCGGACAGATTGTTTCCCAGCCGGCAAGCATGTCAACGAATTTCTCTGATATTGTGTCGACAACTGCAGTGGCATTCTGGCTGTTTATTGGTGCCGAATATGTCATTCCAATATCCAAAGATGTTAAAAATGCCAAACGAAACGTGCCGCTTGGTATGATGATTGGACTGGTGCTTATTTGCCTGGTGCAGGCAATCATGGTATTAGGTTTTCATAATTATACGCCGTGGGCAAAACTGACCGAATCTGCCGCACCACATTTGTTATACGGTCAAAATCTTCTTGGCGGAGCAGGAAAATACTGGATGACAATGGTGGCTGCTCTGGCGGTTATCAGCACGCAAAATTCAACGGTAAGTGGTCTTTCTAATATTTGTCAGGGCATGGCAAAAATGAATATGATGCCACAGTTTTTTGCCAAGACAAATAAAAGGAAAGTACCATTTTTCGGTGTAATATTTGTCAGTGTTACCATTTTGATTTTTGCTTTCATTAGTGACAGTTCCTCCTCGGCAATCTCATTTTTGATTCTGGTGGGCTCTGTATTTTGGATGATTTCGTATATCTTAGCGCATATTGACGTGCTGATTCTGCGAAAAAGAGTGCCAAATGCACCGCGTTCCTTTAAAGTTCCACTCGGTAAAATTCTGCCGCTTATCGGGATTTTAGGAACAACATACATGATTTTAAATATTTCAACCGACCCGGCAGAGCGGTTAGCTATCTGGGGCGTAACCGGAATTGCCTTTTTGATTCTTGGTATCTACTCGTTCTTTTGGATTAAATACAAAATGCGGATGCCGGTCTTTAAGAGCGTGCCGATGGAAGAAGTTATGGCAATGGAAAATGATTTGTATTATGTGATACGGAAAGAGAAGGGGATTTGGAGGTAGCCGTGTTTTGGGGGGCCGTAAATTTTTAAGAAAAGTTTGCATCAAGTGGGCGCTCTCGCTAAGACAAACGCGTAGGGGTATCAGCTTGCAAAATACGCAAGCTTGATACCCACGTGTTTGTACCCACTCGCTGCAAATCATTTCTTGATAATTTGCGGAAATCCCCAAAAGACGGGCTGTACGTTTTTGGTAGAAATTTGTTGCTCCAAACCTGATTTAAATTTTCTTCGACAACTCTTTTTCTATGATTTATCTTATAGCGTTGCATTTTTACGTTGAAATTAGGCTTTATCAGCAAAAATCACGTATTAATTGCAACGCTTTTTATTCATTGTAACCTTTTTGGTTGTTTTATTTTGAAAAGCAGGCGAAAGCATGCAACGTTTTTGAACTTTTGTGAGGTTTTAGGTTGCATAAGCTTCTCTCCGGCATTTAGCACAAACTTTTTCTCACTTAATGAACTGAGAACAAAAAATCATTCCCCGGCATATACTTGAAAGCAATAGTGTCAGAGGATGACTTCATGACACAGCCATCCGGGGCGTCCGGTGAAAAAATTGCCTGTGGGGTAATCGGCTGATTTTAACTGCTAGTGTTGACAAAAGTAAAGAAAAAAAGAGGATTTCAAAACCGACAAAATGTGCTATACTTATTCTTATCATAAAAGATTGGAGTGAAGCAACATGAAAAGCAAACAGATTCTCTCGCTTTCCCTTGCCGCATGCCTGATGATTGGCTCTCTTGCCGGAGCAGGCGGGGTGCAGGCAAAAGCAAAAGCGAAAAAGCCGGTATTGTCAAAAACAAAAATGACTGCCTATATTGGCAAGACAAAGACATTGAAGGTTAAGAAAAACGGAACGAAAAAAATCGTGAAAACCAAATGGACTTTGTCCGGAAAAAAAGTGGCAAAACTGACGAAAAAGAAAAAGACATCGGTCACCATTAAGGGATTAAAAAAAGGCAGTGCGACAGTAAAAGCCAAGGTTTGGTATCAGAAGAAAGGTGCCAAAAAGAAGAAAAAAGTCACTTTAAAATGTAAGGTGAGCGTAACAAAATACGTTTCTCCAGAGGCGAAGAAAAAGGCGAACGTGTTAAATGCGACGACGAAGTATCAGCCGCTTGCTAAGTTGGCAGCGCAGCATGGATTCAAGCTGGGAACCGTTGTAAACTACACAAATGTTACAACAAATGACAACTACAAAAATCTTGTGAAATACCATTTTAACAGTTTGACAGCAGGAAATGAGTTTAAGGCATATTCGCTTTTAGACCAGGCAAAATCTGCGCAAAGTAAAGATGGAATGCCGGTGATGAATTATGAAAAAGCTGATGCCATCATTTCGTTTGCCAAGGAAAATGGAATTCAGATGCGCGGTCACGTCCTTGTCTGGCACGCGTATATGTGTGACTGGTTCTTTCGCGAGGGCTATGACACAAGTAAGAAATATGTAAGCAAGGCGGTTATGCAGAAACGTCTTCAGTATTATATTAAAGAAGTAATCACTCATTTTGAAAAGAAATACCCGGGTGTGATTTATTGCTGGGATGTTGTAAATGAGGCTGTAGCAGACCAGAATGTGGGAAATGACAACCGAAATCTCCGAAAAGATAATCAGTTTTATAAAATTCTTGGCAGTGATTATGTGGAGCAGTCGTTCCTTTATGCGAAAAATACGGTAGATGAACTTGGGGCCGATATCAAATTGTATTATAATGATTACAATTCTTTCTACAAATCAAAGCGTGAGGAAATCGTAAATTTGGTTAAGAGCATTAACAGTTATGCAAAGGATGCCAAGGGAAATACGCGCAAGTTGTGTGACGGCGTTGGCATGCAGGGATACATTGGCGGTTACGGAACTCAGAATGGATGCATGAATGAGCAGAATATTTCGGATATTAAGAAATCAATTGAGACTTATGCAGCACTTGGCTGTGAAGTTCAGGTGACCGAAATGGCAGTAAGAAATTATATGGGGACGGCCGCCATGAAGAAAAAACATGCTGCATTTTATAAAAAACTGTTCCAGATGTTTGTGGACGTAAATGAAATTTCGGCAAAATGCACCGGAAAATCAGATGAAGAAATTAAAAAATTGGAGGAGAGCCGACCTTTAAAAGCGGTTTCAATTTGGGGATGGCAGGATGACCCATCGCTGGATGAAAGCAGCTATGGCTATTCGATGAATGGTCCATATTGTGGTTTGTTCACGGAATTGTATGCGGTGAAAGATTCGTTTAAGAATGTGTATGAGGTTCTTGCAAATAAAAGAATTTAAAGGTGTTGACATTTTAAATTTTCAAGATTATAATAGCGGTAACACGTAGATGAGACGAGTAAAACGCAGAACATGTCAGAGAGAAATGCCTTGTGCTGGAAGCATTTTCATGGGAACCGTTTGAAAACTACCTCGGAGTGACCCCAATCCGGTCCGGTGACCCCGTTATCGTCAGAATGAAGCCGGGATGATTTATTACTATTTCGTCCAACAAGGGTGGAACCGCGAGACATTGATTTTATGGCCTCGTCCCTTCGAACTATAACAGCGAGAAGGGATGAGGCCTTCTTGTATATTGAAATTGAATGAGAACAGGAGGAATTCACATGAAAGTAACACTAAAAGATGGTTCAAGCAAAGAGTATTCACAGGCAATGAGCGTTATTGACATTGCAAAAGACATCAGTGAGGGACTTGCCAGAGTGGCATGTGTCGCTGAGTTAGACGGTGAAGTTGTGGATTTGCGCACGATGGTGGATGGCGAGCACACATTGAATATTTTGACATTTGACAGCGACGAAGGAAAAGCAGCCTTCCGTCATACGGCGTCGCACGTGTTAGCACAGGCGATTAAGAGATTGTATCCGGATGCCAAATGTGCGATTGGCCCTTCGATTGATGAGGGATTTTATTATGATTTTGATATAGCTCCGTTAGACCGTGAGGCACTAGACAAGATTGAAAAAGAGATGAAAAAGATTGTTAAGGAAGGTGCGACATTAGAGCGTTTTACTTTGCCAAGGCAAGAGGCAATTGATTTGATGAAGAAACGTGAGGAACCATACAAGGTTGAATTGATTGAGGATTTGCCGGAAGATGCTGAGATTTCTTTCTATCAGCAGGGTGAATACATTGATTTGTGTGCCGGTCCTCATTTGATGAATACAAAACCGTTAAAGGCAATGAAGTTGATTTCTTCTTCCGGTGCTTACTGGAGAGGAAATGAGAAAAATAAAATGCTTACCCGTGTATACGGAACTGCTTATACAAAGAAAGCGGATTTGGATGCTTATCTGGAGCATCTGGAAGATATTAAAAAACGCGACCACAATAAATTGGGACGTGAGCTGGAACTGTTTACCAATGAAAATCTTCACAACTGTAGATGTAATCGGTCAGGGACTTCCGCTTTTGATGCCAAAAGGTGTACAGGTTATCCAGACTTTGCAGCGCTGGATTGAAGATGAGGAAGAAAAGCGCGGTTACATGAGAACGAAGACACCTTTGATGGCGAAATCTGATTTGTACAAGATTTCCGGTCACTGGGATCACTACAAAGAAGGTATGTTTGTTCTTGGCGATGAGGAAAAGGATAAGGAAGTATTTGCCCTTCGTCCGATGACTTGTCCATTCCAGTATTATGTTTACAAGGCAAGTCAGAAATCCTATCGTGACCTGCCATGCCGTTATGGTGAGACATCGACATTGTTCCGTAATGAGGATTCCGGTGAAATGCACGGCTTGACTCGTGTGCGCCAGTTTACAATTTCTGAAGGACATTTGATTGTGCGTCCGGACCAGATGGTAAAAGAGTTTAAGGATTGTATCGCTCTCGCTCAGTACTGTTTGCAGATACTTGGTGTTGAGGAAGATGTAACGTATCATCTGAGCAAATGGGATCCTGAAAACCGTGAAAAATATATCGGCGAGCCGGAAGTTTGGAATGAGACAGAAGAAGATATCCGCCAGATTTTGACAGAACTGAATATTCCATTTACTGAGGATGTTGGAGAGGCCGCTTTCTACGGACCAAAAGTAGATATCAATGCGAAAAATGTATACGGTAAAGAAGATACCATGATTACCATTCAGTGGGATGCCCTTTTGGCTGAACAGTTTGATATGTATTATATTGATGAAAATGGTGAGAAAGTACGTCCATACATCATCCACAGAACATCGATTGGATGTTATGAGAGAACGTTAGCATGGCTGATTGAGAAATATGCCGGTGCATTCCCGACATGGCTTTCACCGGAGCAGGTACGTGTTCTGCCGATTTCTGAGAAATATCTTGATTACGCAAACAGCGTGGAAGAGAAATTAAAAGCGAATGGCATCCGCTGCAGCGTGGACAGCCGTTCCGAAAAAATCGGTTACAAGATTCGCGAGGCAAGACTTCAGAAAACACCGTATATGCTCGTCGTTGGGCAGAAAGAAGAGGAAGAAGGCGTTGTATCCGTTCGCAGCCGTTTCAAAGGAGACGAGGGTGCACAGTCTTTGGATACGTTCATTGATGACATTTGCAAGGAAATCCGTACGAAAGAAATTCGTAAGGTAGAAGTGACACCGGAGAGCAAATAAGCAGGAGGTTTGTATGCAGCAGAATAGACAGACAAATGCAAAAGCGATTGCGTCGTTAGTGCTTTCATGTGCTTCGATGATTTGTTGTATGCAATGGTCCATTTCTTTGGTAATGGCAGTGCTTGGCATTGTATTTGGAATTTTGGGACTTCGGGATGACAATTCAAATCAGGAAGATGCAGCAATTGCCGGTATCGTTGTGGGAGTGGCAGGGGTCATCCTTGCCATTGTCGTAGCGGTGCTGTTAATAAAAATTACGAATAATTCGTCGCTGCAGCATCTGGAACAGGCAGCAGCCTATTTTGCCCCATATGGCAGGATATAGAAATGGAGGAATCTATGACAGATATAAATCGGCACAGAGGGCTTGCAATTGCCTCTCTTATATTAGGTGGAATTTCCTGTTTTTGCTGTTTTGGAACAGGTATCGGCGTAATCCCTGCCGCAATCGCCCTTGTATTTAGTATTATCGCTGTGGCAAAAGGTGCTAAAAATGCGAAAAAATTAGGAATCATTGGATTGATTTTGAGTGCCATCGGTCTGGTTTTAAATGCCGTGATTTTGGCATACGGAATCTGGATGATTCGCTGGGACCACATGACAATTGAAAATCTATCCTCAATTCAGAACTTAAATCCTGCAAACGAAAAAGACATCATCGAATGGCTTCAGCAGTTTATTAAGGTTGATATATCGGGGATGGTAAATTAAGTGGGGGGTGCGTGTTATTGTTTCCGTAATTAGGCAGAAAAGCTTTGTATCTCGTGGGCGCTTTCGCTCGTTGAGTACGTAGCGGTATGGGCACTGAAACTACCAGCGCCACATACCGACGTACTCAAAACCCACGAGTTTCAAAGTTTTTCTGCCAAATTACTGGAATTCAATAAATGACATCCCCCTAATCATTCATTGCCCTGCCTTAATACTACAGTTGATACTTTGTATGCAGGCGTGTGTGGTCAAGTGATTGCTGCCGATTTTTTGATTTAAATTTCTTGAGACTTTACTAGAACAAATGGAAACAAAATTTCGTCATGAGGGACTAAAACACCGTCGGTGCATAGAGGTCGTATTTTGACCTCAGGCACCGTTACGTGTGTTTTTTAGCGGGAGCGGTCCTGAATGGCGAAACTTTGTTTCCATTTGTTCTAATAAAAACTTACAACAAAATTAAACTGAAAAAAATGCTGACTTGAAAAAGTAAATTCCAGTGCAAGAGTAA